>Ga0207433_10004708_pt1 | contig 24889 bp, 21 predicted proteins | sample YelNatPaOPGAMG01_FD_187559 | JGI IMG/M metagenome (GOLD analysis project Ga0207433, IMG submission 187559) | Hot spring thermophilic microbial communities from Obsidian Pool, Yellowstone National Park, USA - OP-RAMG-01 (SPAdes) (version 3) | ecosystem: Environmental > Aquatic > Thermal springs... | reverse complement strand
TCATGGCACTAATGCTCACTCCGTATTCCTTGAGCAATTCTGCGATCTGAGGACTACTTGGGAAAATCTCTGGATGCTCATTCAGCTTATTTTCAACTATTTTTCTGAATCTTTCCTTTGCTGCTTCTCTACATTTTTCATCTAACTTATTGAATGTCTTTCTGCTGAAATTTTCAAGAAATACCTTCTCAGGACAGGAGGTTATCCATTTAAGCTGAACAGCAGGAAGTTCAAGATTGTTGCATATTGTCATGGCACTAATGCTTATCCCGTATTCCTTGAGCAATTCTGCGATCTGAGGACTACTTGGGAAAATCTCTGGATGCTCATTCAGCTTATTTTCAATTATTTTTCTGAATCTTTCTTTTGCTGCCTCTCTACTTTTTTCATCTAAGCCACTGAATATCTTTCTGCTGAAATTTTCAAGAAATACCTTCTCAGGACAGGAGGTTATCCATTTTAGCTGAACAGCAGGTAGTTCAAGATTGTTGCGTATCGTCTCGGCACTAATGCTCACTCCGTATTCCTTGAGCAATTCTGCGATCTGAGGACTGCCTGGGAAAATCTCTGGATGGTCATTGAGCGCTTTGTCTACCAATGCCTCTAGCTCAGCTTTTTTCATGGATTATAATTTGTGGGAAAAGGTATTAAAACGTATTGTTCTATGGTGGGTGCGGCTTTTTTTCAAAACTTCCTCCAATGCTTTCAGGTCAACAAATCTTACGTTGTTTTCCTCTGCTTTCCTTCTGAAGCTTTTCCCAAATATATAGTAATACTCCTTTCTATCATTTTTATGCCAATCGACATAGCCGGCCTTTTTCCTTAACTCCGCCATTATCTCGTTCCCATCAATGCCATCCTGCCACTTACATTCTCCGAACAGTATCTTCCTTTCATTTTCGTTAAGTGCTACTAAATCTATTTCATAGGTATTTTCACCTTTCTGCGCACCCGGAATTTTTCCCCAATGACTACCCATTTTGTCTATCTTGAACGGTGACAACATAGGAAACGCTTCGTGGACTATTCTCTCAAAACCAAAACCCCAGTAACTGCTAAGGCGGTTCAAAAATTTTTCTTCAGCGACAGCCTCCAAGTTCTGCTCAAAATAATATTCCAAGTCCGACAGAAGAGAGAACCAGAAGAAAACGAAATTTGATTTTATTCTGTATCGTCCCCTCTTGTCACCAACTGGTGAGAGAATTCTTTGAATGATTTCAAAGTCATCCGAAAGGAGAGAGATGTATTTTGTTATTTTTGTTTGCGGTCTACCGACCTTGTTCGAGATCTCGCCCAGGGTTGGGTTTCCCCTGCCCATCGCTGATAAAATGGAAAAATAAATTCTGTAACCACCGCCAAACTCTTCTCCAAGCATCGCCCTAAGTTCGCGATGCAACGGTCGAGGGTATCTTACAAAAAGATCAAGGAGGTGCTCCTCTATTTTCTTCCTTTTAATTTTCTCAAAAAGTTCGTAATACTTTGGGAGACCGCCAAATACCATTCGTATTTTAAGACCATCCTCGAAAGAATATCCCAAATCTCTGGAGATTTCTGCGGTAGTGCTCAGCGGCAATTCATCTATTTTCAAGATAGCGTCAAATCTTCCATAGAGAGGGGCGGCCTGCCTTTCTATTATTTTCTTTAACAGGCTTAGGTAAGAGCCACATACTACTATCCTAGCATCCTTTCTTTGGTCAAGCAATCTTTGGAGATCGTAGAGAAATGCCTTGTTGACCTTATATATATTCTGGATTTCGTCTATGAAAATCACTGATCTGGGGGATACGTTTATGAGGTATTTTACCAAGTCGATGATACGGATAAACTCTGGAATTTCTAGCTCGGGATGCTCCTCCCGCCACCCGTTTATAAGCTCCTTTTCGCTCTTATCTGCGGATATGAACAAAGCAATGCATTCCTTACCATAGGCTTCGTTGACAAGCCTTGTTTTTCCAACCCTTCTTCTACCAAGCACAACAATTCTCGGGACGGAAAAGCTCCTGAGAAATGCCAATTCCGTTTCTCGATTATAAAATTTCATTTTATATCCCCATTTATACTTTTAAAAGTATTATACTAAAAAAGTATAAAAATATTTGCATTATATACCAAAAAGGTATAATAATAAATTTCGGCGTATCTGTTCTAAGCTGTGTCAGAAAGGGTTAAAAAGGTAATCTGCGTATTTTTCATACAATGAAAACGCAACGTAGCAGAGCCCCTGCTGCAGTAAATGTAAAAAAATACGATTTTGCAGGAAAAGAGCCAAAGGTAGAGGTTGCTGCGCTTTTGCCTGAAGATAGGTCTACCGAGTCCGAGCTGTCCTACGCGAATAAAAAGGTCTCTGTTTTTGCACATGTTAGGAAGGGGATAACAAGAGAGAGATGCCAGGATACCGCGATAGTGTTCCTATCGGATAGATTCAGCTTGATAGGCGTTTTCGACGGCTTGGGTAATGATGGAGAGGTCTTATCCGGCGAGCTCGGGGAGCAACTGCTGGCACTGTGCTGCAGAAAAACAAAATTCGACGGTGTCACCATTCTTGAGAATGCGGTAACTGCTGCTCTTGATAAAATTCTTATAGATGATTTGTGCGGAACAACCGCTACCATTGCGCTTATCTTTCCCGATGGGCGTTATTCGATAACAGGAATCGGCGATTCACCAGTTTATATTGTAGACCATGGAGTGCGTAGGCTACTCGCGTATGATCGTGTTACTGGTTTGACCATTGAGGGAGCAACAACCACAATACCAATCACGCAGACTGCGCTTACACCGGTTGAATATGCATCCGTTAGACACTTTATACCGGGTGGCATTACAAAAGCAGGACTACCTAAAGAACTCGTCGAAACCGCAGAGGGAAAACTTACAAAAGGCTCTAAACTCATTCTCGCCAGCGACGGCCTAACAAAAAACCTTGAGGTCGGATTAGATGAAAACGGAAAAGTGGTTGATATAAGCGGATGCTCAGACTTAGCAGATATCATAGACGAAGAAAAGGAAAGTAAGGGAATAGGTAAAAGGATTCTTGCGAGGGTGGAACTCCTGATGGCAAAGGCAGTCGCCATGAATGGCACCGGTCCTCTTGTGGAGTTCTACTATAACAGAAAAGCGCTGCTTTCGCAGGATGACGACCTTTCATTGATAGTATTTAGTTATATATAACGCATCCTTTATTTTTGCCGTCCCTCTTACTCCATCCCATTCTATCTCCCATTCTTTTATTTCTATACGCTTTTTGAAGAATGGTGCGTCTGTCACGAATGTTTCACCCTCCCCGCCCTCAAGAAAAAGGTCTATGTTCTTCGGTTTTTTATTCACCATCTCTGCGAGAGGCCTTCCAAGCCACTCCCTCCCCAAACCCTCTGCGGATACCGCTGTTATGTAAATCTTCATATTCTCAAGCATCTCATGCAGTACTTCTTCTCTCTTATGCCATAATGGAACGAAGGATGGAATGCCTAATCTCTCGCATAAATTCTCAAACCTTCTTCGTTGAAATTCACTTGCAATAGCGCCCGCAACAAGTCCTTCCGCCTTATTCGCACCGATGGCATCTGCAACCTTCTCCTCCCAATCTTTTTCCGTTGCTTCGATTTTTACGTGTTGGAGCCCGATCGCTTCTGCCTGCAGCCGTGTCCATTCTACATTCGGATGGTGAAACATCGTGGAATATTGCTCTGGTTTTACTGTTAACAGTACGACCTCGAACCCTTGCGACATAGCCCAGAATGCCGCATACGTGCTGTCCTTCCCGCCAGAAAAAAGACACGCTACCCGCATAAATATAATTATACATCATGGAATATAAATCATGTTCAATGCGATCCTGTTTGATCTCGACGGTACGATATATAAGGGGAAGAGCGTAATACCCGGGGCTGGTTCGGTCGTAGAGAATCTTCGAAAAAACGGAATAAGGGTTTTCTTTCTTACTAACGCTGCAACACGTAGCAGAGATGGTGTCGTGAAAAAACTTGCTGAGATGGGAATAAACGCTTTCAAAAGCGAGGTCTATACATCTGGATACGCGACTGCGGTATACATTAAGAAAAATCTCCCAGGTAAGGGGGTCTTTTGCTTCGGAGAAGACGGATTGAAAGAGGAGCTTACGGAACATGGTATAAAGATAGTAAATGATGAAAGCGCAGAAATAGTTGTAGTAAGCCTGGATAGAAAGATAGATTATGGAAAAATTGCAACGAGTTATAGAGCGATAATAAACGGAGCGATTTTCATAGCAACAAATGATGACGCTGACTTTCCCGTAGAAGACGGCTTTCTCCCTGGCGCTGGTGCCATGGTGGCTGCCGTGGAGAGATGCACCGGCAAAAAACCCGTCGTTATAGGAAAGCCAAACCCCTATCTTGCAAGAATTGTCCTTGCCGAAAACAATCTTAAGAAAAACGAAGCGTTGGTGGTGGGCGATAGATTGGAGACGGACATAAAATTTGCTAAGAATGCCGGGATAAAATCCGCATTGGTTCTTACTGGGGTAACAAGAGAAAAAGACCTCAAGATGGTCAGCGAAAAACCAGATTACATTCTAAAGTCTGTGCTTGAACTTCCTTCCCTTATCAATCGCTCATGAGGTCTTTAATCAGCTCGCTCGTGTCCTCCTCTCCTTCCACTTCTTCCCTATTCTTCGCTGCCTGTTGATATGTATTCTCTGCATTTGCAGGCTCAGAAAACATATCAAATGCATTCATGCCTTGCTCCTCCCCTGCGTTTTCTGCGACCGGCGCACCTTCAGAAGGTGCAACCCTTTCTACAATTGCAAAATCCAATTGAATGAGTGTTTTGCAGTTTTGACATCTTCCAACCGCGCTGAGCTCAGTCAGGTCAAAATTTCCATTCATATAGACAGTAATCTCATTGCCGCATCCGGAACATTTTATAGAACGTTTATAATCGGCCATACTGATCGCCGTATAGACTACATGAAGATAGATTAAAAATGTTTAGTGTAAAAGCTGAAATCCGTTTTTGCCTCGCTATTTTACTATCTCAACCTTGCCGTTTTCTGAAAAGAATGCTATGCCGTCCTTTCCATTTCTTTTTACGGATTTGATTAACATATCGCACTTGGTGAACACATACTTTGCAAGACCGTCTATGGACCGGTTATCAAAAACTAATGGCAGTAAATCGCTGATGTTTAGGAGCCCTATAGAGCACGTTACGCTGATTTTTTTAATTTCTTTTTCCTTCTCCACAGACACGCTTGCCTTTCTTACGCCTTCATTTATGCGTTTTGCAATATTGATGGCATTTTCGCGTGTTACGTCCTCTAGGATAACTACGAATTCCTCTCCGCCCCATCTTGCGATGGTGTCCTGTTTTCGGCCATATTCTGGTCTACGCACAGAATTTTCTATTACTTTTGCAACGCTACTCAGAAGATTATCACCCGCAATGTAGCCATATTGCTCGTTTATGGATTTGAAATTGTCAAGGTCGATTAAGAGAAGAAAAATATTTTTGCGAATACCTTTTGATTGCTCTTTTATAATGCTGCGGATACTCGATTTTAGGTCTATTTCGAAATCCTTCTTTCTATGAAAGGATGTTGTAGAATCATACTTCTGCATCGATATGAAACCGAGCTGAGCGCTTAGACCCGCTACAGTTTTTGCTGAGTAGAATACCTTCCCAAAGCCATTCTTAGTCGAGCCTTTGCATCTAAGGTCGCCTTCCAGAATCAGGACCCCAAAAGGCCTATTTTTCTCTCTGTAGTAGAATGGCACGATTGCTAAATCATCCTTTAAGACGTTCTTTTCGATTACGTATAGGTCACCGGCATGGCTATCGATGTTGAGATTTTTAAAAATCAAATCTATGCCGTCTTTGTAGTGTATGAAACGCGGCTTCTTTTCTAAATAAGCCTTTAAAGCCGGATCTTTCGAATTTACTATCGGCTCCTTCTTGTCCATCGACTCTGTCTTTACGCCTCCATTCATAGAGATGGTGAGATAGTGCGATAGAATGACCCTTTGGCGGCCTCCCTCTTCGTTTCTTTCTGCTAGGTAAATAGAACATCTGGATACGTGATTGAATATCTTTTCGAGTATTTCAAAGAGGTAATTTGAAAGGCTACCAAAGTCTTCGCTTGCAAATCTACTAATTTGCCATACAGAATTATAACTGGCAATATCTGGTACCAATTCTTCGATCTTAATTTCAAGCGAACCGTGCAATTTTATACCGTAGGCTTTTAGCAGCTTAGCGCTTTCGCTGCATGTCTTAAGCGGTCCCTCGCACTCGACAGAATATTTGAAGCGTTCAGGCTTATTCCTCTGCCCTATCAAGTCAAGCTGCGCGTTTGGTTTTTTGTTATCACTAAGTTCTCTGAAACTTTTCATTTTCATATTCCCACTGGCCTCCTCGATTCTGTAAATATATGGTTTAAAGAGTTTAAAAATGTTTGTCTTTGTTAAGCTGCGGCGGATATGTGTTATTAATCATATCAGAATTCCTTAGGAGTATGTTGTGAATGCGAGAACCGTATTGCATCGCTTGCTTTCTTCGTTTAATTGCGAGAGAGGGTATCCTAAGCAACGCAGCGGCTTCTCGTAAAAGTCCTTTTTTCAGCTCTCTGTCCTCCATTCTTTTCTCTATCGGAATAGAAAAAACAAATTCTGCTAGCCTGCTGTTGTAAAATGGAAATCTTGCGTCTATGGAGAATTTTCTGCAAATTTTTTTTATCCATTCAATCTCGCAGTAACGAAGGGCGTCGAATTCCTTTCTAAGAAGGGAGTCGAGATCTTTTCCTTCATCAAAATAGGTATAGTAGCGATTGTAGCCTACAAAAAGTTCTTCCGCACCGCTACCAAAAAGCATGCAGTTGTGTCCTTTCTCGGATGCTCGCTTTGCAACAGCATACACGGGAACGAGCAACTCTACCTTTAGAAGAGTATTTGGCACAGTCTGGTAGCATTTTCCATAAATGTCTATCACATCCTTCTCGTTCAGCAGAACCTTTTCTATGGGAAGACCAAGCTCGGCAGCGATACTCTCTGCATACTTAATGTCCGGGGAGTTTATTGTTCCGGCAGTATAAAGTTCAACTGTGGCTGCATCCTTTGCAACCTTTGCCATGAGCGTAGAGTCTATCCCTCCGGAAAAAGCAATTGCTACCCTGTCTTCTAAAATATCTAGAACAGAATCTCTAAGGAGGGTGGATAGTTCTGGAATCATAGAAATCGCGGTTTAAAATTACTAAAATTATGTCTATTTTTATTATTCGCTTTATATATTTAAATCTTTCCGAATAAACTTCATACCTATGAGCCTGGAATATGAAAAAATGCTCGATGAACTTTATGCAAAACTTCCCGAAAAAATAACGCATACAGAGAGATTTGAGATGCCCAAATTCGATTATTTTGTGGAAGGGAATAAAACTATTATTAAAAATTTCAAGGCTGTTTGCGATAAGATTAGAAGAGAACCGCAGTTATTGATAAAATACTTGACAAAAGAACTTGCTGTTCCAGCAGAGATGCAAGGAGAGAGACTTATCCTACAACGAAAGATGTCTGGCGACATCCTTAATAAAAAGCTTGAAGATTTTGTAAATATGTATGTGATCTGCAAAGAGTGTAAGAGGCCAGATACCCGCACCCAAGAGGTAGGACGTGGGGTAAGAGTACTCATATGTGAGAGTTGCGGAGCAAGAAAAACTGTCAAGGATTAATCGAATAATTGAATGGTGAGAAATTTGAAAGAAGAGGAAGAACGGTCGAGCGGAGAGGTCCGCCTAAGAATGCCGCATAAGGACGAGGTTTTAGGTATCGTTATAGCTCTCGTAGGCGGAAGTAGAATGAAGGTTGCGTGTAAGGACGGAAAAGAAAGAATCTGCAGGATTCCTGGAAAATTGAAGAACAAGATATGGGTCAAGGATGGCGATGTAGTAATCGTAAAGCCTTGGGAGATAGAAGGCGACACAAAGGGAGATATAGTCTGGAGATACTATCCCCTTCAAGCTAATCTCCTTAAGGAAAAAGGCTACATATAAAAAATAATTTAGATTTATCACTATTATGGCAAGAAGGGTATCAAAACGAAAGGCACCACCAAAGGAAGAATACGTTCTTAAAGAGAAAGAAAAACTCGAAAGTTATGTCTTCGATAAAAGAACGCTGCTTCTTCTCTCAGCGATGATAAAAAAGAATATATTGAAAAGCATCGATTACCCGATATCAACAGGAAAAGAGGCGAATGTTTTCAGAGCAACTACCCCAAATGGAGATTTTGTAGCGATTAAGATATATAAGATAACTACTACTGGGTTTGAAAGAAATATTGCATATCTCGAAGGAGACCCAAGGTTTAAAATGATAAAACACAACAAGAGAGAAATCGTCAAACTTTTTGCAAAAAAGGAATTTAAGAATCTTCGAATATGCGAGAAGATAGGTGTTCACGCACCGAAACCGGTTTTTATCAGTGAAAACATAGTAGTTATGGAATTTTTGGGCGAAGAAGGAGTTCCATACGCAACCATGGACATAACCGGGCCTAGGGGGGAAAGCGACCTCGACTCTATTCTCGAAGACATAAAGAAGATGTACAAGGCGGGTCTTGTTCACGCAGACATCAGCCAATACAATATCATTATGGCGCCTGCGCCGCATCTCATAGATTTTGGGCAAGGGGTTGTACTCGGGCATCCCAAGGCTGAAGAATTTCTCAAGAGAGACGTCAAAAATATCTTAGATTACTTTGCAAGGTTTGGAATAAAACGCGATTTTGAAAAAACAATGAAGTGGATATACGAGTAGCTACATCGCATCTGGCGCTTCTATGCCTATTAGGTTGAGCGCTGTACCGAGGACGGTGTTTGTTGAGGCAACGATTGCAAGCCTCGTCTCCCTCTCCTCCTCTTTTTCAGCGTTTAGAACTCTCGATGTCGTATAAAATCTGTTCAACTCGGTCGCAAGATCGAGAAGATAATTACAAATAACATGAGGGGATAGGGTGGAAGCCGCACTTTCGACAACGACCGGTAAGGAATACAGTCTCTTTATTAGTTTCCTCTCATCTTCTGTAAATTTATAGTCTTTGCTTACCTTTGGTTTGAAGGTCGCCTTTCTGATAATGCCAAGCGTGCGGACATACGCGTATTGGAGATATGGACCGGAATCTCCCTCAAGGCTCAAAGCGCGGTCCCAATCAAATATGATTGTTCTGTTGCTCTCAGTCCGAACCATTGAAAATTTTATCGCACCCAAGGCAATCTTCCTTGCGGTCTCCTCTAACCTATTTTCATCCCAGTCTTCGTGTCTTTTTTTAACTTCCTCTCGAACCATTTTGAGCATTTTCTGTTTTAAGTCTTCGTAAAGCACCATTGTTCCCTCGCGTGATGACATCTTTCCTTCTGGAAGCATAACGAGCTCGTAAACCAAATGATAGGACACCCCTGCCTCTTTCTTCATTCCAGCCAGCTCTAATATCTTAAACAACTGCTTGAAGTACAGTTCCTGCTCCTTCCCTACTACGTAGATGTTTCTGTCTAGATCGTACTTCTCAAATTTTAACCGCGTAAGACCGAGGTCCTTTGCGTGATAGAGAGGATAGCCTTCCTTTGTTAATAGAACTACTACCCCTAAGTTCTCGTTTCTTAGGTCTACTATAATAGCTCCCTGGTCCTCCTTTGCTATTCCTTTTTTCAAGAGTTCTAAAGAAATCTCCTTTCCTATTCTCTCTGTCTGGCTTTCAAAATAGAACTCGTCGAATTTTACACCAAATTCTCTGTAAAATTCTTCAAAATCATCAAGACACCACTGTCTGGTCTTCTTCCATATCTCTGTAATCTCCCTCTCCCTAGCGTAAAGCCTGAGGTTTATATCCTGTATGGCTCTTTCCACCTCTTCGCTTTCCTCAGCTTTTTTCGAGGCCTCTGCATAGACCTTGCCTAGCCAAAGTCCCCTGTTTTTTTCAGGTGCTTTTTCATGGTAGAGATTTATGAATCCCCAGAGACATTTCGCAACATGCGGCCCTATGTCTCCTTGATAGTTCGCGCGTATGACCTTGTTCCCAGAAAATTCAAGAACCCTTGCGACAGACTCGCCAAGAGAGATGTTTCTAATGTGCCCGATGTGGACCCCCTTATGCGTGTTTGCGTCGAAATATTCCACCATCATCTTTTTTCCTGTCTTTTTCCCTTTGCCAAATTTTTCCTTTTCCCTTAGTATTTCTTTCAACGCATTACAGTAAAAATAATCTGAGAAATAGAAATTTATGTACGGGCCAACCGCCTCTACCTTTGAGAAGTTTTTACTCTTTTTCATCTTAGCTGCTATCTCCCTCGCAATCTCTGCAGGATTTTTCTTCTGCTCCTTCGCCAATTCGAAAGAGATGGTTGAAGATATATCGCCAAACCTTTCTGATAATGCTGTTGTTGAATTTGCCTTCTTAACATCGCAACCGGACGCCTTCGCTATAAGCCGTGCAGCTTCTTCTATGGCCTTTCTCATAAAACTCCCTTCATGTAGGCATTTTTAATGTCTTCGATGTCTCCGTTTATTATCATCCTTTCTCCTCGCTTTATTATTAATCGTTTGTCCCCTCTCACGCGACCAACCCTTGCGAATATCGTATTCTTCATAGTAAATTCGAATTTTTCAGCATTCTCTGGCTTCACGCTTACTATGAATCGTCCTGCGCTTTCAGAGAATAGCAATGCATTATCATTCTGTGTTGTAGCGGGCACTTGGAGAAGGTCGAGTTCTGCACCAAAGCCGCCCCCTATAGCAGATTCTGCAAATGCAACCGCGAGCCCTCCTTCTGAGAGGTCGTGCGCAGATTCTACGAGACCTTCTGATATTGCAGATGAGAGAGCTCTATAAACCTGAATATGTTCGTCCGGTCTTACCTGAGGTGGATTATTCCCAATGCCCCCGAACAATCGATAGAACGCGCTTCCTCCCATTTCCTCTCTTGTTTTGCCCAAAATATATATGTAATCTCCGCTTCTTTTGAACTCAGAACTTATTGCCTTTTCTATATTTTCTACCTTGCCGACTACTGTAACGAGAAGCGTCGGTAATATCGAATACTTTTTCTCACCATCGTAGTAATCGTTTTTCATGCTGTCCTTCCCGGATATTATCGGTACTCCATAAGCTGTCGTGCATTCGTAGAGTGCAAGGCACGCTCTCACAAGTTGGCCCAACTTGTATTCGCCATCTGGAGTTCTTTGAGATTTTATTGGGTCTGGCCAAGAAAAATTATCTAAGCAGGCTAAATAGCCAAATTTCCCGCCGACCGCTATCGCGTTTCTTACAGCCTCATCGAACGCAAGGGCTGCCATCGCATAGGAATCCTGAATGTATTGAGGGCAGATTCCATGTGAAATTACTATCCCCTCGTTCGAATTGTAAACCACCTTGATGACTGCTCCATCGCTTGGTCCTTTCATTATTGGTTTTATCACACTATTTCCCTGTACCTCATGGTCGTAGCGACGGATAACATTCTCCTTTGTTGTGATATTCAGGGATGAAAGCAATCGCTTAAGCACGTGCTCCGCATCAAAATCGTCTATCTTAGGTTCTGGATAAATGAGTTTCTTCCATGAAGCAGTGAGCTCCATCTGAGGAAGGCCTTCATGAAGAAATTCTAAATCTAGATAGGCGACGGTTTGATTGTTGTAAAAGACGTGGAATTTTCCGCTGTTCGTGAATTTTCCGACCACGCTTATTTCCACGCCATGTTTATTTGCAATTGCACGAAGTTTATCTAGATTTCCTTCAGGCACTGCGAGGGTCATACGTTCTTGCGATTCTGAGACAAGTATCTCCCATGGGTCAAGGCCGGGATATTTCAACGGGCATTTATCTAGATAGATTTCACAACCGCCAGAAATTCTCGCCAGCTCTCCTATGCTGGAAGAAAGCCCGCCTGCGCCGTTATCAGTTATTGCTTCGTAGAGCAGTTCGTCCCTAGCCTCGAGCAAGAAATCAAACATTTTTTTCTGCGTTATCGGGTCCCCTATTTGAACCACGCTCTGCGGCACGCTTTCATCTATCTGCTGCGAGGAAAATGTTGCTCCATGTATGCCATCCTTTCCTATCCTCCCTCCTACCATCACTGCGAGATAGCCTGGCTCTATCTTCTTCTCACTACTCTTCCTTCCTTTTATTGTTGAGGGGATAACCCCAATCGTCCCGCAATAAACCAAAGGTCTGCATGTATATTTCTTATCAAAAATTATAGAACCATTAACAGTAGGGATACCCATTTTGTTACCGCCGTCCTCTATTCCTTTTATAACTCCTTCGTAGATGACGCGGGGATGGAGAACACCTTTTGGCACCTCTGTCTCATCAGGATAACCAAAGCAGAGGACATCTATATTTGCGATAGGTTTTGCGCCAAGCCCAGTTCCCATAACATCCCTCTGCACGCCAAGAATACCGGTGAGGGCGCCGCCGTATGGATCGAGCGCAGAAGGCGCGTTGTGAGTTTCCACTTTTACTGCGATGTCAAACTCTGGATTAAATTTTATTATTCCGCCATTGTCCTTAAAGACGCTGACAACATAAGGTTTCTTTATCTGCTCGGTGGCATTCTTTATGAATGTTCTAAAAAGAGAATTTATCGCGTGCTTCTCCCCGTCTTCCTTATAGATGATTTTTGCATTGAAAATCTTATGCTTGCAATGCTCACTCCATGTTTGCGCGATTGCTTCAAGCTCTACGTCAGTTATCTTATTGTCAAGACCTAATCTTTTTCTTTCTTCTACTACTCTCTCATTTTTGAAATACGTTTTTATCGCTTTGAATTCGTCTATAGTAAGCGCAAGAAGTCGCTCCCTTGCAAGCTGTTCAAAACGCGCTGGGCTCATATGAAGGGATATTCGCTCCACCTTGGGTTCATGCTTTAGCAAAACCTTTGGAAGGTATGGTTTCTGTTCTTCATTCGGTGCGTATATCGATGCTTTTTCAACGAGGGGGTTGTGGAGTGCTGCGGCTATCTTTTCACATTCTTCCTTATTTCCTACTCCTTCTATCGCGTACAGTCGACTGTAATATACGTCATAATCTTTTCCTGTTTTTTCCTTCACAGCCTCACGGGCAGTCTTTCCGATATTATCCGTAACACCTGGAAGAAAACCAACCTCTACCCGCCACTTTTCCTTGAAGAATCCGTCTATCGAATATCTTTGAACCACTGGGTCGAGAAAAACCGTTTTCGCCAATCCGTCGAGTTCCTCCTTTGAAACCTCGCCATCAAAATTGTAAACATCACAAAAATGTACAGCAACATTTATTCCAAGTTCATTTCTTATCTTTTCCGCCACTTTTGTGCCCGCGGTATCTTTTATTCCATTTTTGGTGGTAATCTCTATTCTTCCGGTCATATTTTTAGTTTCTCATTAAAAGATTTAATACTTGTTTTTCTTCGCAGTTTACTTCTCGACCTTTATTTCCGGCTCTACTCGCCGCCAGGAGCCGTTCATGAAGTGCCAAAGCTGTTTTGTTGTAGAGTCGTAAACAAGACTAAACTTGGATGCAACATCTACCGGCCTATCTATCTCAATTAAAGGATATCTCCTCATCCAAGAAATCTCGTCCCTAAATGGATTTCTCTCTATCACATAGATGCGCCCGCGCTCCTTCTTTATCTTCTCGCACCATTCGATTACTTTTTCAATTTCTTCCTTGGTTGGCATAATTATTCATCTAGTGGTATCATTAAATTGTTATGTTCGCTCGCTGCTCTTTTACTACATTTTATAATTCTTTCTTCGATAATATTTATCCATCGCGCAGATCGCCAAGGCGATTTTTAGCACGAGGTGAGCGCAATGATAAAATTGGAATTGGATAGAAAAAAGAATGAAATTAGAGTGCGAGAACCTGCAGATGTTACATCCTTGCAAAATGGTTTTTACGGATGGATGGAGCATGGGGAGTTGGTCCTTGCCCCGGAAGAAGTGCTCTACATAATGGATATAAGAAATGGAAAATGTTTTGACGAAGCTGGAAATACATATACGTTCAACGATGTGGCTTCTCTTTTTTCGAAGAATAAAAAATTTCTCGCACGCTATCTGACGTACAAAGACTGGAGAGACAAAGGGCTCATAGCAAGATACGCAAACGAGGCCGAAGGTTGCTACGGAAGAAGTAGCGTCAAAAAATATAAGGGAGGAAAACTCGAATTAGACAAGTTTGCAGTAGATGGGGTTTTCTTTGAGGATGATCTTCTTACCATAATTGATGATGAGATCGCGGGAAAGGAGCTTTACGAGCGATATTGGTTCGGTCAATTCGGAACATACAAGGCAGCGCATAGAGGAAGAATAGCAAAACTCGATATTTTCGAAACAGTTTTTTTAGTAAAGCAAGGAAAACTCCATTTAAAGAATGCAACACTCAATGACGTTGAAAAGGCGGCGAGAGAGAGGATAAAATATTTCGACGATATGTATTCTGTTTACGAAGATTGGCGCCTGCGCGGTTATGTCGTTAAGACCGGTTTTAAGTTTGGAACGCATTTCAGGATTTATTTCCCAGGCGCATCTCCAATAAGGGAGGGGGAGGAGTGGGTTCACTCAAAGCACGTAGTTCACATATTCTCCAGAAAGAACAAACTGCTCATTTCAGAATGGGCAAGAGCCATACGTGTAGCGCACAGCGTGAAGAAAACATTTATCCTTGCCATCCCAGGCAAAAAAGAGAAGATAAAGGTTAACCCAAAAAAACCGAGATTAGATTTTCTTCTTTATCACAGAAAAAAGGATGGAATAGAAACACCAAAAACAGGCGCACCAAGATATCTGATGTATTCGCTTACGGAGGATGAATATATAGGAGGAGAGGAGCTCGCTAAGGCATTAGAGGAATGCAAATATTTTGGTCTTGAGATGATGATGGCAATAAGCGACAGGGAATCAAGCGTTACATACTATCTGATAAAAGAGATATCCCTCCCTGGAAGCGATTACGACTATTATGAAATAGAATGGACACAACCATAATCGCAAGCTGGAAATTTTATTCTTTTTCTGCCTAGATTTATAAATCAATATCTACATAAATATACTATTAAACACAAATTGATTTATATGGAGCAACTTAAATTCCGCAGACAACAGGGCGGGCCATGGCCCATGCAAAAAGAAAATTGGTTCAGGAAGAACTGGGAAAAGCTGAAAGAAATGGAAGTCCCTTCTGCAAAAACGATAGGCAGGGTGGCAGGCATAGCCACGGCGAACACAGCGATAAACAAGATGTACGGTTTGGAGTGGAAAGCACTTGAGAAAAAAGCGGACGAGGAAAACGCCAACCACCCGAAACTTACAAAGACAGTAAAACTCGCTGTCTATTACGGCTTTGGCATCGCATTTGCGAGATTGGGAAGCTGGCTGAGCGGATACATTTGGCAGGAGCTTGGTTATACAATAGCGTTTTCGCATCCGTTTGCAATAAGCACAGCAGTAAGATACATAAAGCAAAAACTACGCAACTATGCGAATGGTGCGAAAGAGAAATTCCAGTTGTTTAAGGCAAACTTGCAAGGATACATGGCGACGTTCGCGGTCATTGAGATGGTATCTATGCTGATCTACGTGAAGGTCGCAAAGATGATAGTTGAAATGACGACCAAGCCAGTGAGTGCAGTTCTTTCAGTTTGTGCGCTGATCACCGCTACGGCCGCGGCGACGGTCTTCGAAATAGTCGGTTATCTCTTCATATGGAGGATGACTGCCAGAAAAAGCGAGGTTGAGCGCGAAAAAGAAACAGGAAAGAAAAGCAGCTTCTACGATCTTTTGGAAGGTGCGAGGAAAGAATTTCGGCCATTCCGGATGTTCAGTAGGAACAACAAGTCCGAGCCTGCACGCACAGTAAACGAAGAAGTAGGGCAGATATGGGGTATAATTGAATCATACTGGTTATGGATACAGGCACTGCGCTTCGTTGTTGGCGCACTGATAGTGAAGGTCTACCATGTAATGCCATGCGAATTCGTAGATAAGATTTTCGAAAAGACTGCTCAATGGGGAGTTGTTGGAATTTTCAACAACATACTCATGGCGTTGAATTGGAGGGCGATAGACAAAAAGCTCGAGGAAAATAATAAGCACTTTTATCAAGAAACCAAAAGTGTTTAATATTATTCTGATTTATTTTATATTTCGCATTGACGTATGTTCTGTGGTGAAAACATGAGTATAAAAAAAAGCATTTTTGTTTTGCTTCTGCTTACTGTATTTAGCTGGGCGCTTATTATTTCTGGAGATGCTGGCGAGGAGTGGGCAAAGAATAAGTCGCAGGAGATGTGCGCACGCTCTGATGTTGCCGCAGTTTACATCTGTCTTGGAAATACCGTTGATGTTGTCTGGAAGGATAAAAGCAAGGGCAGCACCTTCTACAGACCAGACGGTCGTGTTGTAGATTGTCCTCCTGACCAACCTACAAACATGGGAGCGGAATGTATGCAGCTTATGATGCCGAATTACTGCACACTCGATAAAAATGTCTGCGGAGAAAGGCCACCTGAAGAGTTCCCTGGAGGAATTAAAACAGAAGAGCAACCCAAACAACCGTCTCAACCAACCCCTCAACAACCGCCTCAGCAACCCTCTGAACAACCGCAGATTCAGCCAAGCCAACAACAAAACATATCTTCAGAAGTTTCTCTTATACCGCCTTCCTTACCTCCCCAAAAGGAAGGTGCTACAACTACAATTAGCGGAACATTAGATAATCTTATAATAGCGATTTTCGTACTTGGAGTAATCACATTATTGGTGCTCTATTTCGCATTCAAGAGAACAACAAGATATTAGTGCTATTTTCCTTCTTTTCCTATTGCTTTCCCGCGTATTAGGAAATGTTTCATTTCCTCCTTCTCATTCCTGCCAACGTTCATGTTATCTATTTGACGAAGTCTGTTTGCGTAATGTCTATATGCCTTCACTGCTGCTGCATAGGCATCCCTCACATGAGGATCAACAATCCCACGCCCTATATCCTTCTTTTCTTCAACAGAGATTACTCTTTGCGGGACAAAGAGCGGAGCATTAAATCTCGCAGCTATTTTGTTGACAAATCTTGGAGGCGGATTAACATCTGTCGCAATCACGGAAGGTGTGCCTGTGTCTGATATAATCTTGACGATTCGCTCATGACTCGCCTCCTTTTCAACTCCGCATGCTACAAGTTCTCCTCTAAGGTTTAGAATAGCGTAACCGGTCTTTATCCCAGCATCTATTCCAACAATAAGATACAACAAATCAGCCTTGCGTTTCCTGCCTTCTTATTATAAGGTCTTGTTTCGCATACACGTGGCTATCTGCGCCTATATTCGTATTCACGACAACCCCTGAGTTTATCCAGCATCTTGGGCCTATCATCTTCCCAGGCATTGTTGCTGATAGTACTCCAAACTTGACATGGTCGCCTATAACAGCCCCAAATTTTCTTCTCCCCGTATTCACCCATCCCTTTTCTGTAAGGACGTTCACAATGCCTTCATCAAATCTAAAGTTTGCAATCTGTGTTCCTGAACCAAAATTCACCCCCTCACCTACAACGCTATCACCTATGTAAGAAAGATGCTTTGCATTTACGTTGTCAAATATTATGCTTTCCTTCACTGTTGTTGCACCTGAAATATGGCAGTTTTTTCCTATCGAAGTTGGTCCTCTTATGTACGCATTAGGTCCTACTATACTATTCTCTCCAATATAGACATTCCCTTCAATATAACTGTTTATTATCTTCGCACCTTTCTCCATCACAACCTTACCGGCGATTGTAGAATTTTCTATATCTCCTGCTTTTGCTTCCATTCTGGAGAGAAGATACCCGTTTGCGTCAAGAAGGTGCCATGGATAGCACATGTCAAGCCAGTATCCTTCGACCTCCACCGCTTTAGCCCCAACAAATAAATCGACTATCTCGTATTCTCCCCTTACGGATTTTTTGAGCGACCTTATTTCATTGAAAACAGATGGTTCCATGCAATAGATTGAAAGGTTTGCGAGTTCTGTTTTCGGATTCTCCGGCTTCTCCTGAAAGAGACTTACCCTCCCATTAGTTATCTCCACAATCCCGTATTCGTGTGGATTCCTTACTTTCTTCACTGCAAGCGTAATCGTTCCATCATGTTCTTTTACTACCCTGCGTATGTTTTCACTTTCGGTTATTATATCCCCTGCAATAGCTACGAACGTTTCGCTTATCTCGTTTTCAGCTGCGAGAATCGCCGCGGCGGTGCCATTTTCACTTCCCTGCTCAATAAAAGTAAGTTTCATCCCGAGCTCGCTCTCTCTAGTCTTAAGATATTCTATTATTTTATCTTTTTTGTATCGGACTATGATCACGGCTTCGTTTATCCCAGCATCTCGCAACGCCACGAGTAGGTGTTCGAGAATTGGTTTTCCTGCGACTGGCAGCATTACCTTTGGTCTAGTTTCCGTAAGGGGCCTCATTCTGGTCCCCTCTCCCGCCGCCATCACAACCGCTTTCATCATTGCTATTTGCTTAGAGTAGTCTTTTAAAATTTGTCATGTTCTATCAAATTGTTTTCGAGTTGATTTTATGAAGATTATCAGCCTACTCGCAAGGGAAATATTGGATTCACGCGGCAACCCTACAGTAGAGGTGGATATAATCGCTGGCAATTACATAGGAAGTGCAGCGGCGCCAAGCGGGGCGTCTACAGGAACGCATGAAGCGCTAGAATTGCGCGATGGCGGGAAGAGGTATAGAGGGATGGGAGTAACGAAAGCGATAGAGAATGTAAATGACATCATAGCTCCAGCCATAATCGGAATGGATGTGACGGACCCGCAAAGTATAGACCTAAAAATTCGAGAGTTAGATGGCACGAAGGATAAGAGCAGGCTAGGCGCGAATGCTATAGTAGCGACCTCGATGGCGGTTTACAGAGCAGCTGCTGCGGCAGCAGGCATGCCATTGTACGAATATCTTGGAGGAAAAACCCTTCCGAAGGCTATGTTCAATATAATTAATGGGGGAAAGCATGCTGGAAATAAACTATCTATTCAGGAATTTATGATAATACCAGAGGGAGATAAATTTGCAGAGAGACTTAGGATGGCCAGCGAGATATATCACGTTCTTGGGGAGCGCCTCTCCTCAAAATTCGGACCTGGAGCGAGGAATGTGGGGGATGAAGGGGGATATGCACCGAACTTGGAGAACACCCGTGATGCGCTCGATGAAATAATTCATGCAATAGAAGAATCTGGATACAGTGATAAATGCAATCTTGCAATAGACGCTGCGGCAAGTTCATTTTACAAGGATGAAATGTATCTTATAGATGGCAAAAAGATGAGCGGTGGCGAAATGCTTGATTTCTATGTTGAACTCGCAGGTGCTTATAACAAATTAGTGAGTATAGAAGACCCATTTAACGAAGAGGATTTTGATGCGTTTGCAGCATTGAAAAAAAGGCTGAAAGGAAGAGCGCAGATAGTAGGCGATGATCTTCTCGTAACAAATATATCAAGAATAAGAAAGGCTGTAGAGCACGACTCTGTAACCGCATTGCTTCTAAAGGTAAATCAGGTTGGAACGGTATCTGAAGCGCTTGAGGCAGCGGACTTCTGCAAAAAAAACAACCTAAACATTGTCGTAAGCCATCGCTCCGGAGAAACCGAAGATTCTTTCATAGCAGACTTAGCTGTTGGTATAAACGCTGGACAAATAAAGGCGGGCGCCCCTGCGAGAGGAGAGAGAACGGCAAAGTATAACCAATTGCTCAGAATAGAAGAGCACATAAGCTTCGGGCTATAACCTTTTAAATCACACTACATTTATTTGTTAATTATAAAATGTGAGTAGTATGGTAGCAAAAAAGCCGAGCCCAACAGATGCGAGAACGTACTATGAATTAGGTAATGATTATTACGAAAAGGGAGACTACGACAGAGCAATAGAGAATTATAACATGGCCATCCTTCTTAATCCAGTATTTTCGGAAGCATATTTTAACAGAGCACTCAGTTATTATCAACTGAAGAATTTTGATAAGTCTGTTGCTGATTATACAAAAGCCATAGAACTCGACCCCCACAATCCGATAATATACAATAACCGTGGGGATGCGTATTACAGAAAACAGGATTTTCAAAGCGCGATAAAGGATTACGATAAGGCCGTAAGTCTAAATCCAAACTATCTTAAAGCGTTCTACAATCGCGGTCTTTCCTACGCATCCATAGAAGAATACGAGAAAGCAATTGAAGATTTTTCAAAGGTAATAGAGCTTAAACCTGACTTCGCCGAAGCGTACCATCTGAGAGGGCTTGCAAGAGAATATGCTGGGGAGATAACAAATGCAATCACCGATTATGAGAAGGCGTTAGAGCTTAACCCTCAACTTACCGAAGCAAAAACTCATTTAGAGAGCGCAAAGGCAAAAAAAGAGCAAGAAGGAAAGGGTGAGGGGGGAGCTGCTGGCGCCGATATAAGAATGCTCCAAAAGCCAAACATGACTTTCGATGATGTCGCGGGTATGAAAAAGATGAAGGAAGAGATTAGAGAAGCGATAGTCTATCCTATGATGAACCCGGAACTGGCGAGGAAATACGGAAAGCTTGGAGGAACAGGAATACTCATGTACGGGCCACCGGGGTGCGGGAAATGCATGACTGGGGAAACACCAGTTATGCTTTTCAACGGTGAGATAAAATCAATTGAGGAAATTTACACGCAATTCTTGGGTTTGGGCGAAAAGAAGATTGGAAAGTACGAGTGGGTCATTGAAAAGCCGAGCATAGAATTGCCGTCCTTTAATCCAAAAACATTGAAAATAGAAAAAAAGGAAGTTGAATTTATTTATCGCCAGAAATACGTCGGAAAGGTTTATCGTATAAGGACGCATTCCGGTCGTGCTATAACAGTTACACCAGAGCATCCGTTTATCTCCATTCAAAATGGCATAATCAAAACCAAGGCAGCAGAAATTCGCGTAGGCGATTATATCGCAGTCCCGCGCATCCTTCCAAGCGAACCAAAGGCAGATGCTACAGAAGAACTTGTAGGATTCAGCGAGGCCCAATATTTCGATTACATGTTATCCGAAGGTTCTTCAATCCATGGAACTATGTTTTTCTCAAACTCGGACCAAAACCTTATCCCGAGGGTGACTGGTCTGACTCAGAACCTATTCCTGGAGAGGGCGTACGCTTTCAAGTTGTGTGACACACTCCCAGGGCTAAAGTCCTGGGCTTCTGCCTTTCGTGCTTCTTCGTGTCCTTTGGACACGGAGACCCCGAGACCTTTGGTCTCGAGGTTAGGCGAGAAGCCGTGTGTCACATCTGCACAAAACAAAGGTTTTGGGTTCGCTCCTCCTTGGTTTGAAAACCAAGGCTTCAAACAGTGTTTAGCTCCTGAGGTTTTCTTTAATAACCTCGGTTTTTCGTACGAGCTAAACACTGTTTCCCGCGAACCCTGGGAGTGTGATTCCAGAAATACAAAAATTCCGAAAAGCATACTTACTGCAAATCTTAGCACGGTATCAAAATTCCTCTCTGCTTTTTTCGAGTGCGAAGCGAGCATAAAGCAGGACGTACCGCAAATCGAATTTACAACGGCAAGCAGCGAGTTTGCCAATGGCATAGCGTATCTCCTGCTTAGATTCGGAATCGTTGCGCATATAAGACCAAAGAGGATAAAAGGCAATTCGCATACCTACTGGAGACTTTACATATCATCTCATGCCCAACTAAAAATTTTCGAACGCTGCATAGGTTTTATGAGTTCTAAAAAGATATCTTTGCTTAAAAAATGGACGTCGCGTGACATTTCCGATACAACGAAAGAAATAGAAAAACTTAGATTACTCGCAGATTCTGACGTGTTTTGGGATAAAGTGGAATCAATTACCGAAGAAGACTTTGAAGGTTATGTTTATGACCTGACGGTTGAAGGCAATCATACTTTCGTTGCTGGTTTTGGTGGTTTGATTGTCCATAACACTTTCATAGTAAAGGCAGCTGCGGGAGAATGTAAATCTGGTTTCATAAACGCAAAGCTATCCGACCTTTTGGACATGTACGTTGGTAATACAGAAAAGAACATTCACAAGGTCTTCGAGCTTGCGCGTAAGAACACGCCGTGCATCCTTTTCTTTGATGAAGTGGACGCGATAGGTGGAAGGAGAGACCAACAGGAAGGACAGCAATACATGAGAATGGCTGTTAACCAGCTCCTTTACGAGATGGATGGTGTCGAGGCACATAACGAGAACGTCCTTGTCCTTGCAGCGACTAACGCACCATGGGATGTAGACCCAGCGCTTAGAAGAAGCGGACGTTTCAGCAAGACGATATATATTCCAGAACCAGACCTCTCATCCCGTGCAGAAATCCTTAAGCTACATGCATCAAAAAGACCTCTCACTCCATTAATACCGTTCAGGCTTCTTGCACTTGCGACCATGCATTACGCATCCTCCGACTTAAAGGCGATAGTCGATGATGCCGCAACAATTCCGTGGAAGGAAGCTTTCTTCGGCATCCAAAAGAAGACCGAAGAACTCATAAAAAGTGGCATGCCGAAGGAAAAGGCAGAGGAGCTAGCAAAAAAGCAAGTTAAACAGAGGCCTATATCCTTAGGAGATTTTGTTTCTGCTATAGCAAAGAAGCGCTCTTCGCTCCCGCCTTGGTACGAACAGGCAAAAAAACAGATAGGAAAGCAGGAAGAGATAACTATAATAGATGGTAAGGAACATAAGAAAATTACAGAGAGCAAGATGGGACCTGGTGAGAAAGAAGCATTTAGAGACTTGCTCAACGCCATAAACGCGAAAAATCAATGGTATAACAAGATATTTTATAGGGTTGTAAAGGAATCTACGCTAATGTTACTTAGGATAATTGTGCTCATAACAGAGAGACGAATCGTGTAGTTATGGATACCGTAGTAAAGAATGGCAGGGTCTTTTTCAAAGGAAAGTTCTTCGAAGCAGATGTTCTCATCAGCAATGGGATGATAAAAAGAGTCGGAAGGAACCTCTCAGGCGATGAGAGATACAACGCGGAAGGAATGCTCGTCCTCCCCGGACTCGTAGACCCACACGTTCATCTTCGAGAGCCTGGTGCAACGCAAAAGGAAGACTTTCGTACTGGCACCATGGCAGCGGTTGCAGGCGGTTTTACAACAGTTATCGACATGCCGAATAATCCAATCCCAACAATCACGGCAGAACGACTGCTAGAGAAGCTGGCGCTCGCAAAAGAGAAAGCAATCTGCGACGTTCTGTTTCACTTCGGAGCAACTGATAGCAACTTTGCGGAGGTTAAGAAATCAGGTGCGAAATCGTTGAAGATTTATCTCGGAAAAACGACCGGCGAGCTCTATCTTCGCGATCCCTCTTCCCTTGAGAAGCATCTCGCGAACTTCGATGGAAATTTTGTTTTTCATGCATCAGTTTCTGAGGGAAACGAGTCGACACAGATAGAAAGGACGTGCGATAATATCGAGATGGTAGGTTTGTTGAGCAAGAAGTATAAAAGAAAATCTCACATAGCTCACGCCTCTTCCAAGGAAGAGGTTGTCGCAGCAAAAGGGCATGCGCTCACGGTTGAAACCGCTCCGCATTATCTCTTCCTATCAAAAAAAGACAGCGAGAGACTAGGCAATCTAGGAACAGTCTATCCAAACTTGAGAGAAGAGAGCACGAGGAAAAAGCTTTGGGAAGAGATAAATGACATAGATTGCATTGCAACCGACCACGCCCCTCATACAATTGAGGATAAAATGGCCGGGGCGCACGGTTTTCCAGGCCTTGAGACCTCGCTTGCCGTCATGTTGCAGGCATATTGGGAAAGAGAGCTTGAGTTAGAATGGATAGTAGAAGCGATGAGCGAAAACCCTGCGCGGATTTTTGGTCTAAAGAGCGTTGGAAAAATAGAAGAAGGGTATAGGGCCAATATAACAATACTCGATTTGAAAAAGGAATGGGTTGTTAAAGGAGAGGAGCTCTACACAAAATGCAAATGGAGTCCCTTTGAAGGAAGAAAGCTGAAGGGGAAGGTTAAGGCTGTTTTTTACGATGGTGCTCTTATCTTTGATGGAGAGTTTTTATAATGTTTCAATTCAGAATTACGGTTCCCAATAATACTCCATAACCTTATCGTTCACACGCACCCTCGGGATGTCAGCATAAGAGGAAATAAGCTTGAGAAACTCGATTTGTTCTCCCGTGCCGCTCCATATAAACTTACCTGTTTTCGTGCTCCCTATCGCATATCTTTTGTCTCCTTCTCTCCCAAGGACAAAATACCCCTGCTTCACCTCGAAGAATATCCTTGCATCCGGTTTTACCGGCTCTCCTTCGAACATTACGTAAACGCTGTATGGATATCTGTCAAGCGTCGCTACCTTCGCGCCCTTTTCTCCTACCGCAATAAAGGTGTCGTGCTCCTTGTCTAATGTAGCATATTTTAATTTTCCTAGAGATGGTTCCTTGTCTACTTCTGGATTGTACGAATTGAGGGTCATTATCCTCCAGATAATAATTGGGGCATCGGTCACGCCCATCTCATAAAAGTTTTCTGGACCGCCTCCGTGAAACACGCAATCGTTCGCTACAAGCATGGTGCGTTTTTCTGAACAAAAGATATACTTCCATTCTATGTCCTTTGGCAACTGCAGATATGCTATGCGGTTGTTTTTTGTTATGCGAAGAATGCCGTCTTTCATTACACATTTTCCTCCTGACCAGGAATCCTCGAGTATGTTATCATCCGCTATTGCTACCTTCGATTTTTCCTCTTTCTTTTCTACAACGATTTCTTTCTTCTGAATGTTTTGGATTTTGTTTTTGATTGTATCGGAAATTTGATAATTTCCGAACAGGCCAAATTTTTGCAAATTTGTCCTTTGTGCCG
>Ga0207433_10004695_pt1 | contig 24950 bp, 15 predicted proteins | sample YelNatPaOPGAMG01_FD_187559 | JGI IMG/M metagenome (GOLD analysis project Ga0207433, IMG submission 187559) | Hot spring thermophilic microbial communities from Obsidian Pool, Yellowstone National Park, USA - OP-RAMG-01 (SPAdes) (version 3) | ecosystem: Environmental > Aquatic > Thermal springs... | reverse complement strand
CCTGAATCACCCCCACGTTCCTGTTGCCCACCCTCAGAGGGCCCACCCGGAGGGACCCGCTTGTCGGGTCCGCTGCCCAACCCCCGATTATCCATTCCCCCTCTCACACGGGCACGACAGGCGTGCCCCTCCAACCTTCGATTATCCATTCCCCCACCCGCCACCAATCGCCCCGCGTAAAACAACCCGCGACCCTCTCGCCCCGCCCGGGCCATTGCCGTAAACCCACCCACGCTGTACGCTAAAATATTTCTGTTGCGGAAAAACCGGGACTCAAATTTCCGGGCAACCCCGCTCGACCTCCTCCGGCGTGTTTTCCGCCTGGAAAGTAGTCATAACCGACAATTCTTGTGAAGATTATTGGATATCCCGACGCGCGGCGGTAAGCCGCCTGCCGACCTGGTACACCGATTTGACCCAAACGAGACTGACGCACCATGACCATGCTTCGCTCCGCTTCATCCTCAATCGACGAGCACCTCAACGCGACTGACGCTGCCACCCCCGGGCCGCTCGAACAGATCTGCCACCAGCGGCATCCTCACCTGCAGGCCCAGGACCCCGAACTCTACGCCCTCATCCTCGCCCAGGCCCGCCACGAAACCGACACCCTCAAGATGATCCCCTCGGAAAACTATGCCTCCTTCGCGGTCCTTGAGGCCACCGGCTCCATCCTCACCAACAAATACTGCGAAGGATACCCCGCCGCCCGCTATTACGAGGGCAATGAATTCATGGACCAGATCGAGCAACTCGCCATCGATCGCCTCAAAGCCCTCTTCGGCGCGGAACACGCCAACGTCCAGCCGTACTCCGGCTCCCCGGCCAACCAGGCCGTTACCCGCGCCCTCGCCCCCACCGGCTCCAAAATCATGGGCATGCCCGTCCCCGCCGGCGGACACCTCACCCACGGTTGGAAGGTCAATTTCTCCGGCATGGACTACCAGCCCGTGCACTACGGCCCCCGGCCGGACACCGGACTCCTTGATTACGACCAAATCCGCGACATCGCGCGCCAAGAACGCCCCCGCATGATCTGGGTCGGCGCAACCGCCTACCCCCGCATCCTCGATTACGCCGCCTTCGCCGAAATCGCCCAGGAAGTCGAGGCCTACCTCGTCGCCGACATCGCCCACATCAACGGCCTCATTGTCGGCGGCGTGCATCCCAACCCCGTTCCCCATTGCGACGTGGTCTCCAGTACCTGCCACAAGATGCTCCGCGGACCCCGGGCAGGCTTCATCCTCTCCCGCATCGAAGACCGATGGCAGCGCAAATACTTCCCCGAAAGCAACCTCAACCTGGCCAAACGGATTGATCGGGCGGTGTTCCCCGGGCTGCAGGGGGGACCTCACATGCACGTCATCGCCGCCATGGCCGTGGCCTTTAAGGAGGCCGCCACCCCCGCCTTCCGCGATTACGCCCGCCAGGTGGTCGCCAACGCCCGCCGCCTCGCCGAAAAACTCCTCGAAAAAGGATACCGCCTCGTCAGCGGCGGCACCGATACCCACCTGCTCGTGCTGGACTTCCGCGATGCCCCCTATTCGGGAAAGGATGTGGCCCAGGCACTGGCCAAGGCGGGCATCATCGCCAACTTCAACATGGTGCCCGGCGATCCCCGCAAACCATTTGTCACCAGCGGTGTCCGGCTGGGGACCCCCGCCCTCACCACCCGGGGAATGAAGGAGCCCGAAATGGACCGCATCGCCACGTGGATCGACACGGTCTGCCGTAATCTGGAGCGAATCGAAGAGGTGGCGCCGCGGGTTCGAGCGGAGATTGCCGAGCTGTGCCGCCAGTTTCCGCCGCCGGGGATTCTCATCTGAGTTCGTCACCCCCATTCAGATTTGGCCAGCCCCTACCCCATTGTGGGGCTTGACAGGACTGGCTTTCTTTCATACGCTTAGTTGCAGTCGATCTCCAGGGATTTTCGCACGACCGGCGATCGACTGCAAAACAGGGGGTGGGAGGAGGGCGGAAAGCCCGGAAAATAGCGGCTTTCGCGGGTGGGTCTTAATCGAACCAAGTTGGGATTGAAACCGACCACTTGTATCGGCCGTGAGGTGCTCGAAATGCCGTCTTAATCGAACCAAGTTGGGATTGAAACTAGTCCCGGTTCGACTCCGGGAGCGCACAATGGCGATAGTGGTCTTAATCGAACCAAGTTGGGATTGAAACTCCGTCAATGGTCAGAGCAACGCAAGCAGCGGCTCCGCACCCGTCTTAATCGAACCAAGTTGGGATTGAAACAGTAATAGAGGATTTAGATAGCATCAAGAGGGAATTGGGTCTTAATCGAACCAAGTTGGGATTGAAACAGGCCCTTGAACTTGCCCAGAAAGGCAAAATCTGAGGTCTTAATCGAACCAAGTTGGGATTGAAACTTGATCACGGCGATATTCTGGAGCGCCGCCAACGGATTCAGTCTTAATCGAACCAAGTTGGGATTGAAACTACAATGCCTACGCCAAAATGGCTTTACCCGTCCAAGTCTTAATCGAACCAAGTTGGGATTGAAACACGGTAAACAGGGAAATTAAGGTGCTATGAAGATCGCGTCTTAATCGAACCAAGTTGGGATTGAAACTCCTTCTGGTACTCCAGCGTTCTCTGATCCAGATCCGTCTTAATCGAACCAAGTTGGGATTGAAACATCGTGAACGTTGGGCGTCCAGTCAAAGTGAACAAATGTCTTAATCGAACCAAGTTGGGATTGAAACTGGCTTCCACATGCCACGGAAGGTGGATATCGTCATCTTCGTCTTAATCGAACCAAGTTGGGATTGAAACGCTAGTGGAGTGACAGAGATTACCAGGACTTGTGCGCCTGAGTCTTAATCGAACCAAGTTGGGATTGAAACCTATTTGATGCGGCATCGGCACACGTCACCGTTTGAGAGTCTTAATCGAACCAAGTTGGGATTGAAACTGGGGAGTTGGAGGAGCTCCTTTCGGAGCTCCTCCGTCTTAATCGAACCAAGTTGGGATTGAAACGAGGCTTTGAATCATCTGCCGGACAGCTTCGTTTCCGAGTCTTAATCGAACCAAGTTGGGATTGAAACATAACGGGGATGTGTTCTATCTGGTTGGGTATTCGGGTAGAGTCTTAATCGAACCAAGTTGGGATTGAAACATCAACATTTTCATGAAGAAAATCCTCAATAGAAGTTATGTCTTAATCGAACCAAGTTGGGATTGAAACGTGAGGCAAGCAACATCACCGCCTATATCAGCTTGAAGTCTTAATCGAACCAAGTTGGGATTGAAACCAATTCACACAACTCGTCGGCCTCATACGGTATGCCAGTCTTAATCGAACCAAGTTGGGATTGAAACTTCAAGGACTGGGCTTATTTTAGCTATCCTATCCCGGTCTTAATCGAACCAAGTTGGGATTGAAACACCATCTTCACTCTGATACTCATGTCTCACTCTCCGGTCTTAATCGAACCAAGTTGGGATTGAAACTCTACTGTTGTGGTTACTGAGAGTATTACTGATTGCTGTCTTAATCGAACCAAGTTGGGATTGAAACGCGAAGAACCGGACAACCTTCTTTTCCCCGTCGGATAGTCTTAATCGAACCAAGTTGGGATTGAAACACGGAACGCTATTCAATGCGAGTGAGGCCATGAACAGGTCTTAATCGAACCAAGTTGGGATTGAAACGACTGTAAAATTTGGTCCATACACTCAAAAGCATCGGGAGTCTTAATCGAACCAAGTTGGGATTGAAACTTCTGGAGACGAGGCCATTGCCGTTACCGTACAGCGTTGGTCTTAATCGAACCAAGTTGGGATTGAAACCCTGACCCATGCTGGCGCCAGTCGGCGTTGGAACCTTGTCTTAATCGAACCAAGTTGGGATTGAAACTGTCAAGTTTAGGAGCACAAATATGGTGCACTGGCTCGTCTTAATCGAACCAAGTTGGGATTGAAACAGCTAGCAGAGAGGCTTGTCTTGAAGCTCGTTGCTGTAGTCTTAATCGAACCAAGTTGGGATTGAAACGTCGCGCTAGCTCGAGCGCGTCCTCGTAGCTGATCCATGTCGTCTTAATCGAACCAAGTTGGGATTGAAACTGACGAAAGATCAGGGTCTTATTGCGGACTGGTCGTTTGTCGTCTTAATCGAACCAAGTTGGGATTGAAACGGATGATAAGCTCGCGAAGATTTGGGTTGTAGGTTTGCAGGTCTTAATCGAACCAAGTTGGGATTGAAACTCGGACATCTATGCCGGGGTAGCCACCGTGGTTGCGGAGTCTTAATCGAACCAAGTTGGGATTGAAACCATCACACAACTACACAACTGGATTGCAATGATCCAGTCTTAATCGAACCAAGTTGGGATTGAAACGGCGTACACAGTCTGAGGCAGATTGGCCCGAATACTTGTCTTAATCGAACCAAGTTGGGATTGAAACCAGTGTGCGATTTGCGGAGCGAAAGCAGAAATAGTTGTCTTAATCGAACCAAGTTGGGATTGAAACCGGGCAGAACGAATCATCGACGAACTGCGAACGTGGATGTCTTAATCGAACCAAGTTGGGATTGAAACTGCTGGCTGCAGTGGCTGCAGCGGTAGTACATCAACGTCTTAATCGAACCAAGTTGGGATTGAAACGACTTCTTCGCCAGCCGGTTTGATTTCTGGAACGCATGTCTTAATCGAACCAAGTTGGGATTGAAACTATTGCACTCGGTATTCAACCGGTACACCTTCCATCGTCTTAATCGAACCAAGTTGGGATTGAAACAAGTAGTCGGTGATGATGTCCTTCAGGGCGGTGGCGGTCTTAATCGAACCAAGTTGGGATTGAAACTCCCGCCGGGCGAGCAGCGAACAGCGAATGGCTGTTGATGGCACGTGGAACACCGCAGGTGGAACACCGAGGTTGCGACGAACTCTTAATATCGTCCATGTATCGAGACTGGAATGAAAAAGAACAATAATCCGGCTCGCCGGAAACGAGGGCGCTCGCACTGAAAAACTGACACTTAAAGGTCGCCATTCGCCATTTGCTACTCGCCATTCGCTATTTGCCTAGGAGAATCGAATCACGTCGGAATCGAAAGTTCGCCCAGGACGACCCCGACCTTTCGCTAAGCTTGTCCTTTAAGCGAGTGAGCAAGAGCCCCACCACGCTGTCACAAAGTATCCACACTCGTTTCTGAGAAGCTACTTACCCGCTCTATGTGCTGCCTGGTTACTGGATCGATACGCACATGACCAACTTTTCCCAAAGTGGTCCTGTAAGATCAATTTGGGCGATGATCATGAGTGGTCAGAGGCGGGAGGGCCGCCCGCAGACAGTCCATGGGAGGCAGATTCCTTTCTTGATGACACCTCACGCCTCGACCAGTACTCGTTACTCGCCAGGGACATTATTTAAGCACGTGCGCCGGTTTTTCTCCGTCGTTCCTTCTGCTTCGGGTTAAGCCGGCTTGCAAATCCTTTCCTGCATCCCCATCTAAGACCGAGCGCCCAAATCGCGATCCGGGGCTGCTCAATGTCCTCGTTTCCGACAAGACAGCGCGACGCTAGCGTTGAGAGCTTGACGCCCCACTATAACTTGCTACACTGGTGTACATCTTGGATGCCATTGGGTGTGAAGGAAGACGTAATGGGCAGAACAGACTTCTCCACCACCACTGAAATGCGCGGTTCCGGGATTTACGCTTGGGGAACTTTTCAGCCCCAACGCGCGATGGGGCCCATCAGGTGCAACTGGCCTTGGCAATCGGCTTGCTGGCGACGGTTCGCGCGCTCATCGCGTCGGGACGTGTTATTCAATCAGCCATCAGTGCCACATCTTGGCAGAGGAGGCTCTTGCCCATGCGCCTCCAGGTAGTTTATTCTCTCCATCGCGATATGTTACCGGCGGAATATCGCCGCGGCTTTGCCTCACTGCTCAAAGAAGCGATCAAGCAAAGCGACCCCCTCTGCTTCCAACGTTATTATTCCCGCCTCCACGTGCTTAAGCCGTTTACATTCTCGCTGTTTTTTCCGGGATTAATGCCGGGTGGCAACGGCGATTTCCGGGTTGGTAGTAAGGCGATTCTCTACTTCTCTAGCAATTCCCGTGAATTGATCTCCTGTCTTTATAATGGACTGCGCAACCTTCCACAATTTCCCCTTTTTCATAATACAGCGAGCTTCAGAAGCATCTTCCTTAAACCCATGCGTTCCATTACCGTTGACCACGCGCAGTTTAGAACCATGGCACCAGTGTTGGTGAACACAAAAGGGGATCCCAACCGCTACTTACTCCCTGAAGATAAAGGATTTGAAGAAGGGCTTAGATTCTCAGTTCGAGAGATTGCCCGCACGTTTCTCAATATGCCCGATGCCTCAATCGATTTCTGTCCTGTGGACATTCGTCGCAAGGTCGTTCGTCACTACAACATGCATATGCAGGGTTTTGTGGGTATCTTCGAATTGAGCGGGCCTCCCGAGGTGCTCAACCTTATCTATCAGGTCGGCTTGGGCGTCCGTCGGAGTCAAGGTTTCGGCATGCTGGAGCTCCTCCAAACGACCCGCTACGAGAAACTCTCCAAAGGGAAGGAACATATCCATGTGTAGCCTTACCCTATACCCCTCCAACTGGCTCTACAACGCAGGCGTGATTGGCCTGCTGCGGGTGCTGAGTGGTCTCGGTCAGCAGGTTGAAAACTGCATCGGTAGCGATGGACTTGTCTGTTTGTCCTGCTACAAAACCACCGATGAAATATTTAACAAATGGGAAGAGCTTTCGCCGAGGTCCAAGAAAGGTGGAAGCCTGGTCTATGGCTGGAAAGATGCTTATTATGCCAATCAAACGGAGAAGTCTATCAAGAGGCGGATTGATTTTCTGTGCAAAGAGAATAACAAGAAGACTAAGGCCAAAGTAGAGTTCTCGTGTTCTTTTTGCGGGGGCAAAGTTAAAGCCAGAAAGAGTGAGGCCACATTTTTGAATCAAGCTTTTGGTAATATTTTACTTGGCTCAGAAAAAAGCTTTAGTAATATGTATTGGAATTTATCCCCAAAGGATTATGTTTGCCCTAAATGTGAGTTCATACTGATGTGTCACCACCTCGCCCTGACCCGCCTTTCCGACGGCTCGGAAATCTTCATCAATGCGCCGTCCTTTCAGGTGATGTGGTATCTGAACAAGTTTGCCCGGGAAGTGCTTGGACCGGCTTCGTCCGAGGAGATGCGGAGTAAAAGAAACATCCTGGCCATGTCCGTGATCGAGTATGCTACAAAGATCCAAGCGACGCTCGGCGTCTGGACGGGGATGAACATCGAGGTCGTCTCGAAGCGTGGGGGAGAGATCGAGTTCTTCAGTTTACCCTATGAGGTTGTTCAAATCCTTGCGGACCGTCGAATTGCTTCGCTCCTGAGCCAGATCGGAGAGTTCAGCGTTCTCAATCTTGTGCTCGCTCAGGATTTCTCCCGTCTCCTGGAGCTCGGCTATCGGCTCCTGCGCATCGGAATTAAGACTGTTGGAGAGTGGGGGAAATCAGAGAGAGACTTTGTGAATCAGACGCTGAGGCTGGAGAAGAACAAGCAACATCCTGCCCGGGTGGCCGATCAACTCTTTCAGCTTTCCGCATTAATAGAGGAAAAGCGCCAAAGGAGGGAAACGTATGAGCGCTCCTGTATCTTCTGAAGCGAGCTTGGAACAGAAACTGCAACAGCTTGAAGAGCAACTAAAGGCGGGGACTCCCGATATCGAGCAGTTTCGCCAGACCTACCATGCACTGAGGGAGCTGAGTCGTAGGCTTCAGAGCCTCCTTCAGTGGGCCGCAGAAGACCGGCGAGGAACTAAAGATGAGAAGAAGTTCCAGGGGCTGTATCGGCAAGTCGCCGGATGGAATGCTTCTGAGCTCATGGAAAGCCTGAGGCGCACAGGCTTTGCTTTAAAGAAGGATAGCGAGCTAAAGGATGTCTTTGACCGACAAGGCTATCGCATCTTGGAGCTTGCCCGAGCCGGTAAGCGGGACGAAGCATTTCATGCCATTCTGCGTATCTTCGTCTCGGCGAAGAAGGAGTTCCCTTCCCAGCTTGTCGAAGCCTTCAAGCCGGTTTACTCAGATCAGCTTTTTAAGGTTTTTCTGTTTTCTTTCCTGAGCGGCATCCTGGGTCAGGAAGAAATAGAACAAGAAAGTTTATAACCAAAGGAGGAAGCCATGAGCGACACAATCAAGAACGTGACTGTCACGATTATCTTCGACGGCGCAGCCTTGAACCGCGACGAGAAGATCGGGGGCAACATCCTTTCGATCAAGAAGCTCAATGTGAACGGCGAGGTCCGCTCCTTCATCGGCAAGCCCGCCATACGGCATTATCTGTTTCAGACCCTCCATAAGAAAGAATCTGAAAGATGGAAGCCAGCGCCAGTTGTTGAACGTGGTTCAGGAGACAAAAAGACGTTACAATTTGACATCACACGGGCAGATATTATCACCAGTTCAGAATTAGACGTATTCGGTTACATGTTCACGATAGAGGGTGAGCGATCTCTTACTCGAAAAGCTCCGCTGGGTATAACTAAGGCGATATCTTTGGCCTCGTACGATGCTGATCTGGCTTTGTATGCAAACCATGATCTTCTCAAGCGAATAAGAAATGAGGGATACTCTGGTACTATGCCCGGCCTCTACAACAAAGAGGAACATGTTTCGTACTACAAGTTGACCTTTACAATTGATGCCAAAGTACTGGGAGAGGATGTCTGGGTTCTGAAATCTGAACCGCAACACGAAGTGGATAAACTGACTCTTGAGATCTCAAGTAATGATAGAAAAGAGTTGCCTGGGCAACTAGATAGTCCACATAAGTGGAAAGTCAATGAAGAAGGAATAATTGAATGGACCAATTTGAACGACAAATTCCAGATAACCTTCACAGTATCGCATAAGGCAAAAGTAGAGCGAATTCGCGATGTTTTAGAAGCCATCAAAAACGGGCTTTACGCCCAGTCCAGCGGCGAAGCCAACACGATCGTCCCGCTCTTTCTCATCGCCGGGGCGGTGAGGGTGCCCTCGCCCATTTTCCATCCCTACATTGACGTGCGCAAAGACGACGGCCAATGGAAGGTCGTCGGCGTTGGTGACGCGATGAAAAACTCCTGGCTGGAAAAGGAGGGAAACCAGTCAATTGTGTACATCCAGGACTGTGAGCGCTTGAGAGTGGACACAGTTTGGAAGGATCAAGCTATAAAAGATTGGGATGAATTTCTGAAGAAACTTGGTCTGGAACATGCACAAGTAGAAGAAAACAAAGCGCAGTAAAACATAACTTGAATAGGCAGTGTACAATGTCCGCAAGCTTGGGTTACATCTTACGGATCAGGATTTATCAGCCGCAGGCGCACTATCGGGTACCCTTCACCTATCAGCGGCGGCATACCTATCCTATTCCGCCCTACTCCACCGTGATTGGATTTCTTTGCAACGTGCTGGGAATTGACGACCAGGAAAAAGAGGAATACAGGAAGCTGAGAGCGATCAAAATCTCCATCGCCGGTCGCTTTGAGAGCAAAACCACGGAATATACCTGGTTTCGTAACCTATCTCAATCGGCTCATGTGGATCGTTTCGGCAGTATCGAGAACCGCAGTATCGGTGGTCATGTGGAGCACATCGGCGGCCAATCTCCCGTCTCGATTGATGTCCTCAACGATGTCCGCCTCGTACTTCACCTGGCGCATGAGGACAAGTCATTCCTGGAACGGGTTCGCGTTTCATTGGAGAATCCCGTTCGCCGGCTGGAGGTTCTCCATCTTGGTCGAGCCGAGGACTGGATTGTTATAGAGGAACTATCACGCATCCACGATTTCTCCGACTATACCTCTTCAAGAGTAGATGCTGACTTTAAGCATTTCTTCTGGATTCCAGAGAAAACGATTCCCGAAGCCAATGATCAGCACTCGGGTTTTCAAGACTACGAGGGACTTTTCTATCGGCTCCCGACCTTTTGGACGGTGGAGGACTATGTGCAGACTGGGAATCGCCATGGGAGGCGAATCTTTGATTATATGACCGTCAAGTTGAGCGACGGTTTATTGGTCGGCAAGAAATTTCTCTTCGACAAAGAAAGCCAACTGCCTGTTTTCCTTGCGAATTTCAGAGGTTAATTATGACCACAGCTGCGGATATCTGGGCCAAGAGCAGCGGAAGAGACGGCGGCCGCGGGGTACGCCTCCATGAACACATCCAGGATGCACTAGCGGTTTTTGACAAAATCTTTGACAAAATCAAGGACCGCGTCGATGGCCCTTTGTGCGAACTCATTCGCCTTGCTATCGTCTGTCACGACTGGGGAAAAGTGCTACCCGCCTTTCAAATTCAGAGGCTGAAAAATACGTGTTACACCCCGTGTTCTCCCCTTATCGATATTCCTCACTCGTTCTTTTCCCTTCTGTGGATAGATGAAGATAAGCTCAACCAACGCTTGCCGGAGCAGGATACTAGGACTTATCGGGAATTTCTTCTCTCCGCCATCGCCTACCATCACTGGCGAGAGAGCTTCTTTGAATTGATTAGCGCCCCAAATGCAGACGTTACCCGATTGATGGTTGCGTTAAGCACGGTAATAGACAGGCTAAAAGCAAACTTGCAAACGGAGATTCGGAAGCTAGGGGATGGGTGGCATGAGCTTGTGGGATTCAATGAGACGATGGCGAGCGGCTTGCGCAATGGAGTTCCCTTTTCGGAATACGCCCGGCCACCGTACCAGCTTTATTTCTTGCCAAAGCGGGTGGGGTTGGATGACAAGAAAATGCGTGAGTGGATTCTCATCGCCGGATTTCTCCAGCGTGCAGACCACTTTGCTTCGTTTTGTGAAGAAGAAGGCGAACATCCAAGCACGGCAGAGGCGGAAATCTGCCCGATGAGCTTCAATGACGTCGTTAAAGAAGTGCAGAAAAGAATACAAAAGAGCACACAAAACTCTCCGGTAAATTCACAGGATGCCGCCAAGATATGGCAACTTGATAAGATTAATGACTATAGGGATAAACATGCTATTTTGGTCGCCCCTACTGGCTATGGCAAGACAGAGTTTGCTTTCCTTTGGGGCAGCGGTGAGAAATTTTTTTATACGTTACCTCTACGGGCGGCCGTCAACCAGATATTTGAGCGGGCGAAGGCCATCTTCGGTGAGCAAAAGGTTGGCCTCCTCCATTCCGATGCCGATGTGTACTTGCTAGGAGATGGCGGGGAAGGCCAGGCTAACCTAAAGGCATATGATCTTGCCCGCCAACTGGCTTACCCGGCCCTCATCTCCACAGGCGACCAGTTCTTTCCTTACGCCTTGCGTCCGCCGGGATACGAGAAAATCTACGCCACATTCTCTTATTCGCGCCTCGTGATTGATGAGGTGCAGGCTTACGATCCGCGGGCCGCCGCGATCGTGGTCAAGTTCATTGAGAACGTCGTTCGCATGGGTGGCAAGTTTCTCCTCATGACGGCCACCCTCCCGACCTTTATCGAAAAAGAAATTGATGCGATTATTTCTCACGATCACTGTAAACTTCTTAACCTTTACTGTAAAGAACAACGATTTAAACAGATCCAAAAGCACCGGATCAAGGTGGAATTGCTCGAGAACCATGCCGATGGAGAGAAGATAGACTTCGCCATTCCTGACAAGACGCTGGAAGAGGTGCTGAAACAAGCTTGTGAGCGTAAGCGGGTGCTTGTTATCGCAAACACTGTCAAACAGGCCCAGGACATTTTCGAGAGACTGAAGAGTTTGATCGAGAAAGACGACCACTATAAAGCGCTTAAGGATAAAATCTGGCTCCTGCATTCACGGTTCACCCAGGCTGACCGCAATAAGCTAGAGATGGAAATTTGCGGTGATAGGAACAGGAAGATTAACGGCGAGTTTCAGAACCCGAAGCCAAATTCTGAGCAACAGGGTAAAATCCTGGTGGCGACGCAGGTAGTGGAGGCTTCACTCGATATCGACGCCGACGTCTTGTTCACCGAGGTCGCACCACTTGATGCGCTCGTGCAGCGGATGGGCCGAATCCTGAGGCGATATGGTCCTGCAAGCGACCTACGGGATGTATCCTGCCCTGAAAATCCAAACATTTATATTTGGGTTTTCCAGCGTGGCCTGCAATCCGGGCAGCATTATGTCTATGATCCAGATCTTGTTTTGCTTACGATCAAGCTGCTCAAAGATCGACCCGATAAACATTGTAAAGATTGGCTATCTGAAAACCTAACAAAACATCCCAAACTTGATGATCGGACACAATCGGTTCTCGAAGAGGTCTTTGGTTGCGAGGAGGGATCACGGAGAGAAGGGAGAGAAAGATCTCGTAAAGGAAAGAGAAAACGGCCAACCGATGAGCAGACGCCTTTTTCCCGCCCGCGCGAATTTGAGTTTGTCTGCTCTGAATATGACAAGTATAACCTGGTAGACAAGCTCTTCGAGTCGCTATCTGAAGAGACAGATTATTTGAGGACGTTTCGGCAGACTAAAGACATCCTTGATGCTGGTTATATGTCAGATCGCAAGGAAGACGCACAAAAGATCTTTCGGGACATACACACTCTATCTGTAGTCCCAGATCACAGAAGGGAAGATTTTATCACCGCTATTGAAAATTTTTTCAATAGCTGCGAAAACAAAAGAACGTCTTTTACTCTATTTAAGAAGGAGGTGCTTTCCAAATTCGTCGTGCAAGTACCTTTCTATGCGAAGCAAATACAGCAGCGCGAATTTAAACCGGTTGAGTGGTGGGTGAGGGATTTGTCATGTGTACACGGGGCACTTAAGAAGGTGTTGATGCGTTGGTGTCAGGATATCTATTTTGCAAACTACAAGTATGACGAGAGAATGGGAATTATTGCAGAAGCGCCATGGGGTTGTCAGGATGTAGCAATTCTCTGACGGATGGCACATGCACAGGAGATGCTCGTTGCGATTTCAAGGGCGCCGATGACTGGGATGTACCTCATGCGGTTAACCTGGGCCCCTGCTGCCGGCGAAGAAGGCATGACTGGGGTCAGTACAAAAGGCTTATGAGTCAAACGGAGAGTTAGCCTGGAGCGGAAACCACGGATCAATCCGCCTTGCACAGAAAGGATGAGTTTCCCATCCGGCACTAATTGGGGAGGAAAACACAGATCGGAGTTGGTCGCGGCAAATTAACTTGACATGTGCTCGTTTTTTCTCCCGATGAGGCCATGGTGATTGCGGTCAGCCACTCAAAAGCTGTCTTGCCCGGAGGGCGAATCTCGAACGAAGCTCTCTCGGATCGGATGTTTCGCCACTTCTACTTGGGTATGACTCGCGCTAAGCGAAACTGCTGAAGGTGCGGATAAAACCATCCTTTTTCCGAGTATTCGCCTTGCATGCAAAGAAGGACTCGATCTTATAACACGATGATGCGCTTAATGGCTTGGCGACATCGCCCTACCTGCACGTGTGCGCAGAATATTGTTCCAAAGAAGGTGGAACACGATGTGGATGTAGTTGCGATACGTGGTTATTAGCTATTTGCATTCTCCTGCTCGACAGATAGCAAAAAGGGGTTGCTCAAACAGAAACGCCTTGAGGCCTATGTCCGGGCCCGGCGATTAGGCGGTGATGAGGCACGCGTCGCATTAGTCTGTTGCAGCGATGATCTTGACGGCCTCGAACACGACATGCGACGCCTGTGGATTATGAAGGTCGCATCCGCGTCTTTGGGCGGAAACACTTAGCCAATCTGACCGAGCACCTGAGGGAGTGGATCCTATCCCAAAGCAGAGCCGATCTCGACCCTGAAGGAAAGGAGTGAACCCTTCATGTATCTCGTTATTGTGGACGCAGCCCAAATCCAGCCCTACATCTTCGGCAGCAACCGCCTGCGCGAGAACGTCGGCGCCTCGCATCTGGTTGCCCAGGCCACCACGGTATGGGCTCAAGAAGCGGTGCGACAGGTGGCCGCGCGACACAACATTCAATTGAAAGGAACCCTGGATGACACAAAGGGCATCGAAAACCCATCCGACCCGCTCGATGCCGAAGTACTCTATGCCGGCGGGGGGAACTTTATCGCCCTGTTTCGTGACGAGCGCTTGGCAAAGGCGTTCACCCGTGTGCTATCGCGAAAAGTATTAACCGATGCGCCCAACCTCCAACTGGTCATCGTTCGTAACCCCTTCGATTGGGGCGAGTCGCTCGTTCAGAAAATCAAGGCCACCTTTAAGAAGCTTACAGAGGAGAAGCGCGCCCGCACGCTATCTGCGCCCTTGCTCGGACTGGGTGTGACGGTGATGTGTCGGTCAACCGGATTGCCGGCGGTTGCTGTGGCTCCAGCTATCGGGGATGATCCGGCTCGACCCGCATCAGCCGAGATTCTGGCCAAGTTGCGCGCTGTCGAGAGGAAAGATGGAAGCCCAAGCGAAGCCGATCAGCGCCTGAGAGAGCCTCTCCCACCCCCGGATGGCTATGATTACCCAAGCCAGCTTGACCACCTCGGCGGCACCCGAGGAGAGCACAATTTCATCGCCGTTGTCCACGCCGACGGAAACGGCCTCGGACAGCGAATCATGGCAATCGGGGAGAAATACCCTGATCCATCACAGAACCGTGACTACATTAAGGCCCTGCGCGCCTTCTCCGACGAAGTTGACAAAGCGGCACAGCAGGCTTTACGAGACGTCTTGAACAAACTGGTGATGCGCATTCAAAACGATGGTGGCGGCCGGATCGTTCACAGAAACGCTCTTGGCAAAATCATTGCCGAAGTTCAATTACGCAGGGAAGATGGTAAGTATCTTCTTCCCTTCCGTCCCATTGTCTTTGGCGGGGATGATGTGACTTTTGTCTGTGACGGAAGGCTGGGGCTGTCTCTGGCTATTGAATATATGCGACAACTTGAGGAGCACACTAAAAACCTGCCTGATGGCAAAGGGTGTTTAACGGCATGCGCGGGTGTCGCCATCGTGAAAGCCCATTATCCCTTCGCACGCGCGTATACATTAGCGGATGAACTATGTCGGAAAGCCAAAAACTATCGTCGGACTATTCGTGATTCTCATGGTGAGTGGGATGGATCATGTCTGGACTGGCATTTTGCGCTGAGTGGGTCGTCGGGAGGCATGGAGGAGATCCGAAATCGGGAATACAGGGTGCAAGCCGGCTCTCTGACCGTTCGCCCCGTGACCCTGGGAGCTAACCCACGGGATTCAGGCCGAACCTGGACAGTCATAGAAAAAGGCATCACTGAGTTTCAAGGTGAGAACTGGGCGGGGCGCCGTAACAAAGTGAAGGCTCTGCGGGATGCGCTCCGGGAAGGCCCCGGTGCTGTCCGGCACTTCCTCACGAAGTTCAATGAAAACAAACCGCTTCCCGAGGTGGAGCCGTTGCTGCCCGACTGGAAGACCACCGGTTGGCAGGGCGGGTCCTGTGGCTACTTTGACGCCCTCGAACTGGCAGACTGGTTTATTCCATTGTAAACAACAAAGGAGGCTGCCCGTGAAATTGCAACTCCGCATAGAACTCAAGAGCGATGCGACCTTCGGCCGGGGCGACGGTGTGGTTGGACTCGTGGACGAAGAGGTGGAACACGATGCCTCCACCGGGTTGCCCTTTCTCCGAGGGCGTACGCTGAAGGGTTTGCTGGCTGAGGAATGCGCCAACATCCTGTACGCACTCCGCCGGCAGAATTCGCTCGTGTACTTCCGGCTCGAAGACGCGGCAAGGTTCCTCTTCGGGCAACCAGGCAGCACCTTAAAGGACGAAGCGAGGATGCATGTCGGTCCGGCACTGCTGCCTGAGGAATTACGAGCCGCCATCGAGGCAGATATCCGCCAAGGCATTCTGAAACCGGCGCATGTTCTGGAAGCACTTACCGCGATCCGCCGCCAGACAGCAGTGGACGAAAAAACAGGTGCCCCTGAGGAAGGCAGTCTCCGCTCTATGCGGGTCGTGCTGCGCACTACGCCCTTCATTGCAGAGTTGAATTTCGATGAAGAACCGGATCAGACGGCGAAGGCCCTTCTTGCCGCGTGCATTTTGTCTTTGCGTCGCGCTGGCACAGGCCGCAATCGTGGACGAGGGCGGCTCACGGCACGATTGCACGACGACCGGGGCAACGACATCACCGATGAGTGCTTTCAGCACTTCCGCCAACTTGTGAAGCTTGCGAATGGAGAAACATTATGAGGGTCATTATTTACCGCATCACGTTGCTTGAGCCAACGCTAGTGACCGCGATTCAGGGTGACCCAAACGAGGGGGTTGCGTTTGATTATATTCCGGGCAGCACCCTGCGCGGGGCAATCATCAAGAAATACCTTCGTACCAACCACCTAACCGAACTGAATGGTGCCGATCCTCATATTCGCCGGCTCTTCATCGACGGCACAACATGCTACCTCAACGGCTATCCGCTCGACAGCCTGGACAAACGCACCTTGCCCACGCCGTTATCGTGGCATCGCGAGAAAGGCAATGAACAGGAGATTTTCGATTTCGCAGCAGAGCTGCCGGATCTTCCAGACGGCAAACAGTGGCAATGGGTCGGAACGCCGTTCTGCTCACTGGGAGAACCGAAAGATGAAAGCAAGCGAAAGGTGCAGCTGGTTCGGCCAGACCGTCACATTGCCGTGCATACCGCGCGCACCCGCCGATTCGGACGAGCCATACCAGCTAATATGATCGATTCCTCGAAGGGCGATGTGCCGGGGGCCGTTTATCGCTACGATGCCCTGGCCGGGGGGCAGAAATTCGAGGCCATCACGATCTGCGGCAACGATGCCGACGCCCAGGAAATTCGGTCGCTGCTTAACGGGGAGGTTTTGCTAGGCGGCTCGCGCAGTGGCGGCTATGGACGCGCCACGCTCGAAGTCATCCGTGAGGAGAGCACAGAGAGTTGGCGGGAAGTGGGACTCCCGTTCATAACTGAAGTGGACGACAAGCTCATCATCACCTTCTTGAGCGATGCACTGATCCGCGACGGAAACGGTCAGTTCACTATTGATCCGCTTGTTGTCACGGAAGCGTTATCGCAGCGTCTGGGCGTTCCATTGAAATTGCAACAGGCGTTCCTACGTGGGGAAATCGTTGGCGGGTTCAACCGCAAGTGGGGCCTGCCGCTCCCACAAGCGCTTGCCCTCAGAATGGGCAGTGTGTTCGTGTTTGATAAACCAGACTGTGATAAAAGCAAACTGAGGCAGCTGGAGTTACAGGGCATCGGAGAGCGGCGGGCGGAAGGCTTCGGACGTATAGCCATCAATTGGCATCCAGGAGCGAAGTTGGAGGTAGATCCCACTCCGCCCTCGCAAACTATTCGTCCCGCGCAAATTCCGTCGGATTCGGACAGCCAGAGGCTGCTGAAACAGATGGCGGAAAGAATGCTGCGACTGCGGTTGGACGAACGGTTGATCGCTCGGACCAATGATATTCATATCATCAATCCTCCAAGCAACGCCCAAATCTCAAGGTTGCGAAGTATTCTTCATGATGAGCTAATGAAAGAAACTCCCTCCACGCAACGAATCCTCGAGTTCCTGAACAGAATCAGGGAACGCAATACGGCACGCAGACAATTCGAGCGAGCTCGGATAGAAACGAAGTCCTTGTTGAACTGGCTTGAAGAGACACTTCAGGACTCCACCTGGGAAACAAGGTTCGGATTTCAACAGACTGACGCTCCCCGGATCGGCAGCATCCAGGCAAGTCTCACTGATGCGCTTCGCATCGAGTATCTTATACGTCTGGTCGATGCAGTGCTGGCCCGCGCCGTCAAAGAAAACCGAAAGGAGGCGAAATAGCCATGCCCCACTCCCTCTGGTCGCCTGACACATCGCGGCGAATCATCGCCCGTATTGTGGTTGAGGGAGATCTGATCCTCCAGACCCCTGCGCATTTCAGCAATGGCGACACTGACGAGTTAACCGATATGCCGCTCCTGGTAGATCCCCTTGACGGCAAAACGGCGTTGTTGACGGGCGCTTCGATCGCTGGAGCATTGCGAAGTTACCTCCGCGACCGCGAGCACGGATATGGACGGCCCGCCGATCCTAATTCAGCCAGTGTCCTGCTCTTTGGCAGCTTGAAAGGCGATGAAGACGGGGAACAGAGCCCGCTCATCGTGGACGACGCGCTGGGAAAACAGGGAACATTTGGCATCGAGATGCGAGACGGAGTCGGGATTGATCCCAAAAGCCGTACCGCGCAACAGCATAGGTTATTTGATCTGCAACTGTGGCCGGCGGGCACGACCTTTCCGCTGCGGTTTGAGTTACTCATCCGCGAAGGGGATAATGCTGCCGCTTTGAAGCGCGCCTTGGCAACCGCGCTCGCGGGATTCAACGATGGGGGCATCACGCTGGGCGCACGCAAACGGCGCGGCTACGGACGGGTGAGCGTTGCGGGATGGCGGGTCAAGACTTATGACTTGACCCACGCTGATGAGCTGCTCGATTGGATTGAGCATGGTGACGAACCGCTGACAAACGTTACGCCTGTTGCCGACATTGTAACCGCCCTGGACATTGCCGCCTTGGTGGATGATCAGCGCGAGTTCTTCCATATCTCCGCTACGTTCTTGCTCGATGGCTCACTGCTCATTCGGTCCGGCAGTGGCCAGGACGATCGGGGACCGGACATGGTGCACCTCCACGCGCGGCAGGCGGACGGGACCCGAAAGCCAGTCTTGTCCGGGACGAGCCTCGCCGGAGCGCTACGGGCGCGAGCGCTGAAGATAGCCAATACACTGGACACTTCTCACAATAGGACACGTGCAGAAGCATTGGTTGATGCAATGTTCGGATCGGACATGGATAAAGTGCAGAAGCGCAGGCAACAGGGCGACACAGGCGCAACACCATTTGCCAGCCGCGTCATGGTCACCGAGACCGTCATGCAAAATGTGAAAACGGATCTCGTCCAACACCGTGTCAGCATAGACCGCTTCACCGGCGGCGCGAGAGAGACGGCGCTGTTTAGCGAGCAGCCCGCATTTGGTGGCAATGATACAAACGTTACCATTGACCTGCGCTTGGTAAACCCGACGGACCACGAGATCGGCTTGCTCCTGCTGCTACTCAAGGACCTGTGGACAGGCGATTTGCCCTTAGGAGGCGAGAGCAGCGTCGGAAGGGGACGGCTTAGCGGAGAACGGGCAACACTCACGCTCCAGCGCAACGGAGCACCCATAACTTGGAAGATCATCACCAGTGGACATGGACTGACCATTGTCGGCGACCGTAATCAACTCGAGCGATTTGTCGCCGCACTCAATCGGCACTTGCAGGAGGTAAAGACGTGAAACGTGAGATCATATCGCGTCCTGCGGTGGTTGAACCTATCACAGATTGTTCCATCAGCGACGTGAAAGTCTGGCTACAGAAACAGGCTGTTCAGCACAACCTGAGGTGGCTGCTGGCGCACGCTGACGACGGTGTGATCTGGGGTGAGCTGCGCGATGGACAGTTGGTCACATCTGACAGCGTGGTGCCCGAAGTGTCTCCACCTCTTCGCGCCGAGACGCTGCAGCAGGCGCGATTATTCGCCATTCACGCTGAACTCCTGCTCTGGCGGGATGGCGACAACCGGTGGCATGCGCGTTTGATTCGCGACGCAGCAGAGGGAGAAGACTATGCGTTCACCGACGCCATTGACGAGCCGCAGATTCTCTGGGGCACCGATCCCCAGCCACTCGCCAACGGCTTCACGCTGATGAGCGATGGCGCACAAGGACTGCGCCATGCCATCCCGCTCGCTGTGAGAGGGAAATTTGACGAATCAAGCCGCCCCCTGCGCCTCTGGGTGCGACACTATCTGCAAGACGATGAAAGTGGTTTCACCCGCATCGTCGCCAGCCGGCTCTTCGACGTGAAATTGGAGGAAGTAAAATGAGCAATCGTCAGAAGTTAAATCTACCCAAACATAAAAATCCCTCCTCCCATCGCATCGCCAGCGCACCTTATAACTTTGTACCATTGCCCGAAAAGGTAGTGACGGTGGTGGAAAACGCCAATGAATTACCTGACCACGACCGTTATGACCCTGACCGACACACAGGTTATTTTGAGGTGACACTGACCACGAAATCTCCTGTGTATGTACGATGTCCGCTCACCCGCGAGGAATTTGACCTGGAGGAACAAAACAAAGACAGGCACGGTCGTGCAGTCGACGATCGGACACGTTACACCGATCGCATCAAAAACACACCCGATTTCTTCTACACCCGCGACCGCAACCGACCCGTCATTCCCGGCAGCAGCCTGCGCGGGATGCTCCGCAGTGTGCTGGAGATTGTGAGCTACGGAAAAATGCAATGGGTCACGGATAAAAGGCTCATCTATCGAGCTGTTGGTGATCCTTCATCGTTAGGTGATCATTATCGTCAGCAGATGCTCGGACCTAATAGAGCCGCAAGTCCGGACATGCATTTCGACTATCCATCTCCACAGGTAAAGGGTGGATATTTGCGAAAAACAGATACTGGATGGGCTATCCAGCCCGCTCAGGAGATAATGGGCGAGACGTTTGTTCATGTCGAATACGATCACGCTGAGCCTATTATTGGAGGACACGGTCGGCAACGAGTACACGACGTGTTTGTTCAGCCAGCTCAACGAACACCTTCCAGCCGTGGGCGACATGGTCGGGGCAATTTAACCTTGGACCTAGCGATAACACAGAAAGTATCAGCTTCGCCAGATCCCGATCTGGTTCCAGCCAAACTAGTGGAGTCGGGTCACATAGGTGGCAAGCATCCCAAGCACTGGCATTGTGCAATCTACCAGCCTGATCCCAAGCGGCCACTTATTCCTATACCAGATGAGCTGTGGCAGATATATCAGGAGGATCGGGATTTGACTCGTGGATTGCCTACTCGCCCATTAACCAGAGATGGTGATCCTCTTTTCTACCTGGTCGATGGGGCGGGTAATCTTGTATTCTTTGGACCTACGATGATGTTTCGCCTCCCCTATCAGCGATCAATTCATCAGTTGATCCCTGAACCGCTCCGAGACCCATTACAGGTTGACTATGCAGATGCAATATTCGGGTTTGTGAGGAGCAAAGACGACTTCCCAGCTACACAACTACCGCCGCAAGGCGATAAGCGTCGCGCTTACGCCGGACGCGTGTTTGTAACCGATGCCGTGTTGGAAGAAGGCCAGACTGACTACTGGCTGTCCGATAAACCAATCACTCCTAAGATCCTCGCGACACCCAAACCCACCGCTTTTCAGCATTACCTGACCCAACAGGAGCCCGACGATAAGAACCGACTTGATCACTACGATAGCCCACCACCGCATGAAACTGTGATTCGCGGGCACAAACGCTACTGGCATCAGGGACTGAGTACGGACGAGGGATTGACGCTCGATCAAATGAGGGAGCGGATCGAGGAAAAGAGGGCGGGGCTCCGCGAGTTAGAAACCAGCACCCAACATACGCAACTCAGGCCTGTAAAACCGGGCGTGAGATTTAAGTTCCGGATCTACTTCGAAAACCTTTCTGACCGTGAGTTGGGGGCATTGTGCTGGACGCTACACCCGTTGGGCAATCCAGCGAAGACCTACTGTCATCATCTCGGCATGGGCAAGCCCCTGGGTATGGGAGCAGTAAAGCTGGAGGCCACACTGTATTTGACAGATCGTCCAAAGCGCTACAGCTCACTCTTTGAAGACGATCACTGGCACACGGGAGTTACAGATTCCGGCCAATCGCTTTCAGATCGGTCAACATTGGAAAGGCTCACGCAGGCCTTTGAGCAACACATCCTCGGCACGCTTGGGTTGAACAACCGCCGTCATCTTTCCGAAATCAAGCGTATTGGGATGCTCCTGAAGATGATGGAATGGCCCGGGTATCCGCCCGTTCCAAACACACCTCCCTTCTTGACAGTGCAAAACCGACCTAATACGCGGTACATGACCATTCAACCCAAAAATGAGTACCGCGAGCGTCCGGTTTTGCCCGACCCATCCGCGTTCGACCCAACTCTCCAGAAACTGGCAGAGCCGGATACTGGCAGTTCGCGAGGCTCGGCTTGTGGATGAGCTTAATGTCGCCCAGCCTGTTCACCACCCCCACCTTCAGAACTTACCCATCGAGCATCCGGTGGAAACCTCAAAATACGTAAGTCCGAGCAGGTTAAAATTACAACCCGGCGCGAGTAAGCCGCGTTGACCAAAATGTCAAAGAAGCGAAAGTTCAGCCCCAGGGTCGCAAGGTCGTTTCGTAGATGATGTAGGCGCGCCTTTCCTTTTGTCCGAAAGGAGCGGCAGGTCCCAGCGTGCTTCGTCGCATCGTGTGCCATCGAGCAACATCCGCTCCCTCGGCTTCTGTTCCTTTCTGCATGCAACACGCTTTACTGGACGACTCGGCATCCTGAAAGCATCGAGCATTTTCAAAAACTGCGACATGGTCGATGTGGCCAGGTCGGGCCCACCGTTTCGGTCGGCATCAGTTCGGTAAACCGAGTTCTGCCTCGGCTCTGCTGAACACGACTCCATCCACATGTCGCCGCACAATTCGGAACACCAACACCCCCTGAGCGGAGATTGCCGAGCTGTGCCGCCAGTTTCCGCCGCCGGGGATTCTCATCTGACTTCGTCACCCCCATTCAGATTTAGCCTGCCCCTACCCCATTGCGGGGATTGACAGGACTGGCTTCCTTTCATACGCTTAGTTGCAGTCGATCTCCAGGGATTTTCGCACGACCGGCGATCGACTGCAAAACAGGGGGTGGGAGGAGGGCGGAAAGCCCGGAAAATAGCGGCTTTTGCGGGTGGTCTTAATCGAACCAAGTTGGGATTGAAATTCATTTTGTCTGGTGCAACTTTGACACCAGAATTGCTGTCTTAATCGAACCAAGTTGGGATTGAAATAGCGTCCGGTCATTGTCTTTGTGGACGAGGCAAACCTCGTCTTAATCGAACCAAGTTGGGATTGAAATGCTTGGAAGCACGATCAGACGTGTAGCCAAGCGATGGTCTTAATCGAACCAAGTTGGGATTGAAATGGCGACAGCGATAACATTCGCCGCCGCAGGTTCCAAGGTCTTAATCGAACCAAGTTGGGATTGAAATTCCTTTACGCTTTGCGATTCTCTTGCATTCCTTTACAGCAAGTCTTAATCGAACCAAGTTGGGATTGAAATTAAAGCGTGTAAAGCTCGAATTCATTTCGCGGAAAGGGTCTTAATCGAACCAAGTTGGGATTGAAATCACACTTGGTGAGAAATACAACGCCTGTGCGGCACTGGGTCTTAATCGAACCAAGTTGGGATTGAAATCGCTGGTAAAGCTCTGCTTGCCAAACGCGACCAGTGTCTTAATCGAACCAAGTTGGGATTGAAATTTCAGATCCTACGATACTACTCATATGCTGGCATCTGTCGTCTTAATCGAACCAAGTTGGGATTGAAATGGGTCGGTCAAAAATCCTGCCCAGCTTTCCCAATTCGGTCTTAATCGAACCAAGTTGGGATTGAAATGGGAATTACTATTTTCAGAAAGTTTGGGTTGAATGTCAGTCTTAATCGAACCAAGTTGGGATTGAAATTCTTTGGAGCTCAATCCCTTCACGACTTTGATGCGGTCTTAATCGAACCAAGTTGGGATTGAAATCTCTAATGCTACACGGTAATTTTTGAGATAAGGAAGGCAGGTCTTAATCGAACCAAGTTGGGATTGAAATCTATTTGATGCGGCATCGGCACACGTCACCGTTTGAGTCTTAATCGAACCAAGTTGGGATTGAAATGTGGTTACATTCGGTGAAGTCGTTTGTGAGGCATTTGTCTTAATCGAACCAAGTTGGGATTGAAATTCTTATTAATTTCTACAAACAGATTGCGAAAGGTCTCCGGTCTTAATCGAACCAAGTTGGGATTGAAATAGTGGGCCTTTCACGTTTCGGCAAAGTGTACACTTTTGAGGTCTTAATCGAACCAAGTTGGGATTGAAATATGTATCTATCAACTCTTTTGAGAATTCCAGAGGATTAGTCTTAATCGAACCAAGTTGGGATTGAAATTGGGCACCCGGACAAGGAATTTGAGCTCGGCCATCTCAAGTCTTAATCGAACCAAGTTGGGATTGAAATGAAGCGAAATCACAGAATCAGGAATGGTTAACTGAAGTCTTAATCGAACCAAGTTGGGATTGAAATAGGACATCTCATAGTCGGCGGGAGTTGTTACTATACTGTCTTAATCGAACCAAGTTGGGATTGAAATCTTGTCGTCAATCCCTCTTTCGGGGCATTTCGGCGAAGTCTTAATCGAACCAAGTTGGGATTGAAATGTTAGCAGTCTTTTCTAAATCAATATTCATACCCAGTCTTAATCGAACCAAGTTGGGATTGAAATGACGACGTAAAAGGCATCATCGAAATACCAATTGAAAGGGTCTTAATCGAACCAAGTTGGGATTGAAATGGATCGGAGATGTCCAGGAGCTCGCGGAGGTCGGCGGCCGTCTTAATCGAACCAAGTTGGGATTGAAATCCGTAGTCCCGATGGCCCCGACAACGCCCAATGTTCCCGTCTTAATCGAACCAAGTTGGGATTGAAATAGGATTCGCTGGGTTACAGCACTATCTATGTACGATTGTCTTAATCGAACCAAGTTGGGATTGAAATAATCCTAATCCTTCCCCTCTTTTCGTAACACACATTTAGTCTTAATCGAACCAAGTTGGGATTGAAATAACGTGGTTCTTATCCATTGTCCTCCTCCTTTCCTGCGTCTTAATCGAACCAAGTTGGGATTGAAATCCTTCCATCCGCCCCGGTTACGGATTCCGCAATAATGTCTTAATCGAACCAAGTTGGGATTGAAATCTGGAAAAGGGTGTTGCCGCCGATGGCCTTTCCGGCAGTCTTAATCGAACCAAGTTGGGATTGAAATTTGACTCAAAACAACTTCGAAAGGCTCTTGACGTTGCAAGTCTTAATCGAACCAAGTTGGGATTGAAATTGTAGAG
>Ga0207433_10004692_pt1 | contig 24956 bp, 26 predicted proteins | sample YelNatPaOPGAMG01_FD_187559 | JGI IMG/M metagenome (GOLD analysis project Ga0207433, IMG submission 187559) | Hot spring thermophilic microbial communities from Obsidian Pool, Yellowstone National Park, USA - OP-RAMG-01 (SPAdes) (version 3) | ecosystem: Environmental > Aquatic > Thermal springs... | reverse complement strand
CCTGGTTCTCTTTATGAAACTGTAACTCAACTATTTATTGCTTTAGATAATGAATTTTTAACTAAACAAACATTTGGTAAACTATATTCTGAATCAGAGGATATTGCCAAAATGCTTTGTAATCTTTTAAAATCACAATCTAAATAAACTATAGACCATAAACTATAGACGATAAACTATAAACTATAGACGATAAACTATAGACAACAAAATGTTCAACTTTAAAAACCTTAAAAATTGTTTTATTGTTGCGGAAATTTCTGCTAATCACGGACAAAGTTTTAATCGTGCGGTGGCATTAATTAAAAAAGCAAAGGAATGCGGAGTGGATGCGGTAAAATTTCAGTGTTATACTCCTGATACCTTAACCATTGACTCTAACAGAAAATATTTTATAATAAAACATCCTAAATGGGGTGGCAAAACTTTGTATCAGTTATACAAAGAAGCATATACTCCATGGGATTGGCTTAAAAAATTAAAAAATGTTGCTGAGGATTTAGGATTAGTATTTTTTGCTACTGCTTTTGATAAAACTGCTGTTGATTTTTTAGAAGAATTGGATGTTCCTATACATAAAATTGCTTCATTTGAGTTAGTAGATTTACCTTTAATTGAATATATTGCTAAAACTAAAAAACCATTAATACTTTCAACCGGAATGGCAACCTTAGAAGAAATAAAAGAAGCAGTAGATACTGCAAAGAAAGCAGGTGCAAAAGATATAATTTTACTTAAATGTGTTTCAAGTTACCCTGCAAAACCAAAAGAGATGAATTTAAGAACCATTCCGGATATGGCAAAAAGATTTAATTTACCGGTTGGACTATCTGACCATACCTTAGGAATTGCTACTTCTATTGCCGGTGTTTGTTTAGGTGCAAAAATTATTGAGAAACATTTCTGTTTATCAAGAAAAATCCAAACTCCAGATAGTTTCTTTTCACTTGAACCCAAAGAACTAAAAAATTTAGTAGAAAACATAAGAGTAGTTGAACAATCTTTAGGTAAAATTCATTATGGTATAACTGAAGATGAGAAAAAAAGTAGAGTTTTCCGCAGGTCTTTATTTGTTGTAAAAGATATTAAAAAAGGAGAAATTTTTAGCCAAGAAAACATAAAATCTATCAGACCCGCAGATGGCTTAAGCCCAAAATATTTAAAATTTATCTTAGGTAAAAGAGCAAAAAGAGATATAAAAAGAGGAACGCCTTTAAGTTGGAATTTAATTTCAATTTAAATACAATATGAAAAAAAATAATTTGTTTCTTATTGCCGGCCATAATGGTGCAGGTAAGACTACTTTTCTTAAAGAATTTGTTAGGGTTAATAAATTAAAATATATAAATCCTGATGAAATAGCCCAAAAGATTTATATAGATAGATTCCCCTTATTAATAGCCAATGGAACAAAGGATAATTATCAAATATTAGATAATGAAAATTTTGATAAATTTTTACTAATTGTAAAGAATAAGGAGGAGCGATGAAGAAAAAGTTTCCATCTTCAGTTTATCAAAGAATAGGGGAAATTATCGTTATATTCACTAAAGCAGTAAGGAAAGCCCAAGCAGAAAATAGAAAGCTTGGTTTACCCAATGTTTACTGCGAAGGAGGAAGGATTTACTATGAATTACCAGACGGAAGGATTACTACTAAGGCAGTTATTTAGCAAAAACAAGAAAAGAGAAATTTTTAGCCAAGAAAACATAAAATCTATCAGACCCGCAGATGGCTTAAGCCCAAAATATTTAAAATTTATCTTAGGTAAAAGAGCAAAAAGAGATATAAAAAGAGGAAGTCCTTTGGGTTGGAAATTAATAGTTTGATTTTTTTTAAAATAGGGAGGGAATAAAAATGAAAAAAGATAAATTATTTGCTAACAAAAAAAATAATTTAGCTGATTTTAATTTTGGCAAAGAGACTGTTGAGGTATTTGATGATATGCTTGAAAGAAGCGTTCCATTATACTATGAACTACAACGGATGATAGGAGAAATTGCTGCTGAATTTGCTCAAGATGAAACAAATGTATATGATTTAGGATGTTCTACGGGTAATACTCTTCTTACTTTGAATAATAATATTAATAAAAATGTAAAACTTATAGGTATTGATTATTCGCAGGATATGTTGGATAAATGTAAAGAGAAATTAGCTAAGAATAATGTTACTAAAGATTATGAACTTCTCTGTTTAGATTTAAATCAACCTATAAGTATTAAAAAAGCCTCCGTAGTTGTGTTAAATTTAACCCTTCAATTTGTAAGACCATTATATAGAGATAATGTAATTAGATGTATTTATGAGGGACTCGTGGATAAAGGATGTTTAATTTTAATTGAAAAAGTTTTAGGAAATGATTCTACTTTCAATAGGTTATTCATTAAGTTCTATTATGAAATGAAAAAGCGTAATGGGTATTCCGAATTGGAGATTGCTCAAAAAAGAGAAGCATTAGAAAATGTGCTTATACCTTATCGATTGGATGAAAATAAACAGTTGCTTATTAGAAATGGTTTTTCATATCTTGATATTTTTTATAAGTGGTACAATTTTTGTGGCATAGTGGCAGTAAAATGATTATTTTAGTTCCGGAAATTAATATTTTGAATTTTCCTTTATATTTTGTATTGTCATTTATGTTTCAGGTAAAGGCATATAAGATACAGTCTTTTCTTTATAAATATTGTAGAAGAATAAAGATTATAGAGTTATCAAATTATTTTGATTGGGAAGATTGTCAGATTATAAAATCAGAAGCAGTTAAAATTTGGGAAGATATACTTATTAAATTTCCTAATCATCAGTGGAAGGTTAGAGTAAAAAATCTTACTCTTGATTTTTCTTTAAAAGCAAAACAGGATTTGCAAAAAGAAATTGAAAAAATTTTATTCATGAAACAAATTACACAGTATAATAGGGATAAAAAAAATAAAATATTTATTATTAATTCTTTAAATTTTTATTTTTTGTCAAAGATAGATCCTGAGAATGACTTATTTTGCTATCCTCAGATAAGATTATTATCTGCGATGAATATTTTTTTAGATAGATTAAATTTTATTATAGTCAATGTATTCCTAATTAATAAAGTAATTTCTAAATTTATTTATGGGATAATCTATAATAGAAGAATAAAAGGAAAAATAAAATACATTTATGATGGAATTTCTCCACGAGAACTTTCTATAGATAAAGATATGATTACATTTACCTGGTTAATTGATAACGAGTCTATATGTAAAAAAGATATTTTATTTTTATTGCCCAAAGCGGATTTTCAGATGATAGCATATGCTTTTGATTATAAAAAAGATAAAGATTTATTAGCTACACATCATTTTGCTATGATTCAATTTGCAACATATAAAAAGATATTTTTTGCATTTTTTGAAGTTATAAAAGTTATGATTAGAAGAATTATATTTATTAGATTTAAAGTAAACGATTTAATGTTGACTAAATATTTAATTCGTATTTTAGAGTGGTTTCCTGTTATAGAATCTTTAAAGCCAAAAGTATATATAAACACTTCTAGTAATTTAGGGGCAGAAGACCCCGGTATAATTTATTTTAATAATATTGGAATAAAAACAGTCAATTGGTTGTATGGAACCAATAGCTATCTATTTCTTACACAGAATAAAAACTGTGGTTTTAGGGATGTTATCTTTTGTAATATTATATCCTCTATTTTGGTAGTTTGGAATTCCCATTTTAAAGATTTTATTTTTGAACATCCACAAAATAGATTAAAAATAGAAGTAATTGGTCCGCTTATGAGTGCTGATGAGAAAGTTTGTGGTTATAATAAGCAGTTTTTATTTAAAAAGTTTAAGTTGCCTTTTAATGAAGAAGTTAAATATGTAACTATATTTGATTCTCCGCCGGTAGCAAAAAACTATAGAGGAATTTCTGCTTGGTGTCCAGATTGTAATTCGGAAGAATACAATTTTTTATTTCTAAAAGATATGTATAAATTATTGTTTGATTTTAGAGATATAGTTTTAATTTATAAACCAAAACGAAGTTTGACAAGTGGAAAATTTTCCTATTCTACTGAAACACGACAGATATTAAATGATATGAACAATAATCCAAGGGTAATAATTTTGGACTATAATATAAATCCTTGGGTACCAATCGCTATTGCTGATATTTGTATTAGTATGCCTTTTGAATCTCCTACGATTGCGGCATTACATTATGAGAAACCAGCTTTGTTTCATGATCCCTTAAATATTGCTTTATATCATCGGTATCAAAATTTTTCTGAATTAATAACCCATAACTACGAAGAATTAAAGGATAGAGTTAATAAATATCTTTATTATGAAAATGTTGTTGATAATATTTTTAAAGAATCAAAAATTAGAATACTTCAAGGGTATATTCCTCGTTATAATTCAAGTAATAAATTTAGGGAATATTTAAATTTATTAGCAAATAACAAAAATTAGATTTTATGGAACAAAGAGAAAGTGAAATTATCAAAAGGATAGTGGAAGATATAAGATTGTATAAAGAAGAAAGCATAAAGGCAGATGGTTTAGATAGCAAATGGGAATTTTTAGTTTCTAACGAACCTAAGCGGTTTATTAACCCTGATATGACAGTTAATGTAAATGCCTTAAGAAATTTTAGAAAATTTACTATTTTTATTCCCGATGAGCCGAATTATAACCCTTCATTTTTAAATTTAAAAAATTTTATTAGTGGTAGGCGCAGGGGAATAAAGAAGTTACTTAAAGAATGTTTTGAAATTATTAAGCGACATAATTGCGAATATTTACTAAAAAAATACCCATGTAGTAAAATTGGCAATCCTTACATTTTTAAAATTGATAATTATCAATTTACCTATAGATGGACAAAACATATTTATTCATTGGGGCTATTTAAAAAATTTTTGGATAATAAATTAAAAGAAAATTTTACTGTTTTAGACATAGGTTCCAGTTACGGGATATTTTCATATTTACTAAAAAAGGAATATCCTTGTAGTCATCAATTATTATTAGATTTTCCCGAACAGTTGATACTCGCTTATTATTTTTTGGGTATGAATTTTCCAGATGCCAAAATTGCTAGTTTTAAAGAAATTATGGGATTAGAAAAAATAGAAAGAAATTTTATTGAAAGATATGATTTTATTTTAGTACCTTGGTTCTTTTATAACAAATTAGCATCTCAAAGTATAGATATAATAACCAATTTTGCGTCATTCGGAGAGATGAAAAGGAAATGGTTTGAATTCTATATTAAGAATGAACCGTTTCTAAGTACAAGATATTTCTTTACAGAAAATAGATTTCAATCCGCACCAACTTATGATACAGATTTAACCATCCTTGATTATCCTTTAAAAGATTTTAAGACGATTCATTTTGGAATTTGTCCTATTTTTTCTCATACATATAAAAGTAAATTTTTATTCTTTTCTGAAAAGTTATATTTTTCTTCACAATATTTTGAATTTATTGGAGAAAGAAATGTTTAACTTAAGATTATTAAGGGATTATATTTTTGTAAAAAAGATATTTAAATCTTTTACGATTTATACAGGTGCAAGCTTTGTGAATCAAGCAATACCTTTTCTTTTGCTCCCTATTTTAACCAGATTCCTTACACCTTATGATTATGGAATATTAGCGACTTTTATGGCTATGGTAGAGAAGGGGATGTGCGTTAATTATGATTACTTAATAATACTTAATAAGGAGATGAAAGATAATGAAGAAAATTGAATTTGGAAAAAGTATAATATTACAGAATGGACCGTGTTATGTTATAGCTGAAATTGGTCATAATCACCAAGGTAATCTTAAAATTGCTTTGGATATGATTAAAAAAGCGGCTGAGTGTGGAGTAAATGCAGTAAAGTTTCAAAAGAGAGATAATAAAACGCTTTATACTAAAGCAATGTATAATAAACCATATGACAATCCTGATAGTTTTGGTCTTACTTATGGAGAACATCGCGAATTTCTTGAATTCGATTGGGATGAATATGTCACGTTAAAAAAATATGCTGAAGAAAATAATGTTGAGTTTATGTGTACTGCTTTTGATTTCTCTAGTGTTGATTTTTTAGAGAAATTAGGTATAACAAGTTATAAAATTGCTTCAGGTGATCTTACGAATATTCCGTTAATAGAATATATCGCAAAAACAGGTAAACCCATATTTCTTTCTACCGGAGGCGGTACCATTGAAGAAATTAGAATGGCATACGAAACAATTTGTAAGTACCATGATAAAGTATGTATAATGCATGCTACTTGTGGTTATCCTACTGATTATCCCGATCTTAATTTATCTGCCATTACAACTTTAAAAAAGGAGTTTCCGAATGCGATTATTGGATATTCAGGTCATGATAATGGGATATTGGCAGCTGTGGTTGCGTATATGCTTGGAGCAACAGTTGTTGAAAAACATTTTACAATGAACCATTCGTGGAAAGGAACTGATCATAAATTTTCGCTTGAACCGGAAGGCATGCGAAAGCAGGTGCGCGATTTAAGAAGGATTGATGTTATGTTGGGCGACGGCAAGAAAATATTGAGGGATTTTGAAAAAGATGCTAAGATGAAAATGGGGAAAAGTTTATATGCTTCAAGAAATTTAACTTCGGGTCATATATTGAGTTACGATGATATCACTATTAAATCACCGGGAGGTTACCTATCGCCAGCTTATTTTTTTAAAATAATAGGTAAAAGATTAAAGGTTAGCGTGCAAGAAGATGAGCCAATATTTTTAGAAATGCTTGAAGAGAAATAGTTAAATAAATGATAAAAAAGATAAAAATTGATTTGATAATCTCAAAAATAAAATTAGTTGTTTTTGATTTTGATGGAGTTTTTACTGATAATCGTGTTTTAGTATTTCCTGATGGTAAAGAGGCGGTATTTTGTAATCGAAGTGACGGTCTTGGTTTGAAGCTCCTTAAAGATAAAAACATAGAAACATTTGTTATTTCAAGTGAGGTAAATTCTATAGTAAGTATTAGATGTAAAAAGTTAGGTATAAGATGTATTCAAGGGGTTCAGAATAAACTTGAGACTTTAGAACAAGAGATAAAAAAGATGAATATTTCTTTGAAAGAAGTCGCTTATTTAGGTAATGATATAAATGACCTTGATTGTTTAAAAAAAGTTGGATTACCTGCTTGTGTTTACGACGCAAGCCCTGAGATTAAAAAGATATGTAAATATATTACTAAACTACCGGGAGGTTATGGCGCTGTAAGAGAATTTTGTGATTTTATAATAGGAGCAAAAAATGCAAAAATATCTTGAAAAATTGTTTGGTTTATCTGGAAAAACAGCAATTGTAACTGGTGCTGCAGGACAGTTGGGCGGAGAGTTTGTGCGTTGTCTTCTCAATGCCGGTGCAAAAGTCGCAGCGTTTGACATTTGGTTAGAAAATCCAAAAGGGCGATTAAAAGAAATTAAATCCAAAAAATTTATTATGTTAAATGTGGATATAACAAAAAAGGAATCAATTCAGAATGGTTTAAAAATAGTTGTATCTAAATTTGGGCCCCCTAAAATTTTAATCAACAATGCTGCTTTAGATGCACCTCCTAACGCAAATGAACAAGAAACAGGTCCGTTTGAGAGTTATCCTGAATCGTCTTGGCAAACAATAATGGATGTTAATCTAAAAGGGATGTTTTTGTGTTGTCAGGTAATTGGTGGTTATATGGCTAAAACCGGAGGAGGTAGTATTATTAACATCTCTTCTATATATGGAATACTTTCTCCTGATCAGAGAATTTACTCCTATAAGAAGAAACCATTTTTTAAACCCATATCCTATTCTGTATCTAAAGCAGGAGTTGTAAATTTATCTCGCTATTTAGCTACTTACTGGGCAAAAAAGAAAGTGCGTGTAAACACATTAACTTTGGGTGGAGTCTTTAACAATCAAGATAGAAATTTTTTAAAAAACTATACTGAGAAGGTACCATTGAGTCGTATGGCTAACCAAAATGAATATAATGGAGCAATTTTATTTTTGTCATCCGATGCTTCTTCATATATGACAGGCTCGAACCTAATAATTGATGGAGGTTGGTCCGCATGGTAGTAGAGTATAATAAATCACTTATCCCGGATTTCATACCCAACTGGATTAATGGTAAAGAAGTAAAAGCAAAGAATGGCAAACAATTTCCAAAAATAAAACCTACTGATGGCAAAAAACTTTGTGATGTAGCTCGTTCTGACCGAGAGGATATTGAGTTAGCAGTAGAAGTTGCAAAAATTACACAAGTTGATTGGGCAGAAAAAACACCTGTAGAGAGAGGTAATATTCTTAGAGAAATTGCGTTAATGATGCGTAAGAATAAAGATGAATTTGCTAAAATTGTGGCTTTAGAAACAGGAAAATCATACAAAGATGCTCTTGCTGAAACAGAAGGAGCAATTGAACTTGGTATGTTTATGGCTGGAGAGGGTAGACGCTTCTATGGAAAGACAACTACAAGTGCAGTGCCTAACAGATTATCTATGGTTATCCGCCAACCTGTTGGTGTTGTAGGATTGATTATTGCAGCCAATACCCCTATTGCAAATGTTGCATGGAAAGTGTTTCCTGCATTAATATGTGGCAACTCAGCGATACTTAAAGCAGCAGAAGATACACCAATAACTGCTTGGTATTTTGGGAAAATTGCACATGATGCAGGTTTACCCGGAGGTGTCCTTAATATAATTCAAGGCTACGGTGAAGAAGCAGGTGCGCCACTAGTTGCTAATCCATCTGTCAATCTGATTAGTTTTACAGGTTCCTGTGAAGTAGGACGACTTATTCAGAAAGTAGCAGGTGAAAGATTAGCAAAAGTTTGTTTAGAATTAGGCGGTAAGAATCCTTTTATTGTTTGTGATGACGCAGATTTGGAATTAGCAGTAAAATGGGCAATTCTTTCTGCTTTTTCTAATGCAGGTCAGCGTTGTGCAGCAGGTAGTCGCATAATTGTTTTTGACAGTATATATGAAGATTTCCGTAAGATGTTATTAGAAGCTATAAAAAAACTTAAAGTTGGACCGAACGACGATGATGATTTTGGTCCGGTGATAAATGAACAACAATTGAAAAATATGCTTAAAGCAATAGAGAAAGCAGTTGCTGAAGGGGCAAATGTAATTATTGGCGGTTATCGTCTTACAGATCCGGAGCATAAAGATGGATTCTATCTTGCTCCAACTTTAATAGAAAATGTTTCTCCTGAGGCAGAAATTTCTAAAACAGAGCTTTTCGGTCCAATTGCTTGTTTATATAGAGTTAAAGATTATAGAGAAGCAATAGCAGTGGCTAATAATTCTCCTTTTGGTCTTACATCAGCAATTCATACTCGTAATGTTAATAGAGCTATGGATTTTATCAAAAAAATAGAAGTTGGTGTAGTTTCAATTAATGGTGGAACTTACGGAAGCGAACCTCATATGCCATTTGGCGGTCTTAAAAATTCAGGAACTGGATGGCGAGAACCTGGAACAGAGGCACTTGATGTTTATTCTGAGTTAAAAACTGTGTATATTAACTATAACCCAAATAAAGTTTAGGGGGTTTATATGTCAAATATTTTGTTATATTTACTGCTTGGTTTATTGACGGGAATTTTAAGTGGTTTAATAGGAATTGGTGGTGGAATATTAATTATTCCTGCGTTAATATATTTGTTTGGTTTAACACAACATCAAGCACAGGGAACTGCTATTGCATCAATGCTTCTTTCGGTAGGGTTACTTGCTGCTATAATAGTTTATTATAAACAGGGATATGTAAACTTAAAAATAGCAATTTTCATATATGTTGGATATTTTATTGGTGGCTTACTTGGTGCAAAATTTGCTGTTGAAATGTCACCAACAGTACTTAGAAAAGTATTTGGATTTTATTTATTTTTGATATCTCTACATATGATTCTTTTTAAATAATCACTAATTATATGAAATTAACAGAAAAAGATTTAGTAAAAATAGCAAAACAAGCAAGAAAACTTATGGTAGAAACTTTAATTCGTGCAGGATGTGGGCATCCGGGTGGAGCATTTTCATCAGTGGATATAATGGTAGCAATTTATTTTAGTATCATGAAAATAGATCCTTCAAATCCAACTTGGGAAGAAAGAGACCGTTTTATTTTAAGCAAAGGACATTCATCAGTTGCCTTATATACAGTTTTACACCTTAAAGGATTTTTTAGTAAGGATGTTCTTTTTACTTTCCGACAAAATGGAAGTATATTGTCAGGCCATCCTGATATGAGAAAAATTCCCGGTGTTGAGATGAGTACAGGTTCTTTAGGTCATGGCTTATCAGTAGGAGTTGGACTTGCAATTTCAGGTAAAATGGATAAAAAAAAATTTAGAGTTTTTGTTTTAATGGGCGACGGAGAAATGCAGGAAGGTTCTATATGGGAGGCGGCAGCATTTGCCTCTCATCATAAACTTGATAATCTTGTAGGCATCGTTGACCGAAATATGTTCCAGATAGATGATTGTACTGAAAATATACTTTCCCTTGAGCCATTAAAAAAAAGATGGGAATCGTTTGGTTGGGCAGTAAAGGAAATTGACGGGAATAATATGGGAAAAATAATTTCAACTCTACAGAATATTCCTTTTCAAAAAGGTAAACCTTCTTTGGTAATTGCTAAAACAGTAAAAGGAAAAGGTATACCTTTTATGGAAAACAAATGTGAATGGCATGGAAAACCTCTTACAGGTGAATACGCTGAGATTGCAAAAAAAGAAGTTGAAGAAGCATTAAAAAATGACTAAAAGAACACTTCGCATAGAATATGGAAAATTTTTAGTTGAAATGGGTAAAAAATATCCAAATCTTATTGTTCTTGATGGTGACTTAAAAGAATCAACGCAGACAGTCCAATTTCAAGAAAAATTTCCTGAGAGGTTTATTGAAGGTGGAGTTGCTGAACAAAATATGTTTGATGTTGCTGCAGGTCTTGCGCTGGGAGGAAAATTACCGGTTGTTCATACGTTTGCCTGTTTTGCATCTATGCGCGCTTGTGAACAGATAAGGACTTCAATTTGTTATCCAAAACTGAATGTGAAAATTGTTGTCTCTCACGGTGGAGTAAGTTCTGGTTCGGCAGGAACAACCCACCATTCAATAGAAGATATTGCTATTATGCGCTCTTTAGCTAATATGACTATCATTGCACCGGGAGATACGAAAGAAATGAGACAAGCCGTAGAACAAGCATTTGCATTAGAAGGTCCTGTTTATATCCGTCTTGTAGCGGGTGAATTTGAAGATGTTTATGAAGATAAACATAATTTTTTTATTGGTAAAGCCACAGAGCTTAGAGATGGAAACGATGCAACAATAATTACAACAGGAACGCTTATGTATGAGGGAGTTAAAGCTTCTGAGATTTTACTTAAAGATTATGGAATTAAAACACGCGTTCTTCAAATGGCATCAATAAAACCTATAGATAAAGAAGCGATAATCCGTGCTGCGGAAGATACAGAACACATTATAACTATAGAAGAACATAATATTATAGGAGGATTAGGTAGTTCTGTTTGTGAAATAATTGCTGAAATTGGCAAAGGAAGAGTTAAAAGAATAGGAATAAATGATCATTTCTGCGAGACCGGTTCTCACTCTTACTTGTTAAACAAGGAAGGAATAACGATTGATAGTATAATTAAAGGCATAAAGGAGTTACTGAAAATATGAAAATTTTATGCTTAATATTAGCACGAGGTGGTTCCAAAAGAATACCTAAGAAAAATATTAAAAAACTTGGAGGTAAACCTTTAATAGCATATGCAATAGAATGTGCGAAAAATTCAAAATATATTAATCGGATAATCGTTTCTACAGATGATAAAAAAATTGCGGCTATCGCCAAGAATTATGGCGCCGAAGTCCCCTTTTTGCGTCCTAAAAATATTTCTCAAGAATATTCTACTGAACTTGAGGCATTTGAACATGCTCTGTGTTGGTTAAAGGATAATGAAAATTATATTCCCGATTTAATTGTTAAACTTTTTCCCACATCTCCTTTTAGAAGAGCCGAAACGGTTGATAAAGCCATTGAATTAATTTTGTCTCATCCTGAGGCAGATTCAGTGCGTTCAGTAAGATTATGTTCAGAGCATCCTTATAAGATGTGGCGTATAGAAGATGGTTGGTTAAAATCCTTTATCCCTTTTGAACAGAAACCACCGGAAGCCCACACGTTTTCTTATCAAGTTTTACCTAAAGTATATATACAAAACGCTGCTATAGATGTAACACGACCATCAAATATATGGGAGAAAAGATCAGTTACAGGGACAAAGATTCTTCCTTTAGTTATGGATGAAATAGAATCTTTTGATATTAATACACCTTTAGATTTTATAGTAGCCAAAACACTACTAAAACAGCAAAAAAGAAAAAATAAAGAGATAAATGAAAATATTCACTAAAAAAATAAAAAAAATGATAAAAGAGTGTATGTTATCCGGAACCAATATATTTTTAAAAAGAATAGGTTATATGGCAAAGCCGATAGGGAATGATTTTAAGAAGATTAATATTCTTGATATAGAAGAGTTTAATTCTCTTGTTGCCCCTATATTACAAGAAAAGAGAACGTATTTGAAAGAAGATAGACTTTATACTTTATGGCAAGCTGTGAAACAGTCTTTAACACTCAAAGGAGATATTGTAGAGATAGGGGTATTCCAAGGAGGTTCGGCAAAATTTATTGCATTAGTAATTAAAAGATACAAAAAAGAAAAGGAGATAACTTTACATCTTTTTGATACTTTTGAAGGTATGCCTGATCTTCAAACTTTTGTCGATCAGCGAGAGAAGGGTGGTTTTGAAAATACTAGCATAGAATTAGTACGAGAATATCTTTCCGATTTTAAAAATGTAAAATTTTATAAAGGATTGGTTGAAAATAATGCTTATTTAATAAAAGATAAAAGTTTCTCTTTTATCCATATAGATGTGGATATATATAATCCCTGTAAGTTTTGTTTGGAGTTTTTTGGTGAAAGATTAGAGCCTGCGGGTATTATAATTGCAGATGATTATGGATTCAAAACATGTCCGGGTATTAAGAAAGCAGTTGATGAATATATAGAGAAAAATTTTGATAAATTTTATTTATTCCACCTTTTGACAGGACAAGCGATGATTGTAAGAGTAAAATAAATTTTTTATGTTGAAGAGGATTTTTTTAAAATTACTAAAAAGAGAAAAATTTAGTCATTTAGAGACATTACTACTTCATTTCAATAATAATACAGAGAAGGTTCCAGATATTGTTTATTTTGGAGATTCAACGGTAGAGAGGATATCGAAATATGATTCTGACAAGAGAACTATTCCTGAAATGCTAAGCGATGAGTTGTTAAATAATTTTATTATTTTATCTATATCCCATTCTGCATATCATATGACAATATATTACCACTTTATGCTCGTATTTCAAAAGACAATTTATAAGCCGAAAATAGCTATTATTCCAATTAACATGAGAAGTTTTTCTCCCCAATGGGATTTATATCCACCTTATCAATTTGAAGCAGAAATTAAATTATTAAATGATTACATTCAGACAGGGAGAAGATACTTTAGGAATAAAAAAAAGATAAATAAAAATGCTTATTTTGAATTTGAGAATTTAAAAGTTGTTTTTCCGTTAACTCCATTTAATACAATAAAAGAATTCAAAGATATAGTGAATGCTAAACCGAATACAAGCGAAGAACAATTTTTTAGGAGAAAGCAGATATTTATTTTTCATTATCTTTATAATTTAAATCAAGATCATCGAAAGTTATTGGATTTAATAAGAATAGTAGATTGTGCTAGGGAGATGAAAATAAAGATTGTTTTTTATTTTACCCCTATAAATTATAAAGCTGCTATATCTTATGTTGGAGAAGAATTTCGTGTTATATTTGATAGAAACGTGCAGAAAGTTATTAAGATACTAAAAGAAAAAGGCGTTCATCCATATAATAATAATTTGCCAAACTCAATGGTATATATAGACCTTACTTGTAGCTTAGATGAGAAATATTTTTTTCATAGAAATACTTTAACGGAACATTTAAATGAGTTTGGAAGAAAATTCGTAGCAAATAGAGTTTCTAAGGCTGTTCCGTGGATGATTTCTATTGACTAAAATGCGTAGATACTTATATATCCTTAAATTCTTTATCTCTCCATTTAAAATAAAATTTTTTATTGTGTTAATTTTAGCTATTTTTTCAGCTATTTTTGAATATTTAACTTTAGGTCTTATTTTTAATTTTGTAAATTCAATCTTAAATTATGAATCAAAATTATCTGTAATAAATAATGGCATCTTTGTTTATTTACAAAAGATTGTGAATTTACTTCCTATTTCTGATCGGTTTATATCATCCTGTATAATGTTAGGTTTTGTAGCAGTTTTAAATGGTTTTTTTGCATTTTTATATATTTATCGTACAGAAGATTTGGTGCAGTCTATAAGAATTTATCTGCAACGCAAATTATCTAATAGGTATTTAGAGGCGGAGTATAAGTTTTTCTTAAGTAGAAAACAGGGTGATTTGTTATTTAATATCATTCAGGCTCCACAAAATGTATCGATGGTCGTTGGTTTACTTATAAAAATTTTTATATCAACTTTAACCTTAATTTTATTTTTCTATCTACTATTTGTGATTTCTTTTAATGTTACGCTTTTGGTGATTGTATTATGTCTGTTATTTGGATATTTTATAATGCATTTTTCAAAAAGAATAGGTTATCAGGAAGGAGAAAAAGCCAATAGGGCTTTATCTTCTCTAAACGTAGTTGTAAATGAGTTTATTACCGGTATAAAAGAAGTTAAAGTTAATTGTTTAAAAAAAGATATAGAAGAGTTAATCAAAAATTTTACTGATAAATTTTTTAAAGCAAAGATTAAAGTTGCTTCTTACAGAGCTTTTTTGAATAAGATATTTCCTGCCATAATTATTTTTCTTATATTTGTAGGTCTTATATATGCTAAGCAGTATATGAGAATTGATTTTGCCTATTTAATATCCGCTTTGGTAGTGTATATATTAGCCATAATGAGGTGTTTACCTATAATGCAAGAGATGGGAGCACAATTTATCGATGTAGCTCATTATTATCCTAACTTAAAACTACTTTTTGAAGAATTGAATATGCCAGAAACGGAACCATCTTCTGATGGTGATGTTTATATAAAGGAAATAGGTGAGATAATTTTTGATAATGTTAGTTTCAAATATGACAAGAAAAATATACTTGAAAATTTAAGTTTCCATTTAGATAAGAACAAAACTACTGCAATCGTAGGCGAATCAGGGGTTGGGAAGACTACAGTTATAAATCTTATACTAAAGCTTTATCCTCCGCATAGTGGAAGGATAATGGTTAATGGTATAGATATAAATAAGATTAAAAGAGATTCTCTTCTTGCGCATATTGGGTGTCTATTTCAGATGCCGATTCTTTTTAATCGAAGTATAGGCGAAAACATAACGTTTGAAAAAGATTATAGGAAATATATTGATAAACTCAATGAAATTATGAAACAAGTTTATCTTGATGATTTTATAAAAACCCTTCCTAAGGGATACGACACAATGACTGGTGATTTAGGCAGTAAATTGTCTGACGGGCAGAAGCAACGCATTGTGTTAGCAAGAGTGCTTTTTAAAAATCCCGATTTAATTATCCTTGATGAACCCACAAGTTCTTTAGACAACATATCTGAAAAATGTATAATGGAGACAATAAAAAAACTTAAAGGCAAAAAAACAATATTAATTATTACTCATAAACTTTCTATATTGGAGGATGTTGATAAAATCTTTGTTTTAAAGAATAGGCGAATATATGAAGAGGGGTCTCATAACGAGTTATTAAAAAAGCAAGGAGAATATTTTAATCTCTACTATGCTAAAAGTATACCAAAAAATAATCATACTAACTTATTATGAAAATCTTAATATTTATTGAAAGTGATTTATATTACAGAAATTTTATTAAAAGTGGCGCATTTGATGATTTAATAAAGAATCATCAAGTAAGTTTTGCGTATGTTAGAAATGAAGGTTCTATTAAATATAATGTGACCTCGGATATAGAAAAAGATGGATTAAATATTGCAGGGTCTTTTAAGTACCCATCTAATAGAGCAAAAAGAATATACGATTTTACGGTAATAAGTATGGTTAGATTACGGCATAAATCCAGTACTTTTATGTCTCGATACAAATACCAATTATCTTTTAAGAGAAAACTACTATTTCTATTTCTTTCGTGGGGGGTATTTTATAAAATGTATAAAAAATTTTTTATGAGATATTTAGGTCTATATGAGCATATTTATAATATTATAAAAGAAAAACACCCTGATTTAGTTATCATTCCTACTTCATTAATTGATAGTGTTGCTATTGATGTTATTTTGTGTTCTCGTGCATTAAAGATAAATACATTAATGCTAATAAATGGTTGGGATAATATATCGAGTAAAGGAACTATACCATTTATGCCGGATTATTTGGGGGTATGGGGAGAACAAGATAAACAACATGCAATGGAAATACATAATATTCCAGAAGAAAGAATTTTCGTATTAGGAGCGGCACAGTTTTCGTATTTTTACCGAGAGCATAATGTAGATAGAAAATATTTTTTGCAAAAGCATGGGATTCCTGATGGTAAAAAGGTTATTTTATTTGCAGGTAGCGCTCGCGTATTCGATGAAACAAGTATTTTATTACTCTTGGAATCTGCTATTGAAAATGGTGAATTGGGAAATACTCATATTTTATACCGCCCCCATCCATGGAGACATAGGCGATTAAATGAAGATTCATTTTTTAACTATGATTTTAAACATGTAACAATGGATAGTACGCTTATTGATGTATATAAAAAACATAAGGAGCAATCTGGTTATTATAATTTACCATCCACAGTTCTACCATCTCTCGATTATTATCCTACATTGTATAAATCGGTAGATGCTGTAATATGTACCTTAACTACAGTGATGTTAGAGGCAGCTATATTCGGTCTTCCTGTTTTAGCAATTGCATTTAGTGACAATAAACATACGCTTACTATGGATAAATTGATTAATGATAAACACTTTGAGAATATTCATAATATCAAAGGCCTTATTGTATGTAGAGATAGGAAAAGATTTATTGAATATTGCAAACTGTTGGTTAGTTTTAGCGAGCAGCAAATGATGAAAGGTTCGATACAAGAAGCGATAAAATATATCGTATATTCTGATGAAAAAACATATAGCCAAAGGTTATTAGAGGCGGTAGAAAATATATTTTATAGAAAAAATAATTATAGGTTATAATAGGTAGTATAACTAGTTGTAATTTTTTATATCTACGAACTTTAGTAGTAGAGTTCATTCAGTGTTTTGGTTTAGCTTTGCTAAAGTTAAAAAGAGGTGATGATATGATACCTAAAAATAACGATATGCGGTTTGAAGTTACAACGAAATGTAATTATAACTGTATAATTTGTCCACGGGATAAATTGACCCGCAAAATAGAAACGATGAGTTTTGAGTTATTTAAAAAATTGTTAGATAAAATTTTAGATGAAACTTACCAATATGATACCTTAACTTTTCCTGGGTTAGGTGAACCTCTTCTTGATGAGACATTAGATAAAAAAATAGAATACGCAAGAAAAAAGAAAATCAAAAATATTCTTATTCTTACTAATGCTTCTCTTCTTTCTGTAGAGCGATTTAAGAAATTAGAGGATTTAGGAGTTACATCTATAAGAGTAAGTTTCTATGGAAATGACCCAATAAGTTATATGCAGGTTCACGGAGTTAAAAATAAAAATATCTTTGAGCGAGTTAGGACAAATTTAGATGAGATCTCTAAAATAAAAAATAAAACAAAATTACTGCTTACTTTTAATGTAGTAGATGGCAATAATGATGGTTGTCTAAAGGATTGGATAGATTATTGGAAAGATAAGGCAGATTTAATTGAAGTGTGGCGACCTCACAATTGGGTTGATGGTAGAAATTACCGTAAAGTCCAGAAGAATAAATTAAAAACCTGTGGCAGACCATTTAGCGGTCCGCTTCAAGTACAGGCTGATGGAACAGTAAATATGTGTTGTTTTGATTTTGATGGAAAACTCACTTTAGGAGACTTAAAAACACAATCACTTAAGGAAATTTTTAACTCTCCTTTATATAAAAAGATAAAAGAATGCCACTTAACGGGAAATTATAAAAATAGTGGTCTTATCTGCGAAAACTGCGATCAAAGAAATGCTGATAAATCAGATGTGATGATTTATAATTCAAAATTTGATATCCAAGAGCGTGTAAAAATGATTTCTACCACTTATAAGAAAGTAATATAAATAAATGAAGAAAATTATCTTTTGTAATTCTTTAAAGAAAATCTGTACAGTATTAAATAATCAAGAAGATTTTTGTTATGTTCTAATAACTTATAATAGAGATACTATAACATTAAGAAATTTTTTAAGAGAGAAAAATTATAGAGAAATAATTTTGAAAGACTTTTCTGAATATATTCATCAGTATTTAAATAATTTTGTAGAGTTTGTAGGTAATTTAAATGTAAATAATCATTATTTGCCTTTTTGGTGGACATTAAATTTTACTAATAAAAACCCTATAACTACTGCTCTTTGCAACAAAGTGTTTTATTTTTTATTGATAATAGAAATTATCAAAAATATAGATTTCAAAAATTTATTGGTTATTTGTGACGATATTGATTTGGTAAAGCAGTTTATAATTTGGGCATCAGATAAAAATATAAAGATTATTAATGTTATAAAAAAGAGAAGAAGCCTTAAAGATATAATTAAAACATACACACCCTTTGCAATAATATTTGCCTTTCTTAGAAGTTTTTTATTTAAACTGTATGCAATTAGTTATTGTAAATACTATTATGCTAAAAATAAAAATTATACAATTGTATTGTCCTTACTAAATCATCAATCTTTTAATAAAGATGGATATTACCGTGATGCCTATTTTGGAGATTTTGTTAATTATCTAAATGAAAGAAATAGTTATTTTATAAATTTAGTAATTGTGATTACGCCATTTTATAAAGAAATATTAAATAAAGTATATTCTCAAAAAAATAAAGTACCGCTTTTAACTATAGAGTATTTTTTAAGTAATTTTGATTTATTATTATGTTTATTTAATTCTTTAAAAAGGTATTTTTCTCCTATTAAACTTAAAGGTAATACAAAAATTAAAGATATTAATTTAAGGTATTTAGTTAAACAAATCATTAGAAATGATTATATTTCTTCATATTTTTACGATAATTTAAAAATATATTATGCAATAAAAAGCATATCAAAAATAATTGCAGTTAATAATTTCTACTACCCTTTTGAAAACCGTTCTTTTGAGAAAATGATTATATTGGCGCTAAGAAGGTTTTCTCCAAAAACTAAAATAATAGGTTATCAACATGCATCGCTTTCTTTAAGACACACCAATTTTTTATTAACCAAAGAAGAAGCAAAGATTACCCCTTTACCTGATATAATTATTACAATGGGTGAGATTACTAAAGAGATTATGGAAAGTATCGGTAATTTTCCTAAAGAGATTCTGCGTGTTGGTTGTGCATTAAGACAAAGTGTTTATAAAGGAACCCTTAAAAATAAACCAAAGAAAATTATAAATGTTTTTGTAGCCTTGGCTACAGGTATTGAAGAATATGTTAAGGTTTTAAATTTTTTAAATTTAGCTTTTATGAATAACAATATTTATAACCTTTGGATCAGGCCTCATCCGGTTTTTTCTCTTGAGGAAGCGATAAATTTGTTAGGAGACTTTAATTTAAAATTCCATAAAGCCGATAAAGAAACATTAGAAGAGTGCTTTACATTTTCTGATATTGTTCTTTATGTCCATTCTACATTATCTTTAGAGGCGCTCCTGCGAGGCATTCCTTTAATAAATATCGATATTGGTGAACCAATAAATCCTGATCCATTGTTTAATTTTGAAGATTTTAAATGGAAAGTTGATAAGCCGGAAAATTTAATCCCTACTATGCAATATATAGACTCTTTGAATGAGGCAAGTTTTAGATTAGGTCAAGAGAAGGGTAGAATTTTTGCACAAAGATATATTTATGAAGTAACTAAAGAAAGATTGGAGGATTTTATAAGTGTTTGAACTTAAGAAAGTTAAAAAAATTTTGGACTCATTGCCAAATTTAATCAAAATAGAAATTTTAAGACATTACCATTCCTTATATTATTATTTAAAGTTTAAACCAGATTCGGCAACGCTAAATATAACTGATAGATGTTGTTTTAGATGTATTATGTGTGTTCAATGGAAAGATACTAATAAGGAAGAGCTGGCTACAGAAGAATGGTTGGATATAATTAAACAACTAAAAAATGCAGGAGTTAAGAAAATAACCTTTTCCGGTGGAGAACCTTTGTTAAGAGAAGATATTGTTGAGCTTGTCAGGTATGCAAAAGAATTAGGTTGCAATATAAGTTTATTTACCAATGGATATTTATTAACCAAAAAGAAAGCAGAGGAACTTGTTTTAAATGGAGTAAATTTTATTTCAATGTCAGTGGATGCTACCAATAATAATTTTGAAGAGATAAGAGGTTTAAGGGGGAGTTTTAAAAAAATAGAGGAATCCTGCGAGATAATCTCAGAAATATCTAAAAGATATAATACAGGAGCATCTTTTAGTTTCCTTTTAATGAAGCCAACAGTGAACTATTTAAAGGATGTATTTTTTTTAATAGATAAATTCAATTTCCCTTTAGTTATTAATTTATTAGATTATACTCCTTATTTTTTTCAGATAGAAAATAAAGAAACGCTTTGGATTAATAAAGAAGACAAAAAAGAATTTTTAGAAGTTTTAAAATTGTTATCTCAAAGAATAAAAAACAATAGAAAATCTGTATATCTTAACTATGTTTCTCTGGACTATATAAGAAGATACTTTTCTGATCCTTTACAGCCTCATATTCCTTGTTTTGTTTCTCAACAAAGAATCTGCATAGATGCAAAAGGAAATGTTTTTGGCGGATGCTGGTCAATGGGAAGTTTTGGAAGTTTGAAAAATAATACTTTGCAAGAAATTATGCGATCAGAGAAATATAAAATGGCGCATAAAAGAATGTTTTTTAAGCAATGTCCCGGTTGTTCCTGTGGTTATATTACAAATCTTAATTTTAATTTACCAACTTTATTAAAGGAAATCAGTCTAATTATTTTCCCCTATAAAAGAGATAGATTTCTAAAACGAATAATCAATGAATAGATTAGGAGTAATTATACCCACTAAAGAAAGATCTGATAGGTTAAGACAGTTATTATTGAGTATTTCCAAACAAAAAATTTTGCCAGAACAGATTATTATAATTGATAGTAGTAAAGTGCCTGATGATAAAATAACCAAGGAATTTGCTAATCTTAATATTTTATATAAACAAATTGAGTTAAATAGTCTTACTAAACAGAGAAATTTTGCTTTGGGGCTATTAAAAAACGATATCAATTTGGTTTGTTTTTTAGACGATGATATTTTATTGATAGAAGATGCATTAGAAAATATGCTTTTTTTTTGGGAAAAAGCGCCTTTTGATTTAGGGGGAGCAGTATTTAATATAATTAATGAAAGAAAAACAAAATTATGGCTTTTAAAACAAATATTTTTAACTGGTTCAAGAAGACCGGGAGTAGTGCTTCCTTCAGGATTTAATAGTAAAATATGTTCTATAGAAAAAACTGTATCTACCCAATGGCTTTTTGGTGGAGCAACTGTGTGGCGAAGGAAAGTTTTTGATGAGTTTAAATTCGATGAATGGTTTGATGGTTATGGATTTTGCGAGGATTTGGATTTTAGTTATAGGGTAGCAAAAAAATATAAATTATGCGCTTTAAGTAATGCTAAGGTTTTGCATAAAACAGTGCCATTAAAAACCAATGATAGTTTCCAGTTTGGTATTTCAGAAGTAAAGAATAGATTTTATTTTATAAATAAAGACCTGCAATATTTTTCAAAATTTCTTTTTTATTATGCTTCTTTTGGTAAGGTATTAGAAAATACAATAATGGGAATTCTAAACTTTAATAGAAATTATCTTAAACAGGTTTTAGGAAATTTAGTGGGGTTAAATTATGTTTTATTTAATTGGAAAGGTGAAAAGAGAGATTATTAATAAATATATAGATTTTATAGGTTTATTTGTGATAGGTATATTTTGCCTTCTGTATTCAATTTTTTATTCTAATTTTGCCGAGTTGCATATTAATTTTAAATTTTTACCTTTTCCTGTTTTTGTAGGAGAGATTTTATTAGCGTTTTGTTTAGTTTTGTTGGTTATAAAGTGGGGTATTCTAAAAATAAAATTTAATTTTTATCATTTTATTTTATTTATTTTTATAGGATTTATTATTTTTAAGGCAATTTTTGGTTATTTTAAGTGGGGTGCGCTTGCTTTTAGGAATTCAGCGCTTTTCTATTATCCTTTATTTGCTTTGTTAGGATATTATTTTTATAATCGGGATATTTTTAATTTGATTTGGGTAAAGATTTTTTTAATACTAATTTTAAGCATTTTAGCTTTTTTAAAAATACCCCAAGACTATTATTTATTTACTTATTTTCTTCTTATTGCGGTATTATCATATAAACTTCCTTATAAATATTTAAGATGGATAGGGATTTTAATGGCAATTATTATTTTTTTAAAGAGCGATTTATTTAATCAAACTAAAGGAATGCTTATTTCTATATTAATAGCAATTTTATATTTAGTATTTTGTTTATGGTTTTGGGTTAAAAAGATTAAATTTTTGCGTTATTTATATTTTTTAATTGGAGTTGGGGCTATAGTGATTATTTTAATTTTTTCACTGAATCCTAGTACTATAAAAAGAATCTCTGTGTGGGCTAAATGGGATAATTTAGTAAGTGAAATTAGATACTATAATCAATATGCAAATAAAGAGATAGATTATAAACCAAAAGAATTGGTAGTAGTTAAGTTATATGAAGAAAATATTCCTAAACCGGAGATAACCACTCCTAAGCCGGAGATAGTAAGTTCTAAACCGGAGATAACCACTCCTAAGCCGGAAACCAAAAATTCTAAACTTAGAAGTGGCGAGGAAGATTTATATAATATTTTATGGCGGATATTTGTATGGAAAGATATGTTTAGAGAAATTATTAAAGAAAAAGCAATCTTTGGTTTAGACTTTGGAAAACCTTTTCGTTCATTGACATTAGAAAAATTACGAGATACTGAAGGCACAGGTTGGTGTATAGGAGACCTGATAGGTTGGCTTGAGCCACATAATTCTTATATTCATATTTTATATAGAGCAGGAATAGTTGGTTTATTTTTTATAATTGCGGTTTGGGTTATGTTTATAAAAATAGTATTTAGATTTATACGAAAAATAAATTTTATAGGAATTTTATTGACTTGCGCTTTGTTGTATTGGCTTATTTTAGGAAATTTTATTGTTTTATTAGAACTACCTTATTTTGCCATACTGTTTTGGAGTTTGTATGGGATAGTGTTAGCGTATAGTTGCAAGAAAAATAAAATAGAATTTAGGGATGCAACTAAAGAAGATGGATAAGAAAAAATCAAAAGTTATGGTTTTAGGTTATCTTCCTCCACCGCAGGAAGGAACAGCAAAAATTACAGAGTTAATTGTCAATTCTTCTTATTTACAAGAAAATTTTAGGATATTTTTTTTACCATTAAAAAAACGAGAAAAAGCAATATTTCGAGGTAAATTTTCTTTGATAAATATTTTTTATAATCTTTTTAATTTTTTATGCTATGTATGGCAGATAATTCTTTATAAACCAGATATTATTTATCTACCTTTAGCCCAAAATAAAATGGGCTTTTTACGGGATTCCCTCTTTATACTGATAGGAAAATTATTTAATAGAAAAGTTTGTGTTCATTTTCACGGAGGTAATTTTGATTTATTTTACCAGCAACAGAAAATATTTTTCCAGAAATATATTCACTATATTTTAAGGAAAATAGACCATTTAATTGTGTTGGCAGAGAAGTTTAAAAGACAATTCAATCAATTTATAGATGAAAGTAAAATAAGTGTTTTATATAATTGTCTGCCAGATGAAAGATTTAATTTTATAAGACAATACCACAGCGATGATAATAAATTTAGAGTATTATTCATTGGTTATCTTTCTAAAGCAAAGGGTGCTTTAGATTTAGTCTATAGTATTCCCAAAGTTATTGCAGAATATAAAAAGCCAATTGAATTTATTCTTTGTGGCCAACCAGTGGATACAGAACGAAATATTACTTTTATACCTGAACCACACTTTGGATATTCTAAAATGAAAAAGTTTATTTTAGAAAACAATCTTAATGATTATGTAAAAATATATGATGAAGTTGGAATAGAAAAGAAAGATGAATTATTTTGTAAATCAGATATCTTTGTCTTTCCAAGTTATTCTGAAGGAATGCCCATAGTAGTTCTTGAAGCAATGTCTTATGGTTTGCCAATAATAACCACTCGCGTGGGGGCTTTGGAGGAAATGTTAAGAGAAGGAGAGAATTGTTTGTTTGTGGAGCCGGGTGATTATAATGATTTAGCAAACAAAATTTTATATCTTATAAATAATCAAAAAGTATGTGAAAAGATGAGGGTAGAAAATAGAAGATTAGTTCAGGATGAATATAATCGCGAAAATTTTCTTTCTAAACTTTCATTTATATGGCAAAAAATTTTATAAAAAATGAAACAAATAATACAAAATTATAAAACTGGTAAATTGGAAGTTGTAGAAGTGCCTTTGCCACACGTGAAAAGTAATGCCTTATCAGTAAAAACAATAAACTCACTTATCAGCGCAGGGA
>Ga0207433_10004690_pt1 | contig 24967 bp, 32 predicted proteins | sample YelNatPaOPGAMG01_FD_187559 | JGI IMG/M metagenome (GOLD analysis project Ga0207433, IMG submission 187559) | Hot spring thermophilic microbial communities from Obsidian Pool, Yellowstone National Park, USA - OP-RAMG-01 (SPAdes) (version 3) | ecosystem: Environmental > Aquatic > Thermal springs... | reverse complement strand
AAAGAGGGTCGATTTTTAAAAAATTTTCCAAGTGCTTATTATAAGTAACGTTACTTATAATAAGCACTTGGAAAATTTTTTAAAAATCGACCCTCTTTTACCTAACTCTTTCATTTTTGGCTCAGGTTGGTAAACTCACGGCTTGTGGATCTAAAAAGGGGTCATAATGTGTCTTCTGTTACCTAACTCCCTCATTCTTTGCTCAGGCATTGTTTACTACGCTACAGCATTTAAAAAGGGGTTTAAAATGTGTCTTCTTTTACGTAACGATTCAATTCTTTACCCGGGAAATTGTTTGGCGTTACGCAGCTACCTACCAACCAACCAGCTAATCGCTAACCTAAAACCACCCAACTTTTACGTAATAAACTATAAATATATCCAGCTACAATATCTATAATACATCAACTAAAAAGGTGGTGATAACAAAAACATATTTAAAAGCACGTTTTAATAATAAAATTCAATTAAATCATTCATTCATACTTTAAATATGTTAGCGTAGGGTCTTTCCTTTTTAGTTTATAAAATTAAAATTAAATATATGTAAATTTTGCGTAAATTTGTACAAACACTTTTTTATACCGTTTTGCTGATGAACAAATGATCAGTTTGCTCCTATACAAATATATCTATAGATATATCTAAAAGTCGATTTCGACATATGGTTTTGCATTTGAGGGTTTTGTATAAAAAACGCACACACACACACATTTTTTTTTCTCGTAAATAATTCAGGCAATATTTACGTAAATAAAGCGTGAATCTCCGTTTTTTATGTAACGTGATTATCAAAAAGGTGTATATATCTTTACTAAATTTATACAATAGTTTACACAAAAATAGCCTGAAGCTTTTTATAAATGTTAGGTAATAGTATAACACAAACAAAACAGAGGTGAGACAAAAAATGAATGAAGAGGAAAGAATGAAAATAATAAAGAATTGCAGAAGGTGGAAGAACTCTTTCATTGATGACGATGGTTCAGTTGTTGCTTACTCAGAGAAAAAAGGCGTTGCTGTGATGCAACGTAGATTTGAAGAATGGTGGGAGATCGTTGAGAGGGACAAAGATGAAGAACGTTACAATGAAATTGTAGAGTATTGTCAAACTTTCAACTAACCCTAATTTTCTTTTTTCTTAACTTTTTTTGAAAAGCTTTATATATAAGTTAGGTAACATTATTAGGTAACGAAAGTAAAAGGAGGTGAGAAAGAAAAATGATGACGCAAATTGAGGCCGTTGCTAAGGAGAGAGTGAGAGTTACTGATGCTCTTCTCAACAAACTATGTAAGCTAGACGACTTTGTGACTGATGTGTGTTATGTCATGAACGACTATCCTAAGCTGCTAGGTAAGTATAAAGTTGCGATCAGGCACAGCAACATTGGAGTATGGCCTTCCCTAGAAATTCTTGAGGATGAGCTTGAGAATTTCGGCCACAAGATACCAGACAGCACCAAGAAGTTAGGTCAGTTCTTTTACATACATGGGGACTTTTCGGCAGGATGCAGATGGGCCACAAGAGAGGAAATTATACAGCTAGCTAACGATGCTGAAGAATTACTCAAGGCATTGTATCGGTACGTGTCTGAGAAGCATGCAGAGGAGACTCAGCTTTTGAGCAGGCTCGAAAAGGTAGTTCAGGCATTACAATAAACCTACCGTAATTTTCTTTTCCCTTTTTTTCTTTAAACTTTTTATTGTTACGATTATGATTATTATCTATACTAAACTTTAAGGCCCTAAGATATCCCTATGTCGAGGGTCCTGTCGAGGCCTCTATTGAAGCATGTCGAGGCTTGTATGTCGAGGGTTATTTTTACTATCCTTTTTATGAAAACATTTATATATAAGTTAGGTAATAGTATATGGTGAGGTGATAGGGTTGAAGACATCGGATCTAAAGTACGAGGAAATAGAGAACCTTATGAAAAACATGAACCTGAAAACTGTCGTCGAGACAGACGAGTGGGGAGAGACGAGTGCTGACGTAATAAACTTGGTCAGGGAAGGCAACAAGTATATCTATGGAATAAAATGCTTCAGAGATGGCGATGAGATCAAGCATTTTTGCTGGGTTGCTCAGTATGAGAAGAGCAATGTCAAGGTCTTGGATGGTGCTAGGTGGGATCTCGTAGACGCATATAGGCGATGGAGAGAACAGCTTCAGAAACATAGGGACAAAAGGAGAGAGTATGAAAGGAAAAAATGGTTTGAGCTTGAGGATGAGGCCAGAAAGAAACTATCTGAGTTGATGACGGAGTGGGATAGGAATAATCCTGAACCAGCAAACCCGTTAGGGGATCTCTGAAACCTATATTTTTTTTAACTTTTAGATTTATGCAACTATAGTTGCACATTATTGGTAAACGTGGGTTCAACCCACACCTAAACCCACCTGTCGAGGCCCCTGTCGAGGATTGTTTCGAGGTTAACTTTATATACCTATTAGGTAACATAATATAGGCGTAAAAGAAAGGTGATCAAGATGAAGCTAGGAAACAATATATGTCCACGATGTGGGGTAGCAGGGTATGGCCTTTTCACTAAATGGGTTCTAAACAACCAGAAAAAACGCTATGAACCGTACTACTATTTTGCACATCGAGGAAAAGACCAGCATGGCCACGCTAAGCTCAAATGGTGCTACATACCACGAGAAACCGTAACATTGATACGAGAACAAAAGAAACACGTAAAGAAACATGCAAAGAAAAAGAAAAGCAGAAAGAAAACAAGATAGCTATGTCTGAAAGTTTTAGTGGTATGTATGGTATTTCTAAAGATAGGATTAAGAACTTCAATAAACAGTTACGTAAAGTTATGAAGAAAAGGCCATATACATGGTGTATTAGAAGGGATCGACTAGTTGCTACAGCTGGGTTGCATGGTAGAATATGTTGTGGATGCAAATACTATAAGGAGAATGGGGGTAGATGCGATCCACTATGAGCAGAAAATGTGTTATATGTGGCAACTATTTTAAAAGTAAAAGTACAAACGTAATAGTATGTGATACATGTAGAAGTATAGAGTTTAAGAAGGCTTTAATACGTATTAAAACACTTTCAAAGTATGGTGGTGTGCATGGTAAGAGTTTTGAACATAAATAAAGGCATGAACATAAACTCGAGCAAAGAATGTCCTAAAGGGTTCAGTCTAGATAAATTGCCAGAAAAAGAGTTAGACTGCTATGATGAAAAAATGATACCATGCTTTAGATTCTGGGTATGCGATATAGCCTCAAAAGCTTCAAAAATATCTGGGGTTAGAAAAGATGTTGAAGTTTAGCTTCAACAAGTTCATCATTGCATCGTGGGTTCTATTCCTATTCTTTCAGGTAGGTGGCCAGATAGGGGTTTTCACAAATGGGGTAAACGCATATACAGTATGGAGTGAGTACGACACTTTAACACATATGTTAGGATCGTTTGCATTAACATCAGTACTTATAAAAATAATAACGTTACCAGAACATGTTGACGAGTGGAAAATCTATGTCCCCATCATCATGCTGGCATCAGAAACAATATGGGAAATAGTAGAGATAATAATTACATGGGGTAGAATACTACCACCTACACAAATGTTTGCGACACCATCAAACAGCTTTAAAGACGTGGTGATAGGTTTTCTAGCCACATGCACAACATGTTTTCTATATCAAATCTATGAGGAATCAAAATGAGTGTCCAAGAAACTGAAAAAGTTAAAGTATTAAGAGCTTGTTGTGAAAAATGTAGAAACAAAACCTTCTATCTCTATAGGAGACATAATGATCTGGGGAATTGGATACTTGTATGTACCAATTGTAACTATGCAGTAGAGTTTAGAACTATAGTTACATGGAAAGCTGAAATAATTAATAAATAGGAGTTTTGTATTAAATAGTATATGGATGTTGATGGGGCATGCCAAGAATAGAGAAAAGTTGGGATGGGTTTAAATGGTATATACGAGAGGGCTTCAGGCATGACGAATTAACATTAACAAAAAGGGAGTATAGCGTACTAAAGCTATTAATAGCTCTGGCATCAAAGGACAAGACATTTGTAGAAGTCGGCACACACGTTGGCTACTACGCTATCAGAATGTCTCCTATCTATGGACAGGTAATAGCGATAGAGCCTAATCCTCAAAGTCTTGAGTGTTTAAAGAAAAACATAGAACTTAACGGTTCGAGCAACATCAAGATAATTACAATAGCATGTGGGGAAAAGGAAGATACTCTCCCTCTCGGAATCATGGAAGGCGGAACAAGTTTCTATCGTAAAAATGTACAGACTATTAATGTACCTGTTAAGCGTTTAGACGATCTGGTTGATTATGGCGATGTAGTAAAAATCGATGTAGAGGGATGGGAAGAAAAAGTTATTGCTGGTGCTACACGCTTCATAAATAAGTGTAAGCCTATAATAGTTATTGAGCATCATGAATTTGGGTACTATAAAGAAGCTAAGGGAGCATACGAAAGAATTAAAAAAATGCTAACAGGCTATAGACGATTTAACCTAGATGGTACAAGATTCGCTTATGTGCATGAGGATAAACTTAAGACTTTATCTAGAGAGATCTTAGGTTTACTAGTTGGGTATCATTGGTTCTGGAAAATGTTTGACAACGTTAAGGATGGGCGTTGTTGGTGGTACGGTCTACCATACACATGGTGGTACGGTATGGGCGTGCTGGATGTTGTAGAGAATCTTTATGAGCATGTGCTGGATGAACCTGAGTGGCTTGAACTCATAAAGAATGACTAATAAAATGAAAGACTAATTTTATATTACATTGTATATAAACATTGTCAAAAAGATTTATATACCACTTACATATAATAACTAACAACAAAACGTGAGGTGGCCAATATATGGTTGTAGAGAAAATAAAAATAACAAACAATAGAGAGATACACATACAGGTAAACGAATATAAAGGTAGAAGAGAACTAGACATAAGAACATACATTCTAACCCCAAGATCAAACGGTACACCAATAGGCTACACACAAAAAGGAATACGTGTACCACCACAGTTTGGACCAAACATCGCTAAAGCAATAATGAAAGTAATTTCCAATGAGGGAGAGTAGAAGAATGGTAAAATATGTAACGCTAAAACTGTCAGGGTACTCATACAAGATGTTGATACAGAACATACTACAATGCCAAGACGCAATAGATCGAGGCGACGAAAAAGAGGCACAGGAATATATATTAGGTATAAGAAGAATAATTTTAGAGGATTGGTAAAATGGCCGAACTAGAATTTGACCCAGACGAGTGGGAAGAACTGTATGAAGAAGAAGAGGAAGAAGAGGAGTAAGAAACATGAAGTGTACAAGATGCAAATATGAGTGGGTTCCTAAAAAACAAAACCCTATGAAGTGTCCACTATGTGGCTATATGCTACCTTATTGGAGAGAGGAAAGACGTAAACGGTTAAATCAACACAAAAAGTTTCTAGGGTTGATTTAACTTTGCTCTGTCCCTACTGTCAACATGAGACCACGCTAGTATGTTCAAATTGTGGAAAAGAGCTAAAGAGACGATCAGGCTTTAACATACCACAAGAATACACACTTGAAGAATACCCATACTCAATAGGAGAAAAATATGCTAGATACTATCGCATAGCCTTTATGAAGCCTGACAATAAACATCCACCTAAGATAGCATTCGGTTGCGAGGAAAAGCCTCTAGGATTCATGCAAACTGATAAAGCGTGGTTCAACCCTGTACTAATACCACCAGACAAGCTAGATGTTTTATGGAAAATAAATATGACCCAGATATGCGTAACTATCGCATTCCAATCCTACCTTTATGAAGATACAGGAATACCTGAATTGCTATGCAGATTAACAAATTTTTTCAAAAACCCAGAAACATATAAAAAGTTAGAGGCAAAATCTATAAGATCCTTCAACATAATGAAAACATGCCATTCAGGAGCTGATGAAGCTTGTTTCATCGAGGAAGATACCAAGACTTTAAAAACATTATCATGGAACACATCGTAGAGAAAAAACCTACAATCATAGACAGAGCTGAAGCTGCAGTTATGCTGAACACAAGTGTTGAAGTAGCTGGTAACTATCTAAAAATGATCTCATACGAGTACCCAGATTCTCTAAACTATTATAGAGGTAAGCTTTACGTGCATTCAAGCATTCCCTTTGCTATTGTTCCAGAGTCGGTTAGACTAAGCATAAAGGAAAAAAAGATAGAAGAGCTAAAAGCATTAACAAGAAGAATAGCTGAGAACCACCTTAAACATAACGATACGGAGCAACTCAAAGAAGCCATAAAGAAGCTGATCGAGGAAATAGATAAGCTATGAGCATACATGACCCAAGATACCATCCATACCCATACCTTTTTTCATTCCATCCTCTTTATGAGAGAAAGAAGAGAAGGAAAAAGCAAAGACATAAATATATGGTCGAATCTCAAAATATTGAAAACAAATGAACTTCAAAATAGATGAAAGGCTAATAGCTGGAGTAATAGCAATTCTGTTTACCGTAGGTATTCTTGGCCTAACAGTTATGCTGGGATATCGCTACATGGTCTTTGGCTACACAGCTGACATAGACGCCATCAAAACATTATGGGCCGTATTAGGCACACCATACGGAATAGTGTTAGGATACTATTTCAAAACGTGATGAGATATGGGTTATTGGTTAAAAAGAATATTAAACATTATGTCATTAGGTATTTTATGTAAACGGTACAGTATATACTATTGTTGTGTATGTAAAAAACTTGTAAGTAAAACACATACTTCAAGAGACAAATTTAAAGATCATATAATCGTATCCTTTGGATGGAAAAAAGACAAATATGACCCCAGAGATTTACTGTACAAGCACATATACTTTTTCAAAGGATCTATACCTGAAAAAGTTGATTTAAGACAATATGCTGAAAAAGTTGGAGATCAAGGCAATGAGGGTTCATGCACAGGATGGGCTGGGAGATACCTTAAAGGATGGTATGAAAAAAAGCAAAAGGACTATCCTGACAATGGTTTAAGTGCCAGATGCATCTACAATGGTGCTAAAGCAATAGGCGGATACTTAAACGAGGAAGGAGCATACCCCAGAGACATAATGCAGTTCCTTAAAGACTATGGAACATGCACAGAGGAAAGATGGCCATATATACCAAACTCTGAAACAAATGTTGACCCAAGGACTAAAATACCTTTATCAGATATGTCTGAGTGGCAAATAGAACGATACGTTAGACTAGAAACAATAAATGAAGTATTAGAAGCGTTAGCGAGTGGCATACCTGTATATCTAGGGGTTCTTTGGCATTCAAATTGGATATTAGTAGGGCCAAACGGTAAACTACCAAAAGGCAATGGGAAAATTGTAGGTGGACATGCAATACTAGCTTTAGGCTACGATCTTAAGGAACGTAGAATACTTTTTGAAAACAGTTGGAGCCAGCTCTGGGGGCAAATGGGTTACGGATGGGTTTTAATGGATGATCTAATAGAACAAGAAAAAGATATGGATATGTGGATAGTAACAGACAAAGAACCTATAAATCCACCATCGCCACCTGAACCATCGAAATATTGTAAATTCTTAAAGCAAATAGATAAAATGGTACATGATGAGATGAATAGAGTAGGATGCAAATAACATGTCATCATATAATGATGACATAGGTTGGATTAAAAAAAGCTTAATAGACCTTACAAAATATATTGATGAAAGGTTTAATGCTCAAACACAAATTTACACGAGTAAGCTAGAAGTTTTAGAGGCTAAAATAATACAGACCATGAATGAAACAACATCTAAACTTATAGAAAAACATGAGGCGGAATGCGTACCACGGAGAGATTGGTTAGGCACAGACAATATAAAAGGTTACAAATACAGAATAGATACGCATTTTCATGACCATGTACAAGAAGAAAAACGTAAAAAGAAAATGTGGGGTTTAATAGTTACTATTGCATCAGCATTGAGTGGAATAATAAGCTACATAGTTGGGCTTTTCAAGTAACTGTAGCTAATCACAGTTTGAGCATAAAAACCATCCACAGTTGCCACAGTATCTCCTACCGTTTGTAACTATGTTTTTTGAACCACACATAGGGCATACTATCTCTTCAAGTGTACTGCAACTTGACATTATTACTTAACCTCGAAAGTGTTTTTCCATCCCTCTTTAGACTTGTAATAGAAGCCAGACTTAACATTGTATGTGCCTTTGATAGATAAAAACTTTTCATATTCTTTTTGTAGACTTTGAAGGCTTACCCCTCTCTTACTTTGTTTAACCTGAACTAGCCATATTTCTTTCATGTTTGGAAATATAGCTACTATGTCTGCGTCTCTATGTGATCCTGCACTTCTTATCACCAATTCAGCTCCTTTATTTTTTAGTTTGTTTATTATCAAGTATTCTGCAGTTCGGCCTCTTTGGTATGCGTTCAACCTTATTGTTTACTCCTTAGTGAACTTTACAAGTATTGATTTTTCACTCACATTAAAGTATAGTGTTACTGCATCCTCGTTTGTCAATCCTAGTATGTCAGATAGTGGTCTAGGTATGTGTATGTGGTAGTATTTGTTGTATTCCCCACGTTTAATTTGGTATAGTTTGCTTTTACCAAAGAAGTTAAACTTTTCTTCACTACTCATTGTCTCACCTGTTTTCATATTTATTAGTATAAGCGTTATATAAATGTTTCTATAATATTTAAGGTAAAGGTTTATATACAAGTTACTACATATGTTATGTAAGGTGTTTAGAAAATGTTTGTAATAAAACTAGTACCAATACATGAGATAAAAGCAAAGATAAAAAGCTGGAGCAGAACACCAGACTACACAACATACAGAGTACTATCAATACCAAATAAGAGACACAACATAAAAATATCAAAACTTAAAGAAGTAGTAGAGAATCTGCAGAAAAGGTACCCAGACAGAAACTATTACATCAGAAAGGTTAGAATAAAATTTGTTGAAGCAAACATGAAAGGAATAAAGACCAGAAAACCATCTTACGACACATTTTATGTGGTAGGTAGAAGAGAACCCAAGCTAAGAGGCATACCATTATACTATTCTCCTAAAAGACGCAAATTGTATGTGCCTATCACATATGTTAGAAGAAAATTAACTCTGGTCGGTTCTATTCTGACCTTTAGACTCAGGGACCTCGGAATACGCTATACGATGGGCTATTCGAGTTAATTCCTCTTCCATTTTCTTAAGCCTATCGAAAAGTAAAGGTGGCATAGCGTCTACCTGAAGATCATCTATGCCTGTATAAATTTTTATTATAACTGTTATTGGATTTTTTGTGAAATCTGGTATGACATGTATAGGATAATCAATCAGATAACCCATCAAATATCTGACTGTTTGAAGTACATACTTTATTGCTCTGGAGTGTCTCCATCGTTTTTCTCTTTCCCTTAGCTCATTATATATTTTTTCACTTTCTGTAAGTTTTTCAATCATCATTTTAGTATACCTTTATGAATGTGTCATATTTATAATATTAATTTAAACATTTTTTTCAATATTTTTTTCGTAATATGTTATGAGAGAGATTTTAACTCCTACCCTAGATTAGGGTAAGGAACAAACATCAAAATAAATCTTTCCTTTCCATATATGCTCTGAAAAACTGTATGGGGGTGAGAATGTTTGCCATATCGTGACGAAGAGATTAGGACAAGAAAATATGAGCTAGCGGTCATACCAGCTAACGTAGAGGCAAAGTTCACAGCTCTGAAACCACTAATGCAGGACTTACAAGAGGCTAGACAAGCTGAAATAGTAACCATTGAAACATGTGTAAGACAAAAGCTTGACGATGCTGGTGTCTTGGGTAACGCTAGGGTATCGTACCTTAACTTTGCTAGAGCAATATACAGAGCATCTGGCCATCAGTCAGGTGTCGCTTTGAGCAAAGTTGTTACTGCAGAAAAAGCTAAGTTCACTAGCTACGGTCTAGATGGAGACCTTCTAGATGCTTGTGCCTCATGTGTGGTCGGTGCGGTAGCATACTAAGCTGTCTGAGCTGAATAGAAAACCATAAATCTTTAATATCCCCTATCTTTTTTTATGCAACAACATAAAAACATACTATTTAGTGTCTTAGTAGCTTCAAGCGTTATTAACCAAGCGGAGCTAATCAAAAAACTAGTAGAGGCTAAAGGATTCAAAGTAACATATAAGAAGAACATAACTGTATATGACATTAAATCTCCATTTAACTACTCCTTCTTATGGTTTACTTTAGCTTCAGTAGCATGGCTAGGTGATACTGTATTTCCATACATATACTGTACTAAGCCTAAAGGTGTATATGTAACAATAGAAGGCATACCGACTAAAGCTAACCTATTATGTTCAAACATTCCTAAACTAGAGTTTATAGCAAATTCAGAGTTTACTAAAAAATGTCTTGAACAAATTGGTCTAAATGTTAAGGATGTGGTGCATCATGCGATAGATTATGAGAACTGCATTAAACTAAAAGAGGAAAGTAATGAAATAAGAAGAAAATGGGAAATAGAATTTGGCCAAAGAACCAAGATAATATATGTTGGTAGGAATGACCCTAGAAAAGGGGTAGAAAATTTAGCTAAAGCAGTATTTTCAATGCCTGAAAATGTAAGAGACAAATTTGTTTTATTGCTCTTTACTGAGGGAGAACTGTATGGTTTAGACAGGTTAAAGAATGTGCTACAGCTCGGAAATTTCGGCACAACAACCTATGACAATGTTTTAAAACTCATAGGTGCATCAGACTATCTTGTTTTCCCATCCAAATGCGAGGGGTTCGGCTTACCTGTACTTGAAGCTAACGCTATGGGTATACCAGCTATCCATGCTTGGTTCCCACCTTTATCAGAATTTAGCAGTAAAGACTTCAACTTTGTCTTTGGGTATCAATATGAAACTATGGCTAATAATAGGCATTTACAGTATTGGATTTTCCATGAATACAGGCCTCAGCTTTTAGCTGAGATGATGCAGTACGCAATAGATGTGCATCAGAATAGTAAAAATGAGTATAATGAGTATTGTGCTAAAGCTGTTGAACATGCTAAAAATTGGGATTACAAAATAATTTATCCTAAACTATTGGAACATATAGGTGTAACATAGTATGTCATGGAGATACTCATCAGATATTATACATAGAAAACTGAAGTATGTAGAGACTTTAGCGTCTGAAGATGGAATAAGCATGTCTATGGATAGGTGGGTCAATTTTCTACAAGACATTCAGCTTGAAATAAGTTTTGAAACAATCTACAGAACACTATTGGACCTACACCTAATGATATTAGCTGGATTCGATTGGACAGATTTTGATTTTCCACCATTACCATCAGATTTTATTCTGCAGAACATAACTGAACCACCAATAGAAGTCGTAGCTAAAGCCAAATATGATATGACAAGATATGATATTAGCTATTATGACCCACCAGACATAACGTTCAAAGACATTGAAAGGTTTGCATGGAACTTAAGATATAAAGCATCTGAAAAAGATACTTTAAAGTATAAGAAAACATCTGAATCCCTCAAAAATCTAATCGCAACATATAAGGATCAGCTTAAAAATGCAGGGGTCTCAGATAAGCTTCTGGATGTTATAGAAGGCTCACTATCGCTTGTTGAGTCTAGATTGCTGAACGGAGCATATGTAGGTTTTTCAGTAGTTGGGTTAAGCAAAGTAGGGGAGCCATCGCCTGCAGAGGCTAAGTATGATGCGTTAGTAGATACGAGAACTACAGACGATTGGAAAACAACTGTTAAAACCGAAAGCATCTTAGCATGGGACAACATAGTAGGTTGGGCCAGAGTAGGGTACGCTAGAGTTAGTACTTATGACATGATAATGAATAAGACAGTATCAGATGAAATAGTTAACAGAATAAATGAGTTTTGGAAAAGAAGCGGATTAGTGCCAGCTGGTAAACTTAGTATTTATGGTGGGCCTGACTATTATGCTATAACAACTGAGGAGCTGCAAACATTGTGGCAAAGAATATTTATGCTTCAAAGAGTAGACCAATACCATTATCATGGTGGAACACAGCAACTTAAAATGCAATATAACATTAAAAATATTAAACCTATATTGGACAAGCATGGAGTAATATCTAACATGAGAAGTATGTATTACAATTTTGCTCATGAACTATGTTACGCTTCTCATGATAGCCATAGATTATATAAAAAATGGCGTAAACTAGTAGCTGAAGAGGACATAATCCAAAAATATATAAGAATGGGATGTGATGAACATATACTAAGAGAAATAGTAGGAATGGTTAAAAAATGAGTACGAAAAATATTGCTATACCCCCAGAATCGCAACCTACCCCTATCACTCCCCCAGATTATGGCATACCAGCTAGGTCAGGTCGGAAAATGACGCCACAACAAGAAAAATATTTAAGTCTCATCAGACAGCTTACGGATCATAGCGTAACTATGGTTGTAAGAGTAGCTGTCTGCAAATGCAAAGACAGAGAGAATTGCGAGGTTTTTTTGAAGGCCAGAGAAATAGCTGAAATTATAAATGAACTGCAGAAAACAAGACCAGCAGGGGTGAGGGTTGGTAAGGGTAGGAGATAAATATGAATTTGAAGGGGTTACCTTTCAAATAGAAGGTATAACCCCTATTATTTTTCCTGATCAATCACGGTTGTATAGGGTAGACTATCGTCTTATAGATGATAAGTACACTACGCCTTTAGGTATATGTATTGTTGAAAGCATATATAAGATAAAGAATAAAGCTGAGAGTATCGTTAAGGAATATAAAACAATGTTAGCTAACATAGCTAAGGTGTAGGTTCTAGTTATGGTTGAAGCTGGAGAAACATATGAAAAGGATGGTATAAAACTTAAAATTGTAGAGGTGTTTCCATATATTTCAGGCACAAAAAGACGGAGCATGCTTTTAGCCTATAAGATATATTATAAAGATTATGAGTCTCCAACTGCACATATAGATATGAAAATGACTGATGATATAAATGAAAAAATAAGTGAGACTATTCAACATTTTATGGCAACGCATAAGCATCTTTTAGGGTTGAAGTAGCTATGTTAGATGTTCAAGATGTTGTCATTGAGGTTTTAGATGAGAGACTATCTATTGGTGAGCTTAGTATAGAGGATATTCCAGAGGAACTTATGAAGAATGAGTTAGGGTCAATAGCTGATCCTCTGGGTCAAATCGTTAGCTGGTTGTGGGGGAACATTCAATCTTTAATAAGCAGTTTGGAACTTGGAGTTAGAGGGTTAATAAGAGGCTTAGAGACAGCTCTTAAACCTATAATAGACAACGTATATAGCTTTTTGGTAGGAACAATTTATCAAGCAATAACCTCAATATCATCAGGCATAAGCTATGTTAGAACAAGCATCTCATCTATTGTTTCATCAGTATCATCTTTAGCATCTAACGTTATGAGTGCGGTTGCATCCATATCAGGTACTGTATCTGGATTAAGTAGTGCTATTCAAAGCGTATTCTCAGCTATTTACAGCATTACATCAACTATAAGTGGTTACTTTGCCTCTTTATCGTCAGTAATATCTGGGTCAATAACTACAATTGCAAATAGTTTAAACAACCTATACACATTCTTAAGCTCAGCTTTTACATCGCTTACATCAACATTAGTATCAGCTGTAACAAGTGCTATAAGTAGCACAATATCTGGCATAGCGACAGCAATATCAGCTGGTTTTACACAGCTATTATCGTCTATAACAGGAATAGTCAATGTGATAAGCAGTTGGAGCTACAGTTTAACTGACATGCTAAACAAAATATTCGGTAAAGTTGTTGATGCAGTTACAAATGTTGGTAAAGGCTTCGGAGAATTTGTTGTTAAAATACCTGAGATGTTTGAAAAACTTTATGCTTGGATTGAGGGGGGTTGGACAAAGTTTATGCAGGATGTTAATGTGTGGTGGGATGCGAGCCAAAAATGGTTAGGTGAAAAATGGGATATAATTGTCAGATTGTCTGGCGAGGTACATAATACGTTAATGGGGTTCATCAATCCTTTAATAAATATCGCAAATATGCTTAAACCCTTTATTGATGGTGTGGTTGCTTTTCTTAAAGATCCTTTCGGCACAATAATAGCTAAGTTAAAAGATATTGCTGATTGGATAGCATCACCTTTCAAACCATTCATTGATGGTGTTGTTGCATTTGTTAAAGACCCATTTGGAACATTATCGGCTAAACTTAAAGAATTTGCTGATTGGATCATATCTCCATTCAAACCTTTCATTGATGGTGCAATAGCTTTTCTAAAAGACCCGTTTGGAACATTAATAGATAAGTTAAAAGATTTTGCGGATTGGGTTGTGTCTCCATTCAAACCTTTCATCGACAATATATCTGGGTTCTTTAAAGACCCAATTAAAGTTTTTAAAGATATGCTTTCAGGATTATGGAATTATGTAAGTCCAGCATTTACATACATAATTAATAGTGCTAAACCTACAATAGACATGCTATGGAACGCAATAACTTCAGGCGTAACATGGATTGGCCAGCAACTTTCAAATGTAGTTCATGCGATAGCTCAATCATTGTCAGGTTTAGGAACTAAAGTTGTTGAAGCAATATTCTCTCTAGGTAGAGCAATAGCTGATTCAGCATCATCCTTTGCTGGTTCAATTAAAAACGTAATATCTAGTATGGTTACACCTGTTATTGGTAATATAGGATCATCATTGTCAAGTGCTTTGAAGGATTTAAGCAACAAAGTAGCTAAAGGAGAAGGTAAAGGAGAATTTGTTGAATTTGCAATATTGAGTGGAATGTTGTTCAGTACAGAGTTTGTTTTTCGATGGATGGCAAACATATTATGGGATCTAGGGAGAATAGTTGGTGATATAGACATAACTATAGACGCAGCTTTACAACCTTTAGGCTTAGGATTTAGAGGTGAAGGAAGATACAAGATGACCTTGGGTTGGATATTAACCCACATGGCTAGGGAACTACAGAGATACCCAGACACGATAATTAGAGGAATGATATATGGTATATCAATTTGGATGAGCCAACCATTCAGTAAATTGTTAAACAGTATGGCTAGAGACATTATGCCTATTGAGCTACCAACAATATCAACATTGCTAGACATGGTTAGAAGAAGCTCACCAACAAGAGCTTTCCAGAGCATGTATGACAGACTAAATTGGGCTTTAAAGCTGTACGGGTACCATTCAGACTTTGTGGCAGGATACTTATCGCCACCTCAAGGAGATTGGCAAATAACGGTTTACGACAGATTCAATAGGGAGAGAAAAATACCTCGTAGCTTAGTGTATGAGCTACCTTCAACATCAGAGTTGGCTAGAATGATGGTTAGAGACATTTTCGGTCCACCTCTGTCTCCGTTCAACAGCTTCAAGACTGCTATAGCAATGAGGGGAATGACTGAGGATGTCGCTAAAATGTATTACTTGTTACATTTTGATTATCCACCTCTAGAGAAACTGTATGAGTTTGCTTGTAGATGTGCAGTTGGAATGGCATGGGTTGACGCCACACCTATCAAAGAAGCTGGAGCTGAAGATCTAGGTGCTAGTGGCGTAGCTCCATCAGCTCTAAACGCTAATGTTAAAACAATAGATGACTTAAAGACACATTTGTCTGGATGGGTCGACAAATATTTAAGATATTATGCTAAGTGGCATGACTACGCACAATGGTCATGGATTGACGGTTTTACCTCAGACGGTTTAATAATGATGGATCTGATGGCCGACATTCCACAGAGAATAGATGCTAGATGGATGTATAAATGGAGAGTAATAGATGATAGTGAGTTATTCCAAATTGTTGTCGCTAGATCAATGCATCCCAAGTGGGTTGAGAAAATTACTATTGCGGAAGCTCTAAACGCTTTAAGTGATGAAAGAACATATCTTAGAACAGGGGTAACTAATGTTTTTGAGATTGGGTATTTAACCCAGAAACAACTAGAAGATAAGCTTGACAAGCTAGAGACTATAACAATTCTCGGTAAAAATGTAGATATTAAATTCCTTGAAGGGGAAAAGAAGCTCATAACCCAGAGACATATATGGGATAGAGCCTACAATATTCTAAAGTCTTTATGGTCAAGCCTAACGTCTGGGTTTGCACGTAACCAGCTGTCAGAAACAGAAATTATGGATACGGTAAAGAAAACAGTAGATGACATTAAAGGCACATTAAACATAGAACTAACAGTAGATGAAAAATACTTACAATCATACTTAAGATCATGCGACATAAGAAAACAAATGGAGACAATACAGAGACTAAGATATATGACAAGAATATTCATCTATAGAGCCTCACAACTAGCTGAAAGCGGAGAGAAATATGAGCAATTAATAGATGAGTTTTGTGAAAAAGCAAAGCTAACAGATGTAGAAAAAGAGATAATGAAACTTTTAGGTTCAGCATTTATTGAGTATGCTAAAAAGAATAGGAAGATTAGCATAGCTAAAAATGTTGTTAAAGGTAAAATTAGAAGCGGAGAATGGAATACAGCACAAGCATTAGAATATCTCACTAAAATGGGAATGGATAAAGATGAAGCGTCAGGATGGTTAGAAGCTGAAGTTAAACCCAGAGTAGTTAGCATAGATAAGCTGGTAAGTATGGCCGAGAAAATACCTGTCAATGTGGAAATACTTAAACAGAAAATGGATGCTGAAGGTGTGCCTCCAAATGAGCAACAACTGTACTTACCATATTTTGTAGCCACAGAGCTAGCCACAGAGATGAATAGTTTAGCAAATGAATATATAAACCAATTTGTTTATGGTATAATTAATGAAGAGCAGTTAAGATCAAAGTTAGATGAGTTGGCTACATTAAAAGGCCAAGCTAAAACAATGTATGATGTAGATTGGATCAACATAAGTCCACGTGAAAGAGAGTTGATGGTTGAAAAAGCTAAACTGTTAAGAGACAGAAGAACATACAGGCCTGAAGGGAGCAAAGGATTAACAAGTCTACATTTAGTTGAAGCAACTGAGTACCTACCTGTATCAACCGATAAACTTAGTGAAAAGTTCAGTATAGAAGGCTACCCACCTGATGAGCAGAGGATTCTAATGAATGAAGCTTTTGCTAAAGAAATTTCAGAAGAGATGGGTAGAGTTGCAACTGAACTTATAACAGACTATGTTAATGGCGTAATAGATGAGACAGGGTTAAGAAAAGCTTTAGACGACTTAGCAACACTTGGTGGTGCGGTACCTAAATTGCTAGGTGTTCCATGGATAGTTTTAAGCCCTGTAGAGAGGGATATGTTTGTGAACTTAGCTAAGTTAAGAAGAGCTAGAGCAAAAGCTAAGAAGTAATGGTGGTTTAGATGCCAACCCTAGAAAACCTGAGACTTAGGACAGGACAAGCAATTACGGAGACATGGTACGATAACCTAGTTGATATTCTTGAGAGCTTAGCATTCCAGAACCCAATAGATATTTATGGATATGTGATTAAAGATTTAGTTCCATATTCAGATTTAGCTCTAAATCTGGGTATAGATGTTAAAAGGTTTAAAGAGGCTCATGTAGGGTACGGTTACTTTACATACGATGTTTGGATAGGGAATAAAACTATTCAACAGCTTATAGAGGAAAAAGCACCATCAGGATATGGATATTGGTATGGTGGATACATATCTCAGTTTATAGCTCCAGATGTAGACTTAGCTCTAAATCTCGGTTTTCATGATAGAAGGTGGAAAGAGGTTCATGGTGGATGGGGTTACTTTGAATATGGTATATTCCCTGAGCCTAAAGCTGCATGGTATGGTGGCCAAGTAACTGAATCTGTTTATCCAGATCAAGATTTAGCTTTAAACTTAGGCTACCCAAATGCTAAATGGAAAGAGGTTCATTTTGGATATGGGTATGCTTCATCAAACATTTATGTTAGTGGCAAAGCGGTTATTAAGGATGGAGACCCTGTAACAGTTTCAGACTTCGGCACAGATGCTGAGAACGATATTAAGAATAAGGTTCAAGAAGGTATAGATGCCTCTACAGATGTTGAATCAATTAAAGCAGATATATCGACGCTTAAAGACAGCTTTAAACCAATACTTCTAGATAAAAAGTGGAACATATCTGTAAATGAGAATACTGATATTTTTAGCCCAGATTTAGTTGTTAGTTATGGTGGGAGAGTCAGAATCAAATATATGGCTTTAGACTATAGTTACCTATATTTGAAGCATAAGGCTAGTGGTGAAACATCGTTTATTGAAGCTATGTTGAATGCTGGTGTAGCTATTCCAGCTCAATGTTGGCATGAGTGGGACTTTACTGCTATGAGCAACGACCAGATAAATCTTAAGATAAGCCCTAGCAGTACAATAACCGTACTAGTTTATAATATTCCTAATGCTTAAAAGTGATGCATATTGTGTAGCTTATACTATGTTTATCCTAAGTTTCAGCATGGGTCATTCAACAAAATTGCTACTGAACATATTAAAGAGCTTAAACAATATGTTAAAGTACAGGAAATAGATGAAAGTACTTTAGACAACTGCATGTGGCTAAGGCAAAGAAACATTGTTTTACATCCAATACTATATGTAACAATAGGTGATAAAGAAGATATTTTCAACAAAAGACAGAGAAGATTAAAGAACGTAATTAAAGTTAAGAATGTTTTAGGCGGTTTCGAGACATCAGATACAGATCAAATAAGCTCGGTTGCGGTAAATGTTTTAAACAATTTCGACTTTATTTGTTTACCATCAACATTTGCATTAGAAGTATTTAGAAAGTCAGGTGTATCAGCACCACTATACCTTGTCCCACATGGAATATCTGAAGAGTTTTGCGTGGAAGATAAGAACATAATGAATGAGCAAATCAAGAAAATATATGACATTAAAAATAAGAATAAGGCAATAATGATACTTTATTTTCTTCAACATAGCGAGTATAGGAAAGGTGCAGATATAGCTTATGACACACTATCATTTATTCAGATGATGCATAGGAACGTTTTTCTAATATTGAAAAGTTCAGGTGGTAAAAATGGTATTCTAAACAAGTTTAGAAGTTTGAAAACAATAGAAATACCTACATGGCTTAAAGAGGATGAACTGAGGCAACTGTATGATGTGGCGGATATTCTTATTGTGCCAAGCAGAGGTGGGGGTTTTGAGCTTAACGCTATTGAAGGATTAGCGAGAGGCTTACCTACAATTGTGCCAAATGCTGGATGCTTCAAAGATTATATTGAATACTGTATACCTGTAGATGTAGACAGTTACCCCCAGATATTTAGAGACAACCCAATACATGTAGGTAGAGGATGGGAGATAATTGCAGATAGCCTATCCAATACTTTAAACCATGTTATATTGAATATTGAAGATTATAAAGAGAATGCAGAAAAGAGAGCTAAAGAAATTAGAGAAAAATATTTATGGAAAACAATAGTCAAAAACATATTTGATATACTTAAAAAGCATGGGGTAGATTAGAGGTATGTCTCTACAAGATTACTTAAGCAAACTGAGGAAAGTCAAATATGGAGATATGGTTTTATCTTCAGACCATAACGATCTTGTTGATGCAGTTTTAAAGTTAGCTGAATTGGTAGGTGTAGCTGAAGGTAATTATAGCTTCTACAATTTGATAGGTGATTATCCATTACCTCATCATTATGAGACATGGTCTACCCCAGCAGGTTTTACACCTGATGAAAAATATTTTTACTACGTAGCTGATTATGGTTACGGAGAATATAGACCAATAATTGTCAAGGTTGAAGATGGATCTATTTATGATACTAATCTAAGTGTTACTCCTTCTGATTATTCTGAGTTTAGTAAAAGTATTTTTGGTAAATATAGAGTTTGTGTTAAATATTCATATCCTCGTGATATGTATATATTTAAAGACAACACCTTAATACAGACCATAACAGGTGATTATTGGTATGTTATAATGTCAAACTCAGGCCAATACATAGCTAGCTGTTTTTATGAAGAGGCTACAGATTCCCACAAAATAAGAATATTCAAAGGGGCATAATAAATATTTAAACTGATATTATGGTGCGTTAAGCCATGAAGGAAAATAAATTTAAATAAGGGATAGTGGTTTAGAAGCTTAGATTGAAAGAGGATTAGAAAAAATGAAGGTTAAAACGGTTGACCTTGAGGATGCATTTGACGGTCTACCATTCTTCGGTCTCCATTATAGAGACTTATTCTATAGGGGTAAGTATAGAGAGGAATTAGCAAAGCTCGGAATCTATGTTCCAGATTTAGCTTTAGATCGTAGTAAGCCTCATAACAGCATTAACGCTTTAGTCTGCGTTACAGGTAAATACGGTTCAACCTATTTCTCGGTTACGAATAATACAGGTGGAAATATAACAAATGTAACTATAAAGTTTGCCTACGACTCCAATACTATATTGGGGTCTTATGGTACACAGTATGCTGATAACATATCTATACCCAGATTGGAGTCAGGTGAAACCGTATTAGTTCCATATCAATTCCAAGCGGGTTCTACGGCGGGCAGGATAATCGGTAAAGCCATCCAAGTAACATATACGGATGCAAACGGGCAATCTCAAACGGTATATACGACAAATCCGATCTTTATAATGTGCAATGCTCAACCTAAAATAAGAGCCTATTCTTCAAGCCTCACCGGTATTGATCTTAGGCGTTTCATACCGTTCCTAGAATTAGCCTCCTTTACATCCCTCTTTGAAGGGATGTACATCTCATATCCCTCTGGTAATGATCCATCGATCTCGACGACCGCAATAAACAATTGGTTGTCAGGTTCATCTTCACGATGGGCAAGCATAATGTATTACGATAATTCTAATGATTGGTATTCTGAGACGGAGCAAAGTAATCAAAATTTAATAAATAAGTTGGATCCATCCGTGGAGATTGGAGCGAAACCGATGACCTTGAATGAAACAGTTTCAACCACTGCCTTATCTACTAAATGCTGTTCCGGCATGCCAAGCACGGATTATGACTTAGCTTTACAATGTTCACCCGCAACCTCATACTATGCGATAGGAATAAAAAAGGCGAGTCCTTGGTTAGCTTTATGGTTTGGGAACCCCCAGATTTCATATTTCTTTCCCAATTTGACGAAGGATTATGCCCTCTTCGCATATCTTATAACGGTTCCTCTGAGACGTTTAGGCTTTTACTCGGCGGAATACTCGGCTTAAGTGGTTTAAATGCCAAGCTACACTCCGCCTCAGGGTGCGAGGAAGAAGGGTTACGGGGTCTACCCTCCTCAAGGGGTTAAGGTTAAACCTGTGGCTCCACCCGCCCCTCCACCGCCCGAGTTCTACATCAACGTATTGGATTCAGCCATCGGATCTGAGCTTATCGATATTTTCAAGGTCATGTTTGGCGTTGAGCAGAACCTATTGGTTGCTGAACTCTCAACTCGATCGTTCATACCTGAAGATGCCATTATAGCCATGGAGGTTAATACTCGATCGTTCATACCTGAAGATGCCATTATAGCCATGGAGGTTAATACTCGATCGTTCATACCTGAAAATGTTATTGTTGTTGCGGAGGTTGTGTTTCCCGCCTAGGTTTGGAGGTGTATTAGATGGATTTGGAGGATGAGTCTAAGGGGAAGACGGTTTGGAGGATACATAAGTTTCATGACCCTGACGGGATAGTGGCTAAGTGGTCTCGTAGGGGCGTAGACGTTGAGGATCTCAAGAGGATGTTTATGGATAGGTTCATCGGGGAGGAGGAGTTTGAAGGCAACATATTCCTAAATGAAGGGATAAACTTCATATGGACTTTGATATGTGGTGGGTCTGGAACACCTTTCAATAACGCTAACAGCTATCTTGGGGTTGGGGATGGAACCACGTCGGAGTCGGCCTCACAAACGGGGCTTCAAGGCACAAATAAGCTATATAAAAATGTGGATAGTGGTTATCCACAGTATGGCTCGGATCAGAAGGCGGTTTGGAGAGCTACGTATGGTGGAACTGAAGCTAACTTTGCATGGAATGAGTTTACCGTAGCTAACGGTTCAAGCGATACAGCAGTTAACCTTAACAGGAAGGTAACCTCGAAAGGAACGAAAACATCAGGTACAACTTGGATCTTGACTTTGACGTTGTCTCTCTCTTAGACCTAAACCTATCTTGTTTTCTTTCTGCTTTTCTTTTTCTTTGCATGTTTCTTTACGTGTTTCTTTTGTTCTCGTATCAATGTTACGGTTTCTCGTGGTATGTAGCACCATTTGAGCTTAGCGTGGCCATGCTGGTCTTTTCCTCGATGTGCAAAATAGTAGTACGGTTCATAGCGTTTTTTCTGGTTGTTTAGAACCCATTTAGTGAAAAGGCCATACCCTGCTACCCCACATCGTGGACATATATTGTTTCCTAGCTTCATCTTGATCACCTTTCTTTTACGCCTATATTATGTTACCTAATAGGTATATAAAGTTAACCTCGAAACAATCCTCGACAGGGGCCTCGACAGGTGGGTTTAGGTGTGGGTTGAACCCACGTTTACCAATAATGTGCAACTATAGTTGCATAAATCTAAAAGTTAAAAAAAATATAGGTTTCAGAGATCCCCTAACGGGTTTGCTGGTTCAGGATTATTCCTATCCCACTCCGTCATCAACTCAGATAGTTTCTTTCTGGCCTCATCCTCAAGCTCAAACCATTTTTTCCTTTCATACTCTCTCCTTTTGTCCCTATGTTTCTGAAGCTGTTCTCTCCATCGCCTATATGCGTCTACGAGATCCCACCTAGCACCATCCAAGACCTTGACATTGCTCTTCTCATACTGAGCAACCCAGCAAAAATGCTTGATCTCATCGCCATCTCTGAAGCATTTTATTCCATAGATATACTTGTTGCCTTCCCTGACCAAGTTTATTACGTCAGCACTCGTCTCTCCCCACTCGTCTGTCTCGACGACAGTTTTCAGGTTCATGTTTTTCATAAGGTTCTCTATTTCCTCGTACTTTAGATCCGATGTCTTCAACCCTATCACCTCACCATATACTATTACCTAACTTATATATAAATGTTTTCATAAAAAGGATAGTAAAAATAACCCTCGACATACAAGCCTCGACATGCTTCAATAGAGGCCTCGACAGGACCCTCGACATAGGGATATCTTAGGGCCTTAAAGTTTAGTATAGATAATAATCATAATCGTAACAATAAAAAGTTTAAAGAAAAAAAGGGAAAAGAAAATTACGGTAGGTTTATTGTAATGCCTGAACTACCTTTTCGAGCCTGCTCAAAAGCTGAGTCTCCTCTGCATGCTTCTCAGACACGTACCGATACAATGCCTTGAGTAATTCTTCAGCATCGTTAGCTAGCTGTATAATTTCCTCTCTTGTGGCCCATCTGCATCCTGCCGAAAAGTCCCCATGTATGTAAAAGAACTGACCTAACTTCTTGGTGCTGTCTGGTATCTTGTGGCCGAAATTCTCAAGCTCATCCTCAAGAATTTCTAGGGAAGGCCATACTCCAATGTTGCTGTGCCTGATCGCAACTTTATACTTACCTAGCAGCTTAGGATAGTCGTTCATGACATAACACACATCAGTCACAAAGTCGTCTAGCTTACATAGTTTGTTGAGAAGAGCATCAGTAACTCTCACTCTCTCCTTAGCAACGGCCTCAATTTGCGTCATCATTTTTCTTTCTCACCTCCTTTTACTTTCGTTACCTAATAATGTTACCTAACTTATATATAAAGCTTTTCAAAAAAAGTTAAGAAAAAAGAAAATTAGGGTTAGTTGAAAGTTTGACAATACTCTACAATTTCATTGTAACGTTCTTCATCTTTGTCCCTCTCAACGATCTCCCACCATTCTTCAAATCTACGTTGCATCACAGCAACGCCTTTTTTCTCTGAGTAAGCAACAACTGAACCATCGTCATCAATGAAAGAGTTCTTCCACCTTCTGCAATTCTTTATTATTTTCATTCTTTCCTCTTCATTCATTTTTTGTCTCACCTCTGTTTTGTTTGTGTTATACTATTACCTAACATTTATAAAAAGCTTCAGGCTATTTTTGTGTAAACTATTGTATAAATTTAGTAAAGATATATACACCTTTTTGATAATCACGTTACATAAAAAACGGAGATTCACGCTTTATTTACGTAAATATTGCCTGAATTATTTACGAGAAAAAAAAATGTGTGTGTGTGTGCGTTTTTTATACAAAACCCTCAAATGCAAAACCATATGTCGAAATCGACTTTTAGATATATCTATAGATATATTTGTATAGGAGCAAACTGATCATTTGTTCATCAGCAAAACGGTATAAAAAAGTGTTTGTACAAATTTACGCAAAATTTACATATATTTAATTTTAATTTTATAAACTAAAAAGGAAAGACCCTACGCTAACATATTTAAAGTATGAATGAATGATTTAATTGAATTTTATTATTAAAACGTGCTTTTAAATATGTTTTTGTTATCACCACCTTTTTAGTTGATGTATTATAGATATTGTAGCTGGATATATTTATAGTTTATTACGTAAAAGTTGGGTGGTTTTAGGTTAGCGATTAGCTGGTTGGTTGGTAGGTAGCTGCGTAACGCCAAACAATTTCCCGGGTAAAGAATTGAATCGTTACGTAAAAGAAGACACATTTTAAACCCCTTTTTAAATGCTGTAGCGTAGTAAACAATGCCTGAGCAAAGAATGAGGGAGTTAGGTAACAGAAGACACATTATGACCCCTTTTTAGATCCACAAGCCGTGAGTTTACCAACCTGAGCCAAAAATGAAAGAGTTAGGTAAAAGAGGGTCGATTTTTAAAAAATTTTCCAAGTGCTTATTATAAGTAACGTTACTTATAATAAGCACTTGGAAAATTTTTTAAAAATCGACCCTCTTT
>Ga0207433_10004686_pt1 | contig 24986 bp, 22 predicted proteins | sample YelNatPaOPGAMG01_FD_187559 | JGI IMG/M metagenome (GOLD analysis project Ga0207433, IMG submission 187559) | Hot spring thermophilic microbial communities from Obsidian Pool, Yellowstone National Park, USA - OP-RAMG-01 (SPAdes) (version 3) | ecosystem: Environmental > Aquatic > Thermal springs... | reverse complement strand
ACCTTTCAGAAGCTTGGAAGAAGCGGCACGAAACTATCGAGACGGTATTTGAACTCTTCCCCAGACTAAAAGAGAGGAGGAAGCAGTTAGCTGGAACATTGAGCGGCGGTGAACAGCAGATGCTCGCTATCGGCAGAGCTCTGATGATGAGACCCAAATTACTCCTACTAGATGAACCTTCTCTCGGCATTGCTCCTAAATTAGCCTTATCTATATTTGATACTATAAAAAAGATAAATGATAGAGAGAAAACCGCTATCCTACTAGTCGAACAGAATGTATACCTCTCCCTACAACTCACGCAAAGAGCGTACGTAATCGAGAACGGGAGAATAGTTTTAGAGGGAATGTCCGAAAAACTCTTGGAAAATCCAGAAGTAAAAAAGAGCTATCTAGGGAAATAAAACTCCACACTGCACCATAAGAAGATGGCTCTATTTATCAATCTCAGAGTACTTGATTAAGCACCTTCTGCGATTCAACGAGAACTGATCGTAGAAATCTTCATATATCAATTATTGCAGCTTAAGGTGATGAGCTGAAATTGGAAATTAAATCTTCTCAACAAAAGGGTCCGAGCTCGAATTCTCCACAATCTAAGGCTGAAACCGATCCTCCATATAGGGTTGAACACCTACCCTCTGGATTAGGCGGCTTTTGCTACTCCCCTCCTCCGATGGAGGTGCACGTCAAGGATAACCATATAGTAAGGATCTTACCCTGCCATTTTCCAGAGGAGACGAGGGTTTGGGAGATTAAGACAGATCGAGGCTTGTTTACAAGACCGAAGAAAGCAGTCCCCCATCCTCTAATGTTAGCTTATCGAAACCGCGTCTACGCGCCTACTAGAGTTAAGTACCCTATGAAGAGGGTTGATTGGAGCCCAGATAACCCTAACCCACAAAACAGAGGTAAGTCTGGTTACGTCAGAATCTCCTGGGACGAAGCCATCGATATAATCGTCAAAATGATCAAAAGGATTAAGGAGAAGTACGGTGACTGCACACCAATATTAGTACAGGGCGATGGGCACGGGCAATCAGGCTTTCTGCACACCATGCACTTCTACGGCCATATGCTATTTGACAAGCTAGGTTTCGGATGGACTCAGCAGATCAGAAACCCAGACAGCTGGGAGGGCTACTATTGGGGAGCAAAACTTGTGTGGGGTTTTGATCCGACCCTCGGTGAACCATACACAGACGGCGTTTGGGAGAACGTTCTACAACATGGTGAAGTCGTTATATTCTCAGGGTGTGATCCAGAAACAACGGCTGCTGGCTTCAGCTCCCACGCCACACATCTATGTGAAGCACTAAAAAAGGCAGGGATTAAGATAATAGCAATATCACCGGACCTAAATTATAGCGAAGCAGTTTGGGCCGATAAGTGGATCCCAATAAACCCCAATACAGACGCAGCACTATACCTAGCCTTAGCATATGTATGGATCAAGGAGAATCTCTATGACAAAGATTACGTTCAGAGATGCTGCATAGGCTTCGAAGGTTTTATGAAACATGTGCTTGGAGAAGATGATGGTGTTCCAAAGACGCCTGAATGGGCTGAGAAGATAACAGGCGTACCCGCATGGGAGATAAAGGCTCTAGCAAGAGTTTGGGCTAGCAAGAAGACGTCTCTAGCGGTCGTCTACGGTGGCTCTAAGATTAGGGGCCCATACTCCCATATCCCCGGTAGAATGGAAGCATATGCTCTTGCTATGCAAGGGCTGGGGAAAGATGGTAGACAATTCTTGAGATTCTGGATCTCATCTAGATTAAATGTAAAGGATATCGCGCCATTACCCGTCTATCCTGATGTGTTGACAGAGGCGCGTACCTACATCCCCAGAACCGCTTACGCCTTTAAGGTTCAACCGCCGCCAGCTATACCACTCATAAAAACCCTGGTTCCAGATGCGATACTAAATCCCCCTGTGACGTGGTGGTGCTCTGGCGCTCAAATGAACACGATGCAAGACCTCTTTGTGAAATATAGATACCCTCCGGTAGATGGGCATGCTGGTATCAGAATGATATGGAACGAAAATGGCTGCTACACGACCTGCTGGCACGGATACCAGTTCATCGAAGCTTTGAGAAGCCCGAAGATCGAGTTTCATCTGGTGATCCACCCGTGGTTCGAAAATGATGCCCTGTTTGCGGATCTAATCTTGCCTGGACTAACTGATTTTGAGGTGGATGATCTAGTGGTTAGCGCAAGGTCTGAAATCATTGGCTTAGTGTACCACGAAAGGATTATTGAACCGATTGGTGAATCAAAGAGCGACTACGAAATTCATAGGATGATTGCAGAGAGGCTGGCAAAGGAGTTCAATAAGCCTGAGCTGCTTCAAGCCTTTCCAGAGCCTGAAGTCGTTCTCAAGGAGTTCTATGAGAAGACATTAGCCTACAGAAAGTATGGCATAAGCTGGGAAGAGTTCAAGAAGAGCAAGAAACTTATCATCTACAGCCACCCATCCTGGGAAGAGTGGGTTGAAATCAAGAAGAGGTACGGATACGAGGCATACGATTGCTTCATGGGTAAATTCTACAAGAACGGCTCAGGCTTAGAAACGCCTAGCAGCAAAATAGAGTTTCAATCACAATTAGCTTTGAAGCACGCACCCAACGATCCCGAAAGACCACCTATAGCTAAATGGATTGAGCACCACGAGTTGCCAACTTCAGCAAAAAGCCAGAAGTACCCGTTCCTATTATGTTCCAACCACCCAAGGTATAGGTTTCATTCGCAAGGAGACGAAATAATGTGGTTAAGGGAGGCATACAGAGTCAAAGGAGAGGACGGTTACCTCTACGAGGCTGTTTGGATTCACCCTTCTGACGCTGAGAGACTAGGGGTAAAGACCGGCGATGTTGTAATGATTTATAACGATTTAGGCTCTGTTCTTGCAGGGGTCTTGGTTACAGAGAAGATCAAACCAGGTGTTATATCCATAGATCACGGTGCAAGGTTAGATCCGCTTAGCGTCGAAGACAGGATCGATAGAGGTGGTGCGATAGACCTCTTAACGCCAACACCATCCTTCAAATATAAGAGAGGCGAAGAGATTAGGGTCCCCGAACAGGTCTGCTCAGGATTCTTGGTTGGGGTTAAAAAAGTTGACCTAGAAGAGCTGAAGAAGAAATATCCTCAAGCATTCACGAGGAAGATGCATCCCATTATGGGTCCGGTAACAGAGGCTTACCTAACTGAGGAGGTGAGGTGAAATGGGCAAGGTCTTTGTCATTGATGTCGAAAAATGCATAGGTTGTTTAAGCTGCGTAGTCGCTTGCAAAGATGAGTTCGTAACCAATGATTGGACCCCATACTCTAAACCTCAACCCGAATATGGAGCCTTCTGGATTAGGGTAGATGCGCAAGAGAGAGGAACCACGCCTAAAGTCAAAGTAACTTATACTCCAGTCCCTTGCATGCACTGCGACAACGCACCCTGCATTAAAGCTTGCCCAGTTAACGCGATTACTAAACGCGCCGACGGAATAGTGCTGATTGAACCGGATATATGTAACGGCTGTAAGTCATTAGACGCAGGACCACTTTGTATGAAAGCCTGTCCATACGACGTTATTTACTTCAACGACCAATTGGGAATCGCTCAGAAATGCACATTTTGCGCTCATCTGCTAGACGATCCTAACTGGAGATATGGACCCCGATGCTATGACGCTTGCCCAATCGAGGCCATAATATATGGAGAAGAAAACGATCCGAAAATCAGGGAACTAATCAATAGAGCAAAGACCCTTTATCCCGAGTATAATGCTCAGCCAAGGGTATATTACTTGAATCTACCGCAACCCTTTATCACAGGGAGCTTGGTGGACCCTGATCTAAAAGAAGCAATTGCGAACGCCAAGGTAACCGCAATAGATCTATACACATCCGAAAAGCTTGAAGCTTACACAGACGAGTTTGGAGACTTCTGGTTTAAGAATCTGAAGTGGAACCACAGATATCTTGTTGAGATCGAAAAAGAAGGGTACAAGAAGAAGACGTTAGGCATATACATAACAAACCGCGATCTAAACCTACAAATCATAAACTTAAGGAGGTAAAAGGTCCATCTAAAGAAAACCTTAAATAAGAAAAACGGGGAATTTAAACACCTAGAGGTAGGTTGTGATATGGAAAAGCTTGAGGATTATAGAACAGGGACTTTAGACTCTTACCTTAATGACCCCACCTTCGGTAAAACCTTCAGGGAGATCCTAAGGTTCTGCACCACTCCAAGAACGAAAGATGAGATCGAGAAGTATGTCGAGAAAGATTTAGGAGTCACATATGAGAAGTATAAGGTCTTCGCAGGCTACTTCATAGGAGCACTAGAAGCTTCCGGAGGCCTACGCTGGGATAAAGAGAGCAGAAAATGGGTAGCCACCGAAGTAGGTAAGAAGGCGGTTTCTTGATTACGATAAGCGTGGTCAAGAAGAAGTAGGGGATCAATAGGATTGGAGCATACTACAGATGTTAAGGTGTGTTATGTTAGCCACGGGTTAGGGGGGCTCTCAGGCTCAGCAGAACCGTTGGAAGTTCACGTTAAAAACGGCAAAATATTGAGGATAAAGCCTCTCCATTTCGAGGGAGTTAGGCTCTACGAGATAAAGGCAAGAGGGAAACGCTTTACCCAACCTGCTAAAACACTTCCCTACTGGGTAAGCCTAGCATACAAGAAACGCGTGTATTCGCCGAATAGAGTCAAGTATCCGTTAAAGAGGGTAGACTGGAGCCCTGAAAATAGGAACCCGCAGAATAGGGGGAAGAGTGGGTTTGTCAGGATAAGTTGGGAGGAAGCCCTTGATATAATCGAGAAGGAATTAAAGAGAATAAAGGAAACATACGGGTTATGGTCTGTGCTTGTGCAGGATGACGGTCACGGGCAAGGAGGAGCGGTACAGACACCCCATGGTATCCACCACGAACTTTTCCGCCAGCTCGGCGGCTGGACCCAGCAGGTTAGAAACCCAGATAGCTGGGAGGGCTACTATTGGGGTGCAAAGCACATTTGGGGGATGGAGGGACCGCACGCAGGGCTTCCACACCAAGACGCAATCTTTGATGATATTTTAGAGAATACTGAGGTGCTGATATTTACAGGGTGTGATCCAGAGTCTACGGTTGCTGGCTTCGCTGGTCAGATCGGAAGTATTATGTGCAGATGGTTTAAGGAAGCTGGAATAAAGATAGTTGCCATATCTCCCGACTGCAACTTTGCCAACGCCATTCACGCTGACAAGTGGATCCCTATAAGACCAAACACAGATGGAGCGCTTTATCTAGCGATCGCCTACCTCTGGATAAAGGCTGGAACATACGACAAGAACTTCCTTCAGACTCACTGCGTCGGCTTCGACGATTTTCGTAGATATGTGATGGGTGAGGAAGATGGAGTGCCGAAGACACCTGAGTGGGCTGAGAGAATAACTGGCATACCTACTAGAACAATAAAGGCGTTAGCTAAAACTTGGTTTAAGAAGCGAACCTCTCTAGCGCTCTGGTTTGGAGGACCGAAGATCAGAGGCCCATACGCCCACGAGCTGGCCAGACTAGAGGTAATATGTTTGGCTATGCAAGGAGTAGGGAAACCTGGGAGACAGCTGCTTAGAGGTTTCTATCCAGCTGCTACAGGGAAGAACTTGGCACCTATTCCACAGTACCCAGAGACCACAAGATCATTCGTCGGCAGCACTGTAGCTAGATACACCGTTGCAGCCATTTCCCCGGTAATTGTGCCAAAGGTGCTTGTAGCCGATGCGATTCTGAACCCTCCAGTAACTTGGTACGGTACGGGTGCAATAGCAGCGCCGAGAGAGGATCAGTTTAGGAAGTACACTTTCCCACCCGAAGGTCATCCAGGTATACGCATGATCTGGAACGCCAACTGCTGTTATATCACGTGTTGGAATAGTAAGATAATAGAGGCTTATAGGAGCCCAAAGATAGAGTTCATAGTTGCTGTGACCCCCTGGCTTGAGAATGAGGCAATGTTCGCCGATATAATACTCCCGGCGCAGACGATCTTTGAACACGAAGACTTGGTAATGACGACTAGAGCGGCGGTAAGTGCAACAGCTTATCAAGAAAGGTGTATAGAGCCGATAGGCGAATCAAAGAGCGATTACGAAATATGCCGCTTAGTAGCACAGAGAATGGGGATCGGAGACGCTTTTCCACCTCCTGAAGAGCTTATGAAGAGGATGTATGAATCAACATTTGCGTACACGAAATATGGGATAAGTTGGGAGGAGTTTAAGAAGAGGAAGATCTTTATCCCAGACCACCCTACTTGGGAGGAGTGGAAACAGATCCAAAAGGATATCGAAGCCAAATATGGTCTTACCTGGGGCTCCAGACCAGGGTTGACCTGGTTCTACGAGTTGCCTGAAGGAAAGGGGCTTGAAACCCCAACTGGCAAACTGGAGATAGTCTCTACCGGGCTAGCTAAACACTTCCCAAATGATGACGAAAGACCACCTCTACCACACTATATACCGTATGGTGAAACTCATCAAGAAAGCCTCCTCCACCCAAGAGCTAAAAGATACACACTACTATTATTCTCAAACCATCCTAAATGGAGGTTCCACGCGCAAGGAGATGATATAACTTGGATAAGGGAGGTACCTACTTGTAAAGTAAGAGGCCCTGACGGCTACCTCTACGAGCCCCTATGGATCCACCCTGCTGATGCAGAGAAAAGGGGGATAAAGAGTGGTGACATAGTTAAAGTTTATAACGAACGTGGGACGGTGCTGTGCGGAGCCTATGTGACGGAGCGGGTAATGCCTGGTACAGTCCATGTGCACCACGGATCTAGGGCTGATCTAATATCTCTAGACCCGCTTATAGATAGAGGTGGGGCGATCGATCTAATCGTCCCACACAAGCCTATGTCAAGAAACACGGTCGGTCAAGTCTGCAGCGGCATCCTCGTTGAGGTAGAAAAAGCGAACATCGATGAGCTTATGAAGAAATATCCGCAAGCATTTACTCGCCCAGCACATCCGAATCTAGGACCATATCACGAAACTTGGGTTATGGGGTGACCAAAAATGGGGAAAGCCTTAGTGATAGACGTAGCTAAGTGTGTGGGTTGTTACTGCTGCCAGATAGCGTGTAAGGATGAGCACGTCGATAACGACTGGAGCCCGTATGCGAAGCCTCAGCCAGACACAGGACACTTCTGGCTGAAGGTGAATGAGGTTGAGAGGGGCACTACACCTAAGGTTAAGGTGACTTACATACCGTATTTATGTATGCACTGCGATAACCCGCCCTGCATCCCAGCGTGCCCGGTGAGGGCTATAACTAAGAGAGCAGACGGCATTGTCCTCATCAACCCAGATAGATGTGATGGATGCGTAGCGAGGGAGAGCGGACCACTATGCATCAAAGCCTGCCCCTACGACGTAATCTACTTTAACAAGCAGCTCAAAATCGCTCAGAAGTGCACACTCTGCGCCCACATACTAGACGGTGTAGACCCGCTCGTCAAAATTCCTAGATGCGTTGAGGTGTGTCCTCATAATGTTATAATGTTTGGAGAATATAGTGAGCTAAAGGATCTAATCGATAAGGCTGAAGTTATGAAGCCTGAGGCTAACGCCCAGCCGAGAGTATACTACCTTAACCTACCTAAACCATTCATAGCCGGCGAAGTCTACGACCCCGAGCTCGATGAAGAGATCGAAGGAGCGAAGGTTACTGCAACAGACCTAACTACCGGGAAGACCTATAACGCAGAAACAGACGAATTCGGAGACTTCTGGCTCCAGAACTTGGAGAAAGATCACAGGTATAAACTCACAGTAGAAAAGGATGGTTACATCACGTGGGCTCTAGATGAAATAAAGGCGGAGAGGGACATCAACCTAGGGGAGATCCCTCTTCTGAAAAAGAGGTAACCAGACTCCGCATCTCCATACTAGAGGATAAGTTAAATAGTAAGCTAGGGGATAGTCAGCGCTATGATAAAGGTAAAGTTCGATGATGTAAAGCCATACGAAGCGCCTGGGCACTTCAATATGATTGCTTTTAGGCTTCAGCATAAAGATACCACAGGTGCAGAAAAATTTTGGGTGGGGCTATCACACTTCTTACCCGGCGGAGGCGCGGAGATGTCAGCTAGCAACGTGGAGCGGGTTTATGTGATGCTTGCTGGGAAAATGACCGTTGTGACAGAAGATGGTAAGGAGATAGTACTCGAACCTTATGATTCGCTCCTCATCCCTAAGGGCGAAAAACGCGCGCTAATAAATAAAACAAAACAGCCCGCTACTATGCTAGTCATCTGCAGCTACCCTGAGAAATAACAGAAAGAGAAGCGCTATATGTTGAGCAAGCGAAAAATAGAAATATGGAGTGGTATCATAAACAATTGGTGAGTGATTGTATGAGTGACGATATACTTGAAAGATACCTCCACGGATTCTTAGATAAAAGTGCGCTAGGAAGCCCGCAAGAAGCTCTGAAAAAACCCATTGTAAAGATCTTTGGGAAGGAGGTCGAAGTCTACGACCTTACGCAGCCCTTCGGCGCAGCAACCCCCACCTGGCCTTATGCCGCGGAAAACGCGGAGGTTATAAGAATGCGCTCTCACGCAAGAGACCGGGTTCTGGCGCAGAAAATCAGCCACAGTATGCACATGGCAACCCATATGGATGCACCTGTACATGTTGAGGAAGGCTATCCATCGATCGATCAAATGCCATTAGAGCGGTACATTGGTGATGGTGTAGTTGTCTCCATTCCAAAGAAGGAATGGGAAGTAATTACGCCTGCTGACCTAGAGAAGGCTGAGCCAGCAATAGAAGAGGGTGATATAGTAATTATCAACTCTGGTTGGCACCACTATTATGGAGACAGCGTAAGATACTTCTGCTACGCACCAGGTCTCTACAAGGAGGCAGCAGAATGGTTTGTGAAGAAGAAGGTTAAGGGTGTCGGAGTCGACCAGCAAGCTATGGATCACCCGCTAGGTACGCGACTCGTTCAGACAGGCGGCGGATACCCACCTCTTGCACCTTGGCTAATCGACCTCTATAAGAAGAAGACTGGAAGAGATGTTTACCAAGACTTCCCATATTGGGAGCCCTGCCACAGAATACTCTACACACACGGCATCTTCGGCATCGAAAACCTCGGAGGGGAGCTGGATAAGGTTACGGGTAAACGATGCGTGATAGCTGCTTTCCCGCTCAAATGGGTCGGCGGCGACGGCTCGATGGTTCGTGTGGTAGCTATCGTGGAGAAAAAATGAAGGAGGTAGCTCCGTGAAGGATCTTTTTAACATCGAAGGCAAAGTTGCTGTGATAATAGGCGGCGGTGGAGGCATCGGAAGAAACATAGCTGAAGGCTTTGTGCAATACGGTGTAAAGGTGGTTATTGCCAGTAGAAATCTAGAAAACCTCAAAAAGGTAGCTGATGAGATCAGCTCAGCTTACAATGCTGAAGTCACGCCCCTCCAAGTTGATATAACAAGCGAGGAGAGCGTAGTACGGCTGAAAGATCAAGTGGTATCAAAGTACGGCACAGTCGATATTTTGGTAAATTCACAGGGATATAATGTGAAGAGCTCTGCGGTTGATTTCCCAACCAAAGAATGGGACGTTTTATTTGACGTCAACGTCAAGGGCACGATGCTTACTTGCCGAGAGTTTGGGAAGGTAATGATCGAAAAAAAGAGAGGTAAAATAATCAACATCTCTTCAGTTAGAGGTGCTCGTGTTACAAAGTGGCCTGGCAACCTCGGTTATTGTACTACAAAGAGTGCAGTAGATATGATTACGCGGTCTTTGGCTGCTGAATGGGCTCCTTATAACGTCAACGTGAATGCCATCGCACCAGCCTGGGTAGACACAGGCTTTTCGCCAAGCCTCAGAGACCCAGCTCGCTTAAAGACTGCTTTAGAAAGTATTCCTCTGGGCAGGATTGCTACACCAAGAGACGTGGTCGGCGTATGTATCTTCCTCGCTTCACCAGCCTCAGATTACATAACCGGTCAAGTAATCTATGTTGACGGCGGCCTAACCCTGCTGGGTTGAAGCGCACCACAGCTATGTGAAGTGACCTACCAACCTTTTTCAAGTATTATGCAGCCGTATGCGCCATACGCACCATACGCGGCGCATACACCAATCTTTAGATTCTTTTTTGCTTGCCTTTCTTGAGCCTCCCCTCTTAGTTGTCTGAATAGTTCATGAAGCATCATAAACGCCTGGCTATATACTGATTCTCCGAATGATGCTGTTCCGCCGCTCAAGTTTACTGGTAGCTCTCCGTCGTGCCGTATCTGCCTCTTGCGAATAAGGTTGTCGGTTTCTTCCCTTTCCCATCCCATTATTTGGTCGATCCAATTTATGGTATGGAAGCAGCTCGTGTCGTGGCACTCTATAATATCAATATCTTCAGCGGTGATTCCGGCAATCTTATAGGCTTTCTCTATAGGCTTCCGCCATTCGGTGAAGGGCTTTAATTTCTTGTAAGTCGAGAAGACTCGAAGACGTGGCATCGGTTCACCGTAAAGAGGACCACCGACAGCTGAGGCAGCCACCTTAACGGGTTTATCTGTTATTTTCTTAGCTGTTTCCATGTCGGTTACTACAACCGCACCTCCACCGCTGCATGTAGCACATATCATATATAGGTGCAGGGGGTCACATACTAATGGTGACTTTAAGACTTCATCGGCTGTAAATATCTTCCTGTATCTAGCGTAAGGGTTTAAAGCGCCATATTGGCTGTGTATTTCCTTCACCAACGCCATAAGTCTCTTTATGTCTTCTACATCCTTACCCATCTCATAGGCGCGCCTTCTAGCCCACATTGCCCAATAAGCCGGATTTGTTGCACCAATCACTTTTATCGCTGCGGCATACGGATCTGGGTCAAGATAAGACTGCTCAGGTAGATAAAACCCTCTTGGAGAGTTATCTATTCCAGCAATAAGCACTTTCTTAATTAAGCCGCTCTTTGCCATAGAGGTTGCAGCAGAAAATGCGATTGCAGCGCTCGCGCAGGCCGCCGAAACATTCATACACTGAGCCTCTCGAATACCTATTCTCTCCGCCAATCTATGAGCAAAGTGCTGAGCACTACTGGTAATAAACGCTGGGCTGTCGAATGGGATTGATGAAGTGTTGCAGATTATGGCATCAAGCTCGCCTGGTGTGAGCTTTGCCTCACGTAGAGCTTTAATCGCAGCTTCAGCAAGCCTATCCATAAGTAAGGGGGTTGGCTCCCCGCTTGGAATCCAGTTAGTTATCGCAGCGCCAACAATTGCACATTCAGTCATTTCCAATCACCGGCTCGAAGAAATAGCTCAAATATATGTTTTGGTCGTCTTCGTACAGTTTGCCGATTTTCAGTCTTAACTTCATACCTATCCTCAGGGCTTTTTCGTCTTGAATATCTATTCTGCCAACAACGATCAAACCCTCGGGAAGCTCTACGGCGCCGACAACATAAGGTCCTTTATGGTATTGAAAGGGTTCACGTACCGAATATGCGTGAACGGTATAAGTATACAATGTTCCTTCAGGGCTCAAAACGTATTCTTCTACAGCCGCTGAGTGGTCACAGTCCGGATTATTACATACTGTCGATTTAGGGAACTGAATACTTCCACATTTTGGGCATCTGCTACCAATAAGCTGCGGCTTCTCAGAAGGCCATTTGAATAATCCCTCTATGATAGGGACCTCCTTTTTCATATCCTTTACCTCACAGCAGAAGGCTGCGTTTTTCTGATTTTAAGTTTTCGCTTTTAAATAAGCTGTTAGAGACCTAATCTTATCTAGGGGCTAGCTGAGTACGCCAATACCTTTGGGAGAAGCGAGAAGCCCCACTAACTCTACAATGCACAGGACCAAAACATTATTCAGAACATAAGCCCTTTACAGAGCGGAGGGCTAATGGACACGCTTTTCATTCTGAAGCCTCTTCATAACTCGCCTCATTTTAAGATATAGAAAAAATTAAATTAGTGGTTGATCGAGATTTGTCAAGGTGGGTTAGTAATGAGTTCAGAATTCAAACGTATTATCTATGAGAAAAAAGATGGTGTGGCTTGGATTACCTTGAACAATCCTCAGCGCTTCAACGCTCTAGATTACGAAATGCGTAAAGAGCTGAAGACGGCTTTAGAAGATGCGAGCAAAGATAAAAATGTCTTAGCAGTTGTTATTACAGGTTCAGGAAAGGCTTTCTGCGCTGGAGGCGACATCCAAGCTTTTGCGGAAATGAAACCTATTGAGGTTCTCGAATTATATAGGGAAGTAGGGACTGCCCTCGTCTTGGGGAAGATCATTAGGGATATGCCCAAACCAGTTATAGCTGCGGTTAATGGGTATTGCTTAGGAGCAGGATTTGAATTGGCTCAATCTTGTGATATAATATTTGCCTCTGATGACGCTGTTTTTGGTCAACCCGAGATAAGCGTTGGTCTTATCCCAGGTGGTGGTGGAACACAGAGACTCCCGAGGCTTATAGGAGAGAAGAAGGCTAAGGAGCTGATTTTTACTGGTCAAAGGCTTTCGGCTAAGGAAATTTCTGAAATGGGGTTGATAAATAAAATCGTTCCAGGGGACCAGCTTATGGGTGCTGTTAAGGAGTTTATCGAAGAAATCAAGAGTAAAAGCTCAGTCGCCATAGCAGCCGCCAAAGAAGCGATAAATGCGGCGATGGAGATGAGCTTATCTGAAGGCTTCAAATACGAGGCTCAGATCTTCGCCCAGCTATTCAGCACAGAGGACCAGAAAGAAGGGGCAAAGGCTTTCCTGGAAAAGAGAAAGCCAGTTTGGAAAGGAAAATAATTACAGAAATGTTATAATATGCTATGTTGTAGCCCATCGCAGATGCCAAAAGAGGAAATCAAATTAAAACAGGAAGTACGATCATTTTACGATAGGTTAGCGTCAGAAGGTACGGGGCAAACCTGCTGCGCTAGCTGTGCGCCCGAGGTCGGGACAGCTGATCTACTTTCGGTAGGGTATTCACCAAGAGAGATATGGGCCGTTCCACAAGAAGCTCGCATCTCTCTTGGCTGCTGTAACATTTCTGCTTTGGCAGATTTGAAGCCTGGAGAATGGGTTCTTGACGTTGGATGTGGTGCTGGTCTAGATGTTTTCCTATCCGCTAGAAAAGTAGGAAGGGAGGGGCTGGTTGTAGGTATAGATGTATCCACAAGCTTGTTGGGAAGGGCGAGGGTTGCGAAGCTAAAGTCGGCTCAAAATAACGTGGAGTTCTTTCTCTCGGATGCTGAAAAGATGCCTTATAAAGACGAGGTATTTGATGTAGTGATAAGCAATTGCGTTGTGAACCTAATTCCTAGAAAGCTCGAAGTCTTTAGAGAAATGAGTAGAGTGGTTAAGAGAGGGGGCAGAATCTGCCTTTCTGATATTATATCGATAGGCGAGCTTGATGAGGAAATACGTGAAAATACCAAGTTTTGGGCTGCTTGTGTATCTGGAGCGGTGGATGAAAACAGGTATTTGGCTTTTATTGAAACCGCAGGCTTTACGGATATTAAGGTCCTCTCTCGAAAAGTCTTCAAGTACGGCCCCGAAGATGTAAAAAGATTTGTAGAATACTTTAAGGGGGATGTGAAGGCTCTTAAAACAGCCCTATCCTTAGAGGGGAGACTGGGTAGCCTAACACTTATCGCCTATAAGGCTTAATATGAAAGTTCATTTGCGCTATTTCTGTATAAGCTTACACCTTCGGTTGATGTGTAGTTGTAGAGGCAGAAAGGAATGAGCTTCCCCTTTGGCGTTAGTTCGTGAATGCAGCATCGCTCAAGCCTGTGTACATCAGCGTTCCAAACATCCATCATAGCGTGTGAGCTCAAAGCGAAAAACCGGGCATTTGGTTCTGGTGTTGGGATGCAGCAAACATCTGGTGTGGAGCTGCAGCCGCAAAGGTCATTAAGTGTTTTCCTTAACTCTTTTAGCGCTGTTGTCATCTGAGCGGAATCGGTAAAAGATCTATAATATTCTTGTATATCTTGTTTGTCTATGAGTCTGCTTAGCGGCAAAACGCTTTTCTTACCGACTGTTAAATATGCCATTATTTGGCATCGAGGATCGGCGCAGGGAATGGGTAGGAAATCATCGGTTTTAATCACCCCACCACTCTGCTCCTCGATCAAGTGAGCTACATCATAGTTAGTTATTCGTTTCAATGGGTTTAACTGGGTTTTTGGATACCGTCCTTGCATAGCAAATGGTTGAAAGTTAACCCCGTTTACTCCCATCTTAAGTCCGTAGCGCACAATCTCCCAAAGTTGATGATCATTAACTCCCTTTACAGCAGTTACGGCCAAAACCACATTTAACCCGGCTTTCTTGGCGTTATATATCGCCTCCTCTTTGATCCTAAAAAGATCAGCCCCCCTTAATCGTCTATAAACATCATCGGTTACACCGTCGAACTGAAGGTATATGCCGTTCAGCCCTGCTTCTGCATATATCTTGGCTAGCTCTGGTCTTTTTGCTAGGGCGATGCCGTTAGTGTTAACTTCTACATACTTAAAGCTCAGCCTTCTCGCCTCTGCGATGAAACTCACAAGGTCTGGGTGTATGGTGGGCTCTCCACCTGATAGTTGAAGAGGCGTAGCTCTACCTTCGTGTGCCAAGAGCGAGATTAAAGCGTCCTTGAACTCGTCCATCTTTACCATAAAACCTCCCTTCGCCTGTGATGACGCTAAGCAAGTCGGGCAGCAGAGGTTGCAGTTTCCTGTGATTTCAAATATAGCTAAGCAGGTATGTTGCTTATGCTCTGGGCATAAGCCGCAGTCTAGTGGGCACCCCTTTCTAACTTCGGTGGCTGGGCTAGCGTATGGGGTGGTTTTGTGAACAAGTTTTGACGAAGCGAGATAACGTTCTGCTTCGCTTGAGATGAGGGCTAAAAACCTTCCATGAACAGCGCATACCTTATCAACATAAACAGATGATCCGTTAGTAACGAGTTTAGCCGGTAGAGGTTCCAAACATACTGGGCAAAGACTTTTTGTAACTTCTATCTCCTTAAGTTTCTCTGATAGATTGAACATCGGTGCTTCACTAATTTTTATTTTGTCATTTAAAGTATTTAATGGTTTCCAAGAGAGTAGAGATGCTAATTCAATAAATGATCTTTGGACCCTTACCCAAAGTATAACAAAAGAAGATATAAAATGTGATGTAGATCGGCTTACCTTTTTGCAACTAATCTTCTTATCCCTTCAGTCAACCCGTCTATTGTAAGGTGATACATGGGGAAGATTCTTCTTATCATACTTACAGTTGTATGATCCCAGAAGTACGGCTCAACCGGATTTAGCCAGATAGAGTATGGGAAGTGCTCCGCCACCATCTTCAACCAAACAATACCTGGTGTTTCGTTATAGTCGCTAATGTTAATAGCGCCGTAAGGCGATAGTAGTTCGCTTGTCGCCATCATAGCATCTCCAACGATTATGGTCTTGTAATCTGAATCTAAGGTTTTAAGGACAAGCTTCGTATTTACCCATTCTTGCCTCTCCATGTCTGTGTAGAGCTTATCGTATATGCAGTTGTGGAAGTAGTAGTACTTGAAGTCTTTAAAATGTGTAGCCGAATGGGCTGCGGTAAATAACCTGCTGCATAGCCCAGCATAAGGGTCCATAGAGCCGCCTACATCCATGAGTAGAAGAAGCTTAACAACGTTGCGGCGGCTACGTCTCCACTTTAACTCCAGCTCTCCAGCATTTTTCGCAGTTGCGTCTATTGTTCCTTCTAGATCCAGTTCATCTGCCGGTCCTATTCTGCTTAAGATTCTTAGGGATTTAAGGGCGATCTCCATCTGTCTTACATCCAAAGTCACATCTCGCCGCAAGTTTCTGAAGCGTCTCTCCCCCGCGATTTTTAGCGCCCTAAGATTTCTTGATTCCCCACCTACCCGAATACCGGCTGGATGATATCCTGAATGCCCAAAGGGGCTTGTGCCGCCTGTACCGATCCAATACGAGCCTCCATCGTGTCTTGACTTTTGCTCCTTGAGCCGCTTCTCAAACTCCCTCATTAACTCCTCTAGGCTCATATTAGACATGGCCTCTATCTCCTCGTCTGTGAATAGTTCTCTTACGATGGGGTTTTGCAGCCACTCCCAGATTTCATTCCTAATTTCCAATGTATCCTCGAACCCACTGAAGTATTCTTGGAAAGCTTCGTCGTAGGCATCGTATAACGCTTCGTTCTTCACTAAGATTGCTCTAGCAAGGTAGTAAAAGTTTTCCAAGCTCGACTGAGCTAAACCCTTAGATAGAGCATCCATCAGAGTCATCCATTCGGTTATGGTAACAGGTATCTTATGCCGCCTAAGTGTATAGAAGAAGCCTGTGAACAAGGTTCAGCGCCTTAACATCCCGCTCTTGCCGAGATAGTGGTTTGCAAAGTAATGGTAATCGCTCTCCTTCTTTAGTAGCACGTTGACAAAAGGAACCTCTTTAGAAATCTTCTCTGGCGGAACTTCTGCGCTTAAGAGAACATATATCCAATCAAGCAACTCACTTGTAGATGGTTTCTTCTTCAGCTCATCGATTTCTCTAATCCTATAAAACGTTTTGATAGCTTCCTTGAGCAAGTCTTCACGTAAATTAGGGTAGTGAACCTTGACGATCTTCTCCATAGTATCGGGGTCTGGGAACTCGATATAGTGAAAGATACATCTTCTTAGAAAGGCATCTGGAAGCTCCTTTTCGGCGTTACTCGTTATTATGACTATCGGTCGATGCTTGGCCTTAATAGTTTCACCGGTCTCAGGTATATAGAAGGACATCTCATCCAGTTCGTTGAGTAGATCGTTAGGGAACTCCGGATCAGCCTTATCAATCTCATCTATCAAAAGAACGACTTGTTCCGGTGAAGCAAATGCTTCACCCAACTTACCGAGCTTAATATATTGCTTTATATCAGAAACATCTCTATCTCCAAATCTCGCGTCATTCAGCCTCCTAACCGTGTCATATACATAGAGCGCCTCTTGCGCTTTAGTCGTCGATTTGACATTGAGCACGATTAGCTTTTTGCCAAGCGCCTTTGCGATGCTATGTGCTAATAATGTCTTTCCAGTACCAGGCTCTCCCCGTATAAGTAGGGGGCGACCTAATGCTATGGCGGCGTTGACCGCGTTCTTTAGCGCCTCAGATGCTACGTAGTCGCTTGAACCTTTGTAAACTTCAAACCTCTCCATGGTCTATGTGATACCCCTTTATCTACCCTTATAAAACCTCTACTTTTCCTAAAGACTGATGTCAGGGTATAGACGACTTTATCCCTAGCGTAGCATTTGTCTTCTCTATAGATTGTTCGCTGGAGGCGAGGTTGAACATCGCTCTTATCGCATCAATGTTCTCTGGTATAACGATGGCTTCCTGATGCACACCCATGAAGAGGTAGAGTTCGTAATCCTCTAGGGTAATCGAATCTTCCCATATTATGTTCTCAAATATGTCGCTTCTTTCCCGTCCTATCTCTCGCCCTATATCGTATGCGTGGGCTGTGGACTTCACTCCGAGTTTGCTGTTAACTAAGAGTATTCTTGGTGTGCGTCGAAGCACATCCCTAACTCTTTCCGCCGTGACTGTTCTATCCTTTAACTGAACGATCAAGCTGTGCAGATGCATATGTGTAGTAGGAACCTTTAGAGCCATCGTAGTTATGTTTATGTGCGGTAGAACCGTCTTCACATCAGGACCGTGATGGGAAGGGAGGGTGACTGGATCTAGCACGACAGCATCTATAGGTCCTCGACTGATTTCATCCGGATCAGCAGCCCTCCTAGCTATCACAACCCTAGCCTTTTCAACACCAAACGCTAGATCCAAAGCATTTAAAACCCTGCATAAGCCAGTCGTGTTGCAAGAAACGACTCTTACAAATTGTCTGCCTAATGCTTGGTTATAGTTGCATTGTGCAACAAAAGAGAAGCCTGTTAACTCGTGTTCTTCACCACCTTGGAAGATCGCCTTCTTAGATGCTTTGGCATACATTTCTTTATTCTGGGGCCCAACATCTCCAGGTGTTGCGTCCACGATGATGTCAGCCTCTTTAACCATATCAACTACTGTACCGGAAACCTCTACCCCCATCTTTCTAAACTTCTCTACACTTTTTTCATCGGTGGTGAAGAGTTTATAGCCCTTATCTAAGGCGAAGAGCGCTTTGTAATCTGGGCTTACTTTACATACACCTACGAGCTCCATATCATCTTGCTTTGCTACTGCATCAGCCACTCTACGACCTATCACACCATAACCATTAATAGCAACTTTAACCTTCATACAAAATCGCCCTATCTGCTAGAGCGCCAACGCTTCGCAGCTCTATATAAGGCTTCTATCAGTGGGAGCTTCTTACCAGCTAAGTAGAGCACCAAAGCGCCGCCAGCTGTACTTACATGATCGATCCACTCCTTAATACCAAACTTTTGTAGAGCGGCGCTCAGATGACCACCACTTACAATGGTTGTAGCAAAAGACGATGCCATAGCCCTGAGGAGCATCTCAGTGCCGTAGCTAAACTCTTCACGCTCGAAAAAGCCTGGAGGGCCGCTCATAAATACAGTCCCCGCACCTCGTATAATCTTAGAGTAGTTTTCCACCGTCTTATGCCCTATATCATAAACTTGATCGTCTTCCCTAAGATCTTCAACTCTAATCTCTACCCTCTCTCCGCCTCTATCGACGGCTACGTCTGTTGGGAACTCAAAGACATCTGGGTATTCGTCGAGTAAGTTTTGTGCCTTTTTTACATACTGCTCCTCCTTGTCTACGCCTATAGGGGTCTTCAGCTTCCCTTTTGCACGTAAGAAGACGTTCGCTAACAAGCCGCTGAGAAGGACCTTGTCGGCCCTTTTATTTGTGATAAGTGTCTCTATGGCTTCGATTCGGTCGGAGACCTTGGCGCCACCTAATACTGCAACATAAGGGGCCTTTGCGACCGTAAGAATTCTGTTAAGTGTCTTTAGTTCTTTGACGATGAGGCGTCCGCCGCAAGTCGGAAGAATCTCGGCGAAGCCGACTATTGATGGGGATGAGCGATGTGCTGTTGGGAAAGCATCTAAAACACACGCATCTAAAAGAGGAGCAAGTTTTTTGACAAGATAAGTGTTAACAGCAGCTTCAGGCGTATATTCCACATTCTCCTCAGCAGTAAACCTAAGGTTATCGAGCAGTAAAACCTGGCCGTTCTGAAGCGAAGATATGGCTTCTCGAGCGGCTGGGCCAAAGACATCATCAACAAATTTAACTTCTTTGCCAAGGACTTTGGATAAGGCTTGAGCGTGTTGATCCAACGGTACATAATCGTATCTACCAACTCTACCTTGATGTGAAACAACCACCACTTTAGAGTTAGATAGATCCTTTACTGTGACTGCTGCTTCCATTATCCTATTAAGCTCAAGCAGCTGATGTGTTTTAGGGTCGATGGGTGTGTTGATATCAACTCTTACAATCACTGTCTTACCATCAAGATTCAGATCCTCAATAGTTAGGAGCGTATCCCCCGCAGTAGTTAAATTGCTTCCGCCTAGAGACGTCAGGATTCTTCCCTCCACATTCAAGTAGCCTCTAACTATATTAAAAAGTATCGATGCCAAACCTTGTATCTTTAGCGTTTCGACACCATGCTCTTTAGGCCACAAAAATCACCACATGAGCCCACCTAAGCGCTAAGTCCGCCTAGTGATAGATCCGTATAATTCGACTTAAATCAGCTGCGATGTTGCTAATGTACAGATAGATATCACTAATCAGCATTAGTAGAAAATGATCAACATCATTTAATCAAACAGTATACTAACGACTTTAGTTATAGAAAAAGATCAATCAGTAATCGGTCTGACTCGGCAGATTACTTATGAAGATGCATTAAGAAGTTTCTACCAAGCTCGTCTATGATGCCTCAATCCTTGAATGATGTATACATCTTGTATGTTGGCATGATGTATACTCTTTGCAACCATGTTTGTTAGGCTACTTACTTATTACAAATAAGAAAAGTAAGATAGTTATGCTCTCACTAAACCTTTTTAAGATGGACAACCCTAATTTATCTTAGGATCTTAGGATATGAATAAGATATATACCCTAACGTCATTTTTGGTATTATACGCTCTTCTCTTCTCTATGCCTACCGTACAAGTAGCTGCTGAAAGTGATCGACATTCATTCGCTTTTTCGGCGAGGCATACTTTCGCTGTACCTGGAGCTGGAGCTGCGTTTAACACTTGGCAAGGTTCTGGCTTGATTAAAGATGGCTACGCTTCTGGAAGCGGTTTCTTTAAGGCCTCATATCTCGTAAGGGGAACTTGGCGGGAATACGAGGCGGATTTCGTCTTCACAGGCGGTTTCCAATTCCTAGACTCAGATAGGCTTCTGCTTGATGCGACGGTCATTAAGAGCACCATAACGTCTTTCCAATCAGGTGCAAGCTTTCAGATTCTACTTATTAGAGGTGGGAAACCTCCAGAAGGGAACGTCTCTTATTTCATTCCTTCTTTAGATTTCCATTGTGAAAGTGGGTCTCAATCACCGGCGGTTGTTGTAATAAATTAACTAGCTAGGTCTTTTTGCCGCCTCTTCTCATTACCCCTCTCAGACCCTTGTACGCCAAATAGATTATTGTGAACGCTGCCAAGATGATTCCTGCATATAGGCTGATCGCTGCCGCTATGGCGACTGGTTCCATACTCTCCCTAACAAACGTTAATAGAAAGAAAATCACAAACCATATGACGCCGAACAGAGCCCAGATATTCCTTATCGTCGAGATGTTCATCATTACCACCTCTTCTTAACCCTCCAAGCAAGTAGCAGAGCTATGATCACGCTGTAGGCTATGTAATAAGGTGTTAGGTCGCCTACGCCTCCTATAAATATAGGTATAAGCCCCCAGCGTAAAACAACGACACTCAACTGTTCCTGCATCTTAAGTATTTCTTGAGTCCCGCCTGTTGGTCTACCAACTTCCGTAACACTGGTAAACATAGATAAGATAGTGGGTGACAGCAGCATAATAAAGTACCAGAGTACAATAAATAGGATAAATGCGGCTATAAATATCGCGATCGAGCTTATTATCAAATTAATATGGCTTCGTTTGATACTGCTCATTTCGACACCTTAGACACCATGGGGTCGCATATAACTTTTACCCAAGCTGCAGATTGCCTACCTTACGTCTCAGTAGAAAGTTCTAAATCTTCGGGTCTTGAAGCTGAGCTCTTCTTCTTAAAGAATCTAATCAGGAAGACGCTAACAATAATCGACGTAGCGACTAAAGAGGTAATCAAAGGATTCTTCTGCCAAAAGGATAGAGTGGTGATAGACTGATGGAGAGGTAGGGGAAGCACTTCAATGCTAAGGGAGGCTAACGTCGAACTATAACCCTTCTTTGTTGCGACTACATTTATGTACACTACTCTGGCCTCTTCATCACTCTTAAGGATCAGCCGCCCTATTCCATTCTGATCAGTTGCGTCAGCCTTTTTGAGCACAACCCCACCTACTATATTCCAGCTAAGGGTAGCATTCTCAATAGGTTTATTCTCGCTACTCACCAAAGCGGTGACTTCTAGAATATCATCAGCATCAAATACTGATGCATTGGTGCTTAACGCTATAGAGAGAGGACGAGGCTTAACGTTAATGCTTAAACTTCCATTAGAAGCAGTATATCCCATCTTCTTAACATTATAGTAGATTGTTACCTTTGAAGGCTCGCTACTCTGGAAGAACGCTTTAACTTCCCCCTCTTTATCGCTTTGATTGCTCTTCACCCTTATATTTCCTTGTGAGGGCTTGAGGGTCACTAAAGCGCCTTCTATTGGTCTACCGTCCTCGGTAACTTTGATCGAAACATCAGCTTCTTCGAATGCTTGCACCTCTGGAGGCGCTTCAACTTGAACGCTTAATGAACGAGGTTTTATCGAAACGCGAAGCTCAGTCTCAGCCACCCGAAATCCGGGTTTGGAAATGAGCGCTTTTATCCTATACTCCCCTTCTAGCGGCGTAACAAATATCGCTTTAGCTACACCTTCTGCATCACTTTTTGGTGAGGCGTCTAGGAGTGGTGCTGCTGTAGACCACTTGACTTCTGCGCCACTGAGGGGTTGTCCCTCAAATTGAGCTTTGATGTAAATAGTTAGATGATCATACGTGTAGATTTTAAGAGGGGTGGCGTACATTTTTACTTCTGGTTCAAGTAGAACGAGAGATAGGGTCTTGACAGATGATTGTAGCCCCTCTGAATGTGCTGTGATCTGCGTAATTCCTTCTTTATAGCTTTTTTTGTAGTAGGTGGATGCAAATGTGCCATTTTTTGGGATGATTAAAGAAGACGGGAGTGAGCCTATCTCGATGTTGGAAGATGAGAGAAATATGAGGGTATCTCGTGGGGCGTTAGCGGGGTATCCATACATATCCTGCAGCATTATGAATATGTTTTGTGTAGTGGAGTTGTCGGCTATAACTACCGATGGTTCTATACTCAGATAGATTTTTGAGGCACCGACTTTGAATGTCGCTATCTTAGCTGTTGCTGAAGCGAAGTTGGTTGCTGTAGCCGTGATATCAGTGTTCCCAAGATCTGATGTAATGTAAAAAGAAGATAGAGCATAATATTGAGACTGATTGATGAAGACAGCCGCTTCTACCTTGCCAACCCTAGTATTTGATGAGAAAAGATACGCTTTTACATCCGATGGAGCGAGTATCGGTTCACCGTATTCATTCTGCGCTTCTATAACAATAATAGGCTTGTAAGGCGAATCTACAGGTATAAGAGACGGACGCACGCATAAATCCAGTTTGAATTTAGGTTCTTCAACAACAGAAATAGTTGTTTGTGATGCGTTAAAATCGTCTGCTAGGGCTGTAATGTTTGTGCACCCAACCGTTAAACTGGTAAAGCTAGCGTAGGCGTATTCTTTATCGGTCAGAACCGCTTCACTTACTTCACCTACTCTCATGTTGCTGGATGAAAAGTAGATTTTAAGCGGGTAAGCTGGTCGCACAAGGCTAGTTAAGTTATTATTCATCATAATTGCGGCGATAACTGTGTGCTGCTGACCATCTGATAGAAGCACGGGTAGGGAGAAGATCCTAAGAGTGCCGCTCTTGGCAACCTCTGTTTCCATTACATAAATTATTGCTTCTGCGCTCTCATATCCTTGGGCTGCGGCATAGATGATAGTGGAAGCTGTGAGATTACCCGTAGTTAAATATGCCCTGCCATAATTCATCCCTCTTTGTATGGTTAAGTAGTTTGTATCAAGTGCTGCAACAGACGTATTACTTGAGGCTAGAATAACCTTAATATCTGAGGTAGCAAATATTGGGCGCCCTCTAGAATCTTGAATCTGCACTATAACCATACCCTTGCTTTGTCTAGGTAGTATATTTGGAAGTACATAGAGAGCAAGTTTATTCGGATTGTAAGATAATGTTCTGACTTCGAGCGTAGTTGACTGAAGCCCAGAAGCAGAAGCAGTTATTTCAGTGCTGCCTGGCCGGTTTGAAGGATAAAAGTAGGCTACGGTGAATGTGCTGTTTCTACGTATTGTGGTCTCTGGGTCAACTATACCCACGCTGGTCACGCTTGACGTGAGAGATACTGTGATATCTTCTGTTGCACGGGCGGGTAAGCCGTTTCCATCTTGGAGTTCGACGACGATCATTGCTTTTGTACCGTTTTTAGCTAAGACTTTATTTGGTAAGATGTATGCTGTGAGTCTGTTTGGTGCGCCGCTTATTCCTACTGTTCTTACTGTGATGGTGCTGCTGGCTAGTCCGCTTGCTGAGGCTGTGATGTTGGTGGAGCCTGTATTGAAGGTTGATCTGAAGGTTGCTAATGTTGATGACTGTCCTGCTTTAAGCAGTAATGTTGATTCTGTGTAGCCTACGGTGGGATCGGATGAGGATAGCGTGATTATAAGGTCTTTTGTAAGGAATCGAGGCTGCCCATCCTTATTTACTATTTGCACAACAAGAGGGTAGGCTTTGCTGTCAGCTGGCACATATGGCATTGGAAGTTTGAGGTCGAGCATATACTGAGTTTCGGTGTTAGAGGTTTCGTTCTGAGCTATTACCTTATCGCTCAAAAGGGTTAAGAAAAGTAGGCTGACAAGTAACGTTACCGATAAAATCGTTACAGCCCTGTGGTGGAAGCACTTCAAGCCCTCAAAAATTTTTCATTTTCGTCCGCAATTAAAGTTTATGAATTTGAAATATAAAGTTGTGTTCTAGCTTTCTCCTCTTAACTCTTTCTTGATATGCTCCAGCTGCCTATAATACTCTCTTGCAATCTTATCGCGCTCTTGTTCACTTATCATCGTTGTTGCGGCATACGATACAATCTCAAGGACTTCGTGCTCTGTTCTAAGGTGTTCGATCAAAGCGCTCTTCCCCTGAAACTCTTTTAAGCATATCCTACATTCATAGATTTGGTCCATATGCCGCTCTGCTCCTAGATTCGTAATCCAAGTCATATAATGGTTGTGTATCAAAAATTAATGGTTGTTTTCTAGATTCCAAATTTTTCTGAGCGTTACGCAGTTGTAATCTATATTTGTAATATGCAAAGCCGTAACTAAACAAACCACCCTAACGAACACATCCGACCTACTATTAACTGCAGCGGTATTCGAAGCTAGCTAATCGGGCTTGTAGCAGGCAAGATGGGCGAAGGTTGCGTAGCCCAAGGTTTCAAGCATTCCCTAATGCTCGTCCCGTTAAAAGTTGTAGCCGCGTATCTGCTTCACTTCTTCATACCCTTCCCACTCTAACAAAAATGTATTCGAAACATAGATCCAAAGGCATTAAACCATATATAGTTGCCTCCTCTTAACAGAGGGGAGAGGTGCGTTTAGGGTGGAGAGGCTTGAACAAAGCGTTATTAGTAGAGCCTCTACTCTGATCCGAAGATCACAGCTCGAGATTAAAATGG
>Ga0207433_10004663_pt1 | contig 25093 bp, 29 predicted proteins | sample YelNatPaOPGAMG01_FD_187559 | JGI IMG/M metagenome (GOLD analysis project Ga0207433, IMG submission 187559) | Hot spring thermophilic microbial communities from Obsidian Pool, Yellowstone National Park, USA - OP-RAMG-01 (SPAdes) (version 3) | ecosystem: Environmental > Aquatic > Thermal springs... | reverse complement strand
AGCTAAACGGAAAAGCGTCTGAATACGCTGCCTAGCTATACGCTTAATGGCTGCACTCATACCATTAAACCAACACGGGTAGATGGTTGCTTGCAAACTAATGCGGGGGGTGGGATTTGAACCCACGAACCCCTACGGGACAAGGTCCTAAGCCTTGCGCCTTTGACCAGGCTTGGCGACCCCCGCCTTCATAGTGCATGGATTAAATCCAAGATTATAAACTGTTTGTTTGGCTTTTAAAGTGGAACGCGAAATCCTTTAAAACGTTTATGTGTTTATGTGTTTTGGATGGTGGTTGCCTCGGTAGCTCAGCCTGGTGGAGCATCGCCTTGGTAAGGCGGTGGTCGCGGGTTCAAATCCCGCCCGAGGCTTTCGGTGCGTGGTTCCTTTGGATTTAAGCGTTTGAAGGGTGGTTAATATGAGGGGGATTTATCATGGGTTATGTGTAAACTGTGGAGGCGCAATATCTGATGAGCGTCTTCTTAAGTTTGGGATATGCGAGGGCTGCCTAGAGGAAGTCGAGGGTGTGAAATCGCGGAGGCAGGTGTTGCAATCTCTTAAAAGTAGGGGGAGGCTGTATTTTGCGGATGAAATTTTTGATTTTCATAAAGGGTTTAGCGCGTTTTCCATGTTCTTTAGGAGGGCTGTTGGGCACAGGATGTGGTCTCTTCAGGAGACTTGGGCTAGAAGGATTATATTGAAGCGGAGTTTTTCAATTGTTGCGCCGACGGGTGTTGGGAAGACTGTTTTAGGAACTGTTGCGGGGCTTTATTTTGCTGTTAACGGGGGAAGAAGCTACATAATAGTGCCAACAGCCCTTCTTGTTCAGCAGGTTGCCGAGAAAATAGATGGCTATTCAGAGAGGCTTGGGGTAAAACCTAGAAAAATTTGTTATCATGCGGGTTTACGCGAGGAGGAGCGGAAAGAGGCGCGGGAAAGGGTGGCTAACGGCGCTTTTGAAATTCTTATAACAACTGAGAGGTTTCTGGTAAACCACTTTGAAGTTTTAAGGGGAAAAAATTTTGATTTCGTGTTTGTGGATGATGTCGACTCCTTCCTTAAATCCCCAAGAAACATTGATAGAATCTTGACAATTTTAGGATTTGACAATGCTACAATAACGTTGGCTTTCCAACTTATAGATTTGCGAAGGGCGGCAAACCGCCTAAAAAGAATGGGAAAAAGCTCCTCCGAAGTTTTTGAGAGGATAGAGGCTTTGAGGAGTAAGATTGAAGATTATAAAAGCCGAAATAATATAGGTTTGCTGGTTGTTTCCGGAGCGACTGTAAAGGCTAAAAGGACGAAGAGGATAAAGCTTTTCGAGGAACTTCTAAACTTTCAAATAGGCTTTAAACCCGAATTTTTGAGGAAAATTAAGGATTTCTATATGGAGGCAAGCGGCGAAATTGAAAGCCAAGTACTGTCCTTAATTAAGGGTTTTGGCTCCGGATGCCTAATTTTTGTTCCCTCTGTTTTTGGGAGGGAATATGCGCTTAAGCTAAACGAGTTTTTAAACATGAATGGCGTGAAGGCAAGCGCCTATGTAAAGATGGATGAAGAACTTTTGGATAAGTTCCAGAGGGGCGATTATGATGTCCTAATTGGGGTTGCAAGCTTTAGAAGCCCCCTTGCAAGGGGAATAGACCTTCCCGAGAGGGTTCGCTACGTAATTTTCACAGGGGTTCCCAGAATGGAGATTAGGCTCAGCTGGGAAGAATATAATCCAGCCAAAATGCTGGCACTTCTTAAGAATATAAGAGAATTTTTAGAAGGAGACCAGCAAGAAAGGGCAAGTCAGATAATCAACGGACTTCGAAGGATCCTTCCCATAGATAGGCAAACATTGGAAAAGGTTAGGGAATCCATTGAAACGGGGGTTCGGCTTACCGACTATGAGGAGTATGTTAAAAAGCTTGTTTTAGAAGCGAGGGCTTTTCTGAAAATGGTTATCACGCCAAGGGTTGTGGATGAAATAGCAAAGAGTAAGGAGGTATCCCTCAAAAAGAGGGATGGCGACCTTTATCTCGTGGTTGCAGACCCCATAGCGTATGTTCAAGCCTCTGGAAGGGCTTCAAGAATGTTTGCCGGAGGCATAACGCACGGGGCAAGCTTTCTTCTGGTGGATGATGAGAAAGCCTTCTATTCCTTAAGGCGGAAATTGGGCTTTATGCTTGGAGAGGCTTCATGGACAAAGTTTGATGCGAAAGCCGCTGAAAAGTGGTTTAAAAAGATAGATGAGGATAGACTGCTTATAAAGGAAATTCGAGAGGGCAGAATCGTTAAGAGGATTAAAGACTTTGTCAAGACGGCCCTGCTAATAGTGGAGTCCCCTACAAAGGCTAGGACCATATCAAGATTTTTTGGAAAGCCTTACAAGAGAAAGCTCGGGAACATTACGGTTTTTGAGGTGAGCACGGGTGATTTTCTACTCAACATTGTTGCAAGTATGGGCCACATCTACGATTTGGTTGTGAATGAAGGTTTCCATGGGGTGAAGGTTGAAGGTGGAGAATTCGTTCCCATATTTGACTTCATAAGGAAATGCAAGAACTGCGGGGAGCAGTTCGCCGGCTTAGATTTTTGTCCGAAATGTAAGGGGAAAGAGTTTCATTCCAAAAGGGAGCTTGTCGAAGCTATGCGGAAACTAGCCCTAGAGGTGAACAGCATTTTTATAGCCACTGACCCGGACATTGAGGGGGAGAAAATAGCCTATGACGTTTACTGTTCGCTTTACCCAATGAACCGGAAAGTGGAACGGCTGGAGTTTCATGAAATCACTAAGAAGGCGTTTCTGCAAGCCATAAGGAATAGGCGGGAAATCAATTTAAGAATGGTTGAAGCCCAGCTGGTTAGGCGGATAGAAGACCGCTGGATAGGCTTTGAACTTAGCCAAAAACTTTGGCGTAGATTTCAGAATTATAAGCTTTCAGCTGGAAGGGTTCAGACACCAGTGTTGGGCTGGATAATAGAAAGGGTAAACGAGTCCAGAAGGAAAAAGAAAGTCTTGTCGGCGGTGCTTTCGAATGGCTTAAGGGTTTCAATTGAAAATCCCGCCATTCCGTTCCCGCCGGAACAATTCAGGGAGTACGTTGGCAAGTTAAGGGCTAAAATAATGGATTTAAAAACCGAGGAAAGGACGGTAAACCCGCCGCCGCCTTACACAACAGACACCTTGCTCCGCGACGCCTCTGCAAAACTTGGCTTTTCAGCCACAAAAACAATGATGCTAGCCCAAGAGCTTTTCGAGACTGGTTTATGCACTTATCACAGAACAGACTCAACAACAGTTTCAGCCGCCGGAATCAGTGTCGCAAAAGAGTACATTCAGGACAATTATCCGTCAATGTTTGCTCCGCGAAGGTACTTCATGGAAGGCGCGCACGAGTGTATTAGACCAACAAGGGCCTTAGATGTGGGGCAGCTGAAAAACATGATTTCCCTTGGAATTTTAAGGTTTCCAAAAAGGCTTTCCAACGAGCATTTCCAGCTTTATGATTTAATATTCAAGCGTTTTATCGCAAGCCAAATGCGGGAGGCAAAGCTCCTATATCAGCGGTTCAAAGTGTTAATAGACGGGAACCAAATACTCATCGAAAACCCTGTCAGCGTGGCATGCGAAGGCTTTAACCTAATATTGCCCATAAAAATCGCAAACCCCGTTGAAGAAGGCGAATATCCACTAAAATTTGCAAGGCTATTATACTTGCCGGCGGCAAGACCTTACACTCAAGGCGAGATAATAACTCTCATGAAAGAGCGGGGTATAGGGAGACCAAGCACCTACGCCAAGACTGTGGCGACAATCCTTGAAAGGCAGTACGCCGTAGAAAGGGGTAACAGGCTTATCAGCACAGTTCTGGGCTTTAAAGTTTACAAATACCTAAGCTTAAAATTTGGTGAATACGCATCGGAAGAGGCAACACGGAAACTTGAAGCTATAATGGACCAGATAGAGCATGGAAAAGCCGATTACAAGGAAATCCTCAAAGAACTCTACCAAGAAATCATGGAGATTAAGAAAATTTGAAAAGCAGATAAAATGGCGAACAAAATGCGGGAATTCATCCTCTACTCGCGGCTCGGCCGCACAGACGCTAAATGGAAAAATCTGCATGACGCTGGACGCTTGGACATAGTTTACGAGTGCGCGGTTGCAAGCCTTTTCCTATCCCATGCCATCCGCAAAGATGTGGTGTTTCACGCTGTGCTTAATGGTCCGCCTTCGCCGCCAGTGCACTTGAAAGTGGATGGTTTGACGCTTCATGATGTGCGAACAGACCAGCAGACATGGACCAACATTTTAAAGAAAGTTCTGGCTGGCAAAAACCACCTGGGTGTAAGCACTGAAAAACTAAGTTTCGAAGCCCTTTTAAGGGAGAAAGCCCAAAACGCCCAAATCTACGTCTTGGAAGAGGGCGGCAAAGATATCTTCGAAATTGAAATCGGCGAAAACCCAGTTTTTATCCTAGGAGACCACGTGGGTTTACCACGAAAAGTTGAGGCCTTCGCGCTGCGTTATGGAGAGAAAGTATCCCTTGGGAAAAAGCCTTATTTAGCTGCTACATGTGTAACGGTGCTTAACTACCTTTTGGATAGAAGGGAGCTAAGCCAAGACAAGCGCTAAATTTTTATTTTTGCATTTTCTGGTTTAAAATTTGTTGTTAGGCTATTTTGAAACGCTATCTAAGGGGTGAAGCGTAAAATGGCAGCCATCCGAGAGTTGCCGACAGCCCCGGTGGCGAAGTTTGAGAGGATAGGCGCCCACACGCATATTAAGGGTTTAGGCTTAGACGAAAACCTTAGGGCCGTGAAAATAAAGGATGGGATGGTTGGGCAGGAAAAAGCCAGAGAAGCCGCCGGTCTTGTTGTGAAGATGATTAAGGAGGGAAAACTCAGCGGGAAATGCATTATTTTGGCCGGTCCGCCGGGCACGGGTAAAACCGCCATCGCCGTGGCTATTTCCAAGGAGTTGGGTGAAAATGTTCCATTTATTCAGATGAGCGGTAGCGAAATCTACAGCACTGAGCGGAAGAAAACTGAGGTTCTCATAGAAGCCATAAGGAAATGCATAGGCGTTGAAATCCATGAGATGCGCAAGGTGTACGAGGGTGAAGTCACCCTCGTCGACATTAGAACGGCTCCGCATCCCTACAATCCCTACCAGAAGGTTCCTGAAAGCGTTAGGCTAACGTTGAAAACGAAGGAGGAGGAGAAAACCATAGAGGCCGGCGCCTCCATAGCTCAACAGATAATTGCAGAGGGCATATCCGAGGGCAGCGTTATTCAGATAGACGCTGAAACTGGTAGGGTGGTTAATCTTGGGCTTTGCCTAGAAAGCCAGAAGGGGAAAACCTACGATGTTGACACTCGGAGGAAGGTTCCCCGCCCCAACGGCAAAGTTTTGAAGGAGAAAGAGTTTGTTTACATGCTTACATTGGCGGATTTGGATGAGCTGAACGCGCGGCAACGTTCTGGAGGGCTTTTCTCCCTATTCTTCGGCGGCTCCGAATCCAAAGAAATCGATACTGAGGTGCGGATGGCTGTTGACCAGCAGGTGAAGGAGTGGGTTGACAGCGGAAAAGCCTTCATCCATCCAGGAGTGCTTTTCATAGACGACGCGCATCTCCTAGACCTCGAAGCCTTCAGTTTCCTCGGAAGGGCCATGGAAAGCGAGCTTGTTCCCATAATAATTCTCGCCACAAACCGTGGTGTGGCCCGCATTCGTGGAACCGACATAAGAAGCCCCTTGGGCTTTCCAGTTGACCTCATAGACCGTTCAGTTATTATTGCCACACAGCCCTACGACTTAGATAGCATAAAGGAAATTCTGAGAATCCGTGCTGTGGAAGAGAAAATTAAGCTGGAGAAGGATGCCCTTGAAAGACTTGCTGATGTTGGGGCGAAAAGCTCCATGAGGTATGCTGTGCAGCTTCTAAGTCTAGCCGCCCAAAACGCCAAGGCATCCAACAGGGACAAAGTCACCGTGGAGGATGTGCAGCGGGTGGACGACCTTTTCATGGATGTTGGCGAAGCCGCCGAATACTTAAGGAAACATGAGGAAAAACTGCTTGTTCACTAAACCTTCAAGCTGTAAAACCAATCTTTATTTCTAGACAACAATCTTTTAAATCAACCCCTGCCTCTTTTCAAGTGGTGGTTTAATTGTCCGAGAAGAAACACAAGCGGGAACCCCAAAGCCCAGTTGACTTAGAAACCGAGGATTTTGGGTTTATCTTAGAACCAGCCAAAATTGAAATAGGCTCCGGATACACTGTTTCCCTAAGCTATGACGAAGAGGGCAACCCGATAGTTGACATTAAAACCTTTGGGGAGGTTGACTCGGCCAAAATAAGAAGGGATATTGAACAGCTGTACCCCAACGCCCAGATTAGAAACCTAAACGAAGAGCCAACAGTCACTGTTGTTAGAAAGAGCGGCCGCAAAAGAAAATCTGGGAGAAAGTAGGTCTCGCCCAAAATTTCGGTTTTTGAAACGAGATTGAAATTGAATCAAAAATTCCCTCATATAAATTTTCCTTCAAAAACCCGAAAATTCAACATGGATCACGCTGATTTTAAAGGTTGTTGATGGTGAAGCTGTCAGATTGAACCGTTTAGTTTTTAAGCTTCTTCATAGCCATGGTGTAGAATCCCGATGGGAAGAAGCCAGATCCCTATGGAAGAAGATAAAGGGCTTGAAGGGAATGCAAAGGAGCTTAGGGTTGTCTATGTTCGTTCCGTAACGAATGCTCTCGGAACAAGCATGATAAATCCCTTTGTCGGGCCTTACGCTGTTAAAGAGTTGGGGGCCTCCTCCTCCGAGATGGGTTGGCTTCAGTCAATGAGCAACATTTCAAACAATATCATGCAGGTTTTCTGGGGAAGGCTGAGTGACAGGTTCGGGCGGAGGGTTCCCTTCATTTTTTTCGGCGGGTTGGTGGTGGCTTTGCTTTGGGTTCCACTGCTGTTTTTGAAGTCTGCAGGCCAGCTTGTTTTGTTGGTTGCATTGCAATCGCTTTTGGGCTCCATGGCTGTTCCAGCTTGGACAGCGTTGATTGGCGATTTGGTGCCTTCTTCGCATCTTGGAAGGGTTAACGCCAAAATCAACCTTTGGGCTTCTGTAGGCAGCCTAACAGCCACTTTGGCTTCGGGAATCATAATGGCAAGCGTCGGCGGAACAGTGCGGGAGCAAATACTAATCCCAACGGTTGTGGCGTCAACTTTTGGGCTAATATCCTCCATAGTGATGGTTAAGGTGAAAGAGAAAAGCGGAAAAAACAATAATGCGGAGAAACCCTTTATTGCGGATTTGCTGGACGTTGTAAGGGTTGCAGAGAAGTCTCCAAACTTTTTAAGGTACTGCACGTGCAGCGCACTCTTCACCTTCTTCATGTCTATTGCTTGGCCGCTTTTCGCAATAACCCAAGTTAAGGTTTTAAACGCTTCAATGTTGGAGATAGCCCTCCTCTCAGTGGTTCAGGGAATATTCACAATCCTTTTCATAGGCTGGGCTGGAAGACTTGCGGACACCGTTGGGAGAAAACCCCTACTACTGCTAGTTAGATTCGGCTACGTTACAGTTCCTTTGACCTATGCCTTCGCGCCAAACATCTACACTATAATAGCAATAAGTGCCTTCTGGGGAGCCATTGCAGCCTTTGAACAAGCCTCTGTCACAACATATTTGCTGGACGTCTCCCCTGAAGCCCACCGTGGAAGCTTCACAGCCTTCTACAACCTCCTAATAGGAACCGTCACCTTTTTCGGCTCTTTAATAGGCGGATACCTATCCGACCTCACCATAAGCGTTTACGGCCTAGTCTTAGGCCTACAAATAGTTTACATGGTTTCAGCTGTGGGTCGAGGAATAGGCGCCGCAACATATTTTAGGCTTAAAGAAACCTTAAAGAAAAAATAACCCGAGAATCGCGAATTTTGCCACAGAGCCACATTTTTAGGCCACTGACGGGCCATTAGAGGGGCCCATGTGGGGCAGAATTCGGCTTTTCAGTTTCTTTGCATATAGCTTTCTCGCAGTTGGCGTTTGGGCTGGTGTTGGGTTGCCTTGGGAAATAACCCAAAACTATATTCGAAGTGGCCATCGCAGCCTAGAGGAATTCGAGCCTGGAAGCATTCGCACAGTAACGCTTTCCGAGGCTGAGGGCATTAAGGCCTTGATTGGCAAGCGGAAGGGCGAAGATAAAACCGAGGTTGTGAGCTATCTCTTCGATGTTTCTAAGGGTTGGACTTTGGAGAAGGCCAAAGAATGGTTTGAGAGGCATTGCCGAGAAGCGGTTCGAGAGCGGTTCTTTGCTGTTTTACCCTTCAAGGTTTTGGAGAAAATGGTTGACAAGCCCCTGCGGATTAGGGGCATAGCCTTAACCGCTGGGATGAGCCGCAACCTTAACATTTACCTTCCAGAGGAGCTTGAAGCCTTCGCCGAGAGGCTTGTTTTCGCCCCCGTCTACATTGAGCATGTGGCTGCGCCCAATGCCGTTGGCAAGGTTGTAAACGCCAAGTGGGATGGGCAAAACCTTTGGTATGAGGCTGAAATCTACGACGACGAGGTGGCAGAGAAAATCCGCAAGGGTTTGATAAGGCATGTGAGCATAGGCGCCGACTATGAGAGGCTTGACGTTGTGGACGGCAAAGTGCCGCAGGGCTTGCACAATGCGGAGCTAAGCCTTGTGGCGGTGCCGGGCATACCGGAAGCCAACATCCAAATTGTTGAAAGCCTTCGGGAACAGCGCGTTGACCCCATAGCCTCTGGCGAGTATATCCTTGGCTTTTACCAGGATGTGGAGGCTTTTCTGCCGGAGCACTTCAGCACTGTTTGGCTTGACCGTGAAAACGGCGTCTTCGCCATCATGGGAAGGCCTAGGGCAGACCCAGACGCCAGCCTTGTTCAGAGCATTTTCTTCGCCAAGGAGAAGATGTGGGATGAAGCCAAAATCAGAGACTGGCTTACGCTGCATCCAGCTTACATGACAAGGGTTCAACAGTCCAGCCTCCTAAAAGAACGGGAACTTGGATGTGAGAAAATGTGCCACTATCAGAAAGCCTTTAACCGCTTGACGGAGCGGGTTTGGAGCAGAAAATACATCAACAGCCTTCCAGACGCATGTTTCGCCTATGTGGAGCCCGGGGAGAAGGATGAAAACGGCCGAACAGTGCCTAGGAGCAAGAGGCATCTGCCCTACATGGACGCGGAAGGCCGCATAGACCTGCCGCATCTGCGGAATGCTTTGGCGAGGCTGAGCCAGACAAGGCTGCCGGAGGAGGCTCGGGAAAAAGCGAGAAAAGTGCTCTGTGCCGCCGCGAGGAAAGTCGGCCTGCAAAGCGAGGTTTGTGGAACAGAGGAATCCAAAAGGGCGAAGGATGTGAATGAGAAGGAATTAGACTCGCTTATTGTGTCTCCAGAGCCAACGCTGGATGAAGTTATTGCCAGCGTTGAAGCTGTTTTGCATGAGCTGGAGGAAACCATAGAAGCCTTAACAGCCAAAGTCGAAGGCCTTGAAGCCTCTTTGAAGGCGTCTAAAAGCGTTGGCGGCGGGAAAAGCCTAGCTGAAGGCTTGCTTGTGAAAGCCCGTCAGCCGATGATTCCGGTGGAGGATGTTGCCAAAATGATTAGGGATGTTTTGCCAAGCCCCATGGTAGAGCGAAGCTGGGGTTTAGGGCCTCAGCGCATGTGCCAAGAGCTCCGCGGCGTGCTACACAAGCTTAACAAGCTCGGCGGGATGGTGGAGCAAAATGCTTGTAGACATTAAAACACGTGTTTTGGCGTTTTCGATTTTTCTGGGAGTAGGCCAGGACGAACTGGCCGAAACCATACAGAATGCGAAAAAGGGAGAGTGAAAACAGCCTATGGCGGATAACACTGGAAAGCCTTGGATGAGCATAGGGGAAACGGACGACCCTAAGGCGATTATTGAAACCTTTGAGGCGGCCGCTGCCGTGACAAAGGGCGACCCCGGTTTATTTAAGCGCTGACGACAAGGTTAGTCCGGCTACTTCGGCGCAGGACTGCATTGGCATAGCCCTAAAAAGCGTGGCGGCAGGCGACCCTTGTCCAGTGCTGGTTCGCGGCAGGGTTAAAGTGAAGGCTGGAGGCGCCATAACCCGTGGCAAAGCGGTTTACGGGGCGGATTCCAGCAGACGCGTTTTACAGCTAACAGACCAAGTGGTAAACGAGGGCGGTTCAGCCACCTACACCATTTACTATAACCGCAAGCTTGGGTGGGCTTTGGAGTCGGCTTCAGCGGCAGAAGACCTCATCTTCATTTACGTGGAAAAGTAGGCGGTGAAAAGCTTGAAACCCAAAGTTTTTGAAAGCCTCATGGCATCCGACAGCGAATTCCGCCAGCTTATGGAAAACTTAGGCCGAAGGGCGGCGACGCATCCGTTTTTGAGGCGCTACTGCCAAGTAGCCCTAAAAGAGCGGCTTTTCAGCGACACTCTCAGCGCTTTGGGGCATATGCATGACACCCTTGTTGAGGCTGCCTACCCAGAAATGATTGGCAGAGAAATTGTAATGGTTAAGCCCACCACTGAAGCCATGGAGAGGTTCCCCCTTGACGAGAAGGCTGTGGCCTACCGTTATGCTGAAGGCGCCTACACAAGGCTCAGCGGCAAAAAGGTTACTACAGTGGACATTTACACGAACATTGTGGCCGAAGCCTCAGAAGTCTGGACCCGCGAGTTTCTAGAAGACGCCACCTGGAACGTTATGGAAACCATGACGGAAAAAGTTGGCAGAGCCTTAGGCGAGGCTGAGACAAACCGCATCCTATCCATGTACGGGGCTATTGCCAACGCTGATTTGGCTGGAGGAGCCCCCATAGACAATGGTGGGCAGGCGCTAAACTGGTCTGGGGTTGTTAAGCTCCATAATGCTGTGCGCGGCGAGAACTGGCGGCCAACAGTGCTGGCTCTAAACGAGGTGCAGTTGCATCAGCTTTTAAACGACGACAAGTTCATCCACGCCCAGTATTTGCCATCCGAGCATGTGGACTTGGAGAGGGGCGTTGTGGGCAGCGTTCTGGGCATGAAGGTTTTAGCCAGCACGTTGGTGCCCAACGGTGTAGCCTACGCCATTGACACTCGGGTAGCCGCCGTTATGCTTCTCCGCAGAGACATAACCGTTGAAGACTGGGAAGACCCGCGGACAGGCGAGTTCGGCGTGAGGGCCACCACCCGCTTCGGCTTGGGTGTGCTCCGAAGCAAGGCTGTCGCCAAAATGGTCAACATCAGCACATCCCTCTAACAGCCCCTCTAAAAGCTCATCCAGAAGGCTTGAAGGATCATGGAAAACCTTGCTGGTAAATGTCCAAAATGCGGCAGAACCCACCAGCTGCGGAGCCGAGAAGACATGGTGGTCTGCGACTGTTGGCGCATCTGCCCCATCTGCGGCGGTGAAATGACGCCCTACACGCCTGACACTGCGCCTAAAACCTACGCCCTAAACGGCTTAAGAGAGCTGCAAGTGCTGATGGTGTGCACTCGCCATTCTCCCCCTTTCTATGGCATGCAAAAACCTGTGGAGGTTAAAGCGGATGCGTAAACTCCATGAACGTTTACGCTTGGCGAAAATCGTTTTAGCCGAGCTTAAGAAGAGGCCTCTTGGCAGAACGGAGCTTGAAAAACGCACTATTAGGCAGTGTGGAACCCACAGCGCCTTTGAGGGAATCTTCCGCTGGCTTGTCCAAGGCGGTTATGTAGCCAAAAGCGAACAGCGGCACAGGGCGCCCTACACCATAACCGAGAAGGGCCTAAAACTCCTGGAGGGCTTGTAAAATGGCTGCTGTTTTAAGGCGGTTAATTGAGGCTTTCACTGTTAAGAGGCGGAGCGGCTACGCCTATTCGCCTTCCGAGTTGGTCTATGAGACGCCCACCATACCATTGGCAGATGTTATGAGACTTTACGAGCGAGACCCAGCATGCAAGGCAAGTGTGGATTTGCTGGCTGCATCGGCCGTGGGCATGGGCTTCTACACAACGGTTAACGAAAACTATGATAAAGCTGAAGAGGCCAAACGCCTCATAGACCAATTCAACGAAGAAGTCAACCTAGACACGCTCTTATGCGAAATGGCCCGCGTCCTAATCGCCTGCGGAAACGATTTCTGGCTTAAAATAACCCCTGAAAGACTCACCAGCCTCCAAAGGCTTCCAGTGGACGCCATAGAAAAAATCGAGTACAGCTTTTTGCAGGAAGGCGGCCTTAAAATCCCATATGAGGTGGAAGGCTATAAGCTGCGGCTGGCTTATGGCGGTGAAACCCTAAACCCGGAGGCGGTCATCCATTGGCGCATAAACTGTTTGGGGGCTTCGGGTTTTGGAACGGGCGTCTTGCAGGTTCTGCTTCACACGCTTACCTTCCAGTCTGACCGCCGTCCCGCTTATGCATGGATGAAAGCCAAAATAGAGCGTATAATGCCCAAAATCTTCGAAAAGTATGCGGGGCCAGATGTTTTGGCGCTTCTTGAGAGGGCGGACGCCGCCACCATTCAAAAGTTTGAGAAGGCCATAAAAAGCCGTCCAGAGGAAGGCGTTTGGCTTTTCTACAGCGGCAGGGGCGACATAAAGCCTTTAACCATAGACCCCCGCGCCAGATTCGAATACTACATAGACTACATTATAAACCAGTTTTACATAGGCTGCGAGACGCCCCTGCCAAGGCTTTTCAGCACTCCAGGCTTCACGGAGGCAAGTGCAAGGGCTGCCCTAGAACTGCAGGACATGCTCATAAAACCCATACAACGCTACATCAAGCGGCAAGTGGAGCACACCATTTTCACGCCTGTTCTGGTTCAGGCTGGCTTAGACCCTTCAGAGGCTAGGGTTCGCCTAAACTGGGGCGTTCCTAAAACACCGCAAGTCAGCATAGCCGACATGTTGAAGGCTGCTGAGCTTGGCTTAATCCGCCCAGAAGAGTTTCGCAAAAACGCTGCCAAGTGGGGTTGGGAGTTGTGGGAAAAGCCATCCGAAACCACTCTAGAGGAGGCGAAAGCATAATGCCTTTTCTGTTTTTGGCTTCTCCTTTCTCCCCTCGAAAGCGCGTTCATGCCTTCTCTAGAGTGGCGGAAAAGGGCTTCCATCAAAGCCCTAAGCTGGTTAAAGCCGAAAAGGAGGTGGAAAACTGAAATGAACCTTTTAAACATCGGTTTGGGGGTTGGTGCAGCCTTAGCCTATGCCTTTCTTGGCTATGCCGCCCAGGACAAGCCTTTCAACTGGCGGAAGTTTCTCCGCACAGTCGCCATAGCCGCTTTTTCAGCATTAGGCCTAGACGTTGCGGGCATGACCTTCGACGTTTACACCGCATTGGTAGGGCCCACCGCCATAACCGTTTGGCTTCAAAAGCTCATTGACACGGCTAAACAGTAAGGAGGCATGGCAGAGTTTGAGCCAAGAAGTGCCCTACTGGCGTTATGAAGAAGCCTACAAGGCTATTCACAGCGCCTTAAATGGGCTTATGGCCCCGCCCAGTGGCAAGAGAATCACCAAGTTATCGTTTACATGGAATGCCGACGGCACTGTTCACACTATTAAGGCGTTTATGGACGAGGAGCTGCTTTTCACCCTCACTTTTTCTTGGAATGCTGATGGCACCTTGCGGGAGGTGGCCCGAACATAGGCCCCACGCGAGCCTATGCGGGAAACTAATGTTGGAAAGGAGGTTGGTGCAAAATGAGTCAAAATGTTAGCGCGTTAGTGCGATACCGTGTGATTAAACGGCGGGTTGGCGAGGCTAAGCCTTACGCCATAGAGGAAAGCGAACACAACTGTTTCCTTATTGAGGGCATGAATGCCATGTGGAACTTGATACTGGGCTTGACGGAAACTCCGTTCAGCAGTTCAAACGCCTATATTGGCGTTGGCGACGGCGCAACGGCTGAAAGCGAGTTGCAGACTGGGCTTCAGGGCACAAACAAGTATTATAAGGGTATGGCAAGCGGCTATCCGAAGGGTCCGGCGGATGCAGGCGACAAGAAAGCTGTTTTCCGCAGCGTTTTCGCAAGCGGTGAGGCTAATTTTGCTTGGAACGAGGTTACAGTGGCGAATGGCAACAGCGACGCCGCCAAAAACATGCTCCGTATAGTGGCGAGCAAAGGCACGAAGCAGAGCGGTGAAGAGTGGACGGCTGAAGTGGAAGTGCAGTTCCAGAATCCGGCGTAGCCTAAAATGGTGGTTTGAATGGTTTCCAAAGACGTGCTTCTTGACAAGTTGAAGTCTATAAAAAAGGACGTGGATGTGATAGTTTTCAAAGAGCTTTCTGGCGGCGGCTATGTGGGCATAACAGCCAAAGATTTCGCTGAAATGCTTAACTGGATTATGAAGGGCAAGGTAGTCGAGGAAACTGTTGTAGGCTATGCGGAAGATGGCACGCCAATAATTGAGCGAAAAGAGCGAGACCCAACACCAGAAGAGGTTAAGCAGCGGTGGCAAAACAGCGGCTACATTCCATTATTTAAAGAGTGGCTGTCTAAGGGCATTATTAAGCTGGCGGATTTGAAGGAATTGTTTGGTGATGTGTCATGGCTGTAGGCGATGTTAAAAGCGACTTGCAAAGCATCGCTGCTGGGGCTTTCCTGGCTATTCAACCGCCAAGCACTGAGGAATGGGTTGTCCATAACATTTATCATGAGCATGATGTTGAACTGCACTTTTACGATGGAACCAACAGCCTAGCCTTTGACACGGATGCAGGTGCAGGCGTTTACGCCAAATACGCTTTCCACGTGACTAACAGCCGCTATATCCGAGTGAAAAACATAAACACATCAGCTCGGCTTATAGGCTTTGATGGTGTGCAAACGAAATGACAAGGTTGATTCCACAGATTGGAAGCAAAAAATTATTTACAATTACGTATGCTACGCCAAGGGAAAGTCTTGAATCCACGCCTATAACTTTGCCAACAAGCGAACCAGCAAACCCGCAGATAACGTGGACTGTTCAAGATTCTGATTTGCCAGTGTTTAGCGTTAAGCCTTTCAGCGTTAAGTATATTGCGTGCGTTTATGGTGCTGGAAAATTTGTAACCGCTGGAACACTTTATTGGCGTATGACGAAAAACGGAAATTCTGTGGCTAATGGTTCAGCTTCTATTGCTGCGAACACGTTTTACACGGTTAACGCCTTCTTCTTAGACGTTCTGCCGGACGACGTTTTAGGTTTGAAGCTTTGGAGCAGCATGTCCAACAGCAACTGGGACTACAAGGCATTGTTTTGCTATCCGACAAGGTTCTTTCCATTTCCATTGTTAAACTATAAGCAGATTCCAGCAAAAGTTAAGATTTGGAACACTGATTCGCCTACGCTTTATCCGACTTTAACACTTGGCAATCCAACACCATGGGTGCCTAACTATCCATGGCAAGGTTACATTCAAAACGGAAACAGTAGTGCATGGCAAATAAACATCACAGGTTCTTTAACTTTTGACTATTACCCTCCGCATGCTACTTATGGGCTTTACAGAGTATGGTATTACGGAGACGTAGGCAATGCTAACACTGCAGTTGTTCAAACAGACGCCACTTACCGCCCAAAATATTACAGAAATTATCTAAACATTAAAGTTGAATGCCGCCCGTTAAGGATTGAATAGTTTATGACTGACATCACTGAATACGGCGACATAATAGTTAACGCTTACATGGATGAGTGGGGTAGAAGGCGCATTAACGGCCTTTTAGAAGATGGAACAAGAATCTTAATGGTTGCAGCAGCGCCGATAATTAAAACTTGGACAGCCCTCTTAAACACCAGCCACGTTTTCAAAACGCCTACACGCCTTTTCAAACTATCTCAAACATTGAGGATGCTGCACGCTTGGACGCTGCCCCTTCCATCCTTCCTTAAACAATGGTTTGCAGCGGTCCAAACAACACATACCTTCAGAAGACCTTTCCGTTTCATGAAGCTGACGCAGACTCTTCAAATAAGCCACGTTTACATACGCAACCGCCTGTTTAAGCTCTCCCAAAACTTAAACATCAGCCACGTTTTCACTCGCCCGTTTAGGAGGATAGGCTACACGCAGCAGTTACAGCCAGCCCATGTTTTCCGCCGCCCAGTAAGAGTCGTAAGATTTCCAGCAAGTATTCAATTAATTCACCAAATTAAGATTCCAACTCGCCTAATCAGACTCGTCGAACAACTAACACTGGGCCACGCCTATTTTGTGGCTGTTCCAAGCGTTAAAAAGACACGTTTGTTTCTTGTTAGGAGATTTAGCCATTCAGCTTTCAAACGATTAGCAAGGCTTAAGTCTTAAATTTGAAAATTGTGACAAATAAGAGAGACGGTTGGTTCAATGTGTTTGCATAGGAAAATTTTCGCCCTTGCATGTGTGCTGTTTTGGGTTGTTGCCAACAGTGCTGTTTTAAAGGTTTATGGTTGGGGGAACGGCGGCTACAGCGTAGACCTTAACAGTCCCAAATATGGAACCCACGACTGGATTGCTGAACACGCTTTGGACTGGCTGCCGCAAACCGAGAAGCAGTTCATCCTCGAAAACATTGCCATATATCTTTATGGGACAGAGCTTCCCGACAACGGGAACGCTCCAGACGGCATAGGCGACACAGCCAAACACCACGTCTACTATTTCGATAACGGCACGCTTCAAGACGACATCGGCGGGGTGCGCGCCCAACAAGAATATGAAAACGCCCTAAACCTTTACAAGGCTGGACAAGTGGCAGAGGCCGTCAAACACCTTGGAACCATGACCCATTATATCGCGGACCTAGCAGTTTTCGGCCACGTCATGGGAACCGGAACAGACTGGGGTAATGAAAAGCATCACAGCGACTACGAGGACTATGTGGAGCGGAGAACAAACAGCTACAACGACGACTTCAATATTTTCCTCCAATTCGACGGAAGCCTAACCACAATTTCGGCTTATGAAGCGGCTATAACGCTTGCCTATGACACAACCTTTGACGTGGACGGCAACCTAACATGCGTCTGGATGGACAACAACTACAACTGGAGTGATCCAGTTTTCAAGAATCGTTGCGGTGAATCTTTGAACTTGGCTGTAAACCTGATTGCGGATGTTTTGCACACTTTCGCCTTGGAAACTAAGCACTTTGTGCCGGTGCCGTTCCACTATCAAGCCGAAGACTATTATTGTGGTCCAGCATGTCTTGAAATGGTTTTTGACTATTACGGTGAAGACGTAGACCAGTACGAGATAGCTGATGCTGCCAGAACCATCGGCGAACCATTCTATTCGACTTATACGGACGAGCTTCGAAGGGCTGCCCACTTCAGCAACCTCAGCACATCCATGGGCGCCGAACTCGACTACAATATTACGGGGTACACGCTTCGAAGCCTAGGGTATGCAGCCTTCGAATCCTTCGGCATGAGCATAGAAAACCTTAAACGCTACTTGGACGCTGGAAAGCCTCTAATCCTCCTAATGTGGTACAGTGAAGCCAAGAGATATGGACACTACCGGGTTTTGGTCGGCTACAATGAGACACATTTCTTCCTCCACGACCCTTGGAACAAGCCCGAATGGGGTGGAAAATACGGCGGACCAGCCATAGCCTTCAACTACACTGCCTTTCTAGACTTGTGGAACTACAGCGATTATTGGGCGCTTTACGTGGAGCCATGGCGCCTTCAAGTGTCAGCCCCCGCCAACATAACAGCTGGACAACCATTCCAAGTTAATGTGACAGTCACCTATCCAGAACCGCCTCCCGGAACCATTGAAAACTATACGGCGTCCATGTGCAACGCCACCATAATATTGCCTAGAACCGTTAGGCTGGCGGAGGGCGAAAAAGCCAAAAAGACCCTTGGAACGAGTGTTTTAGAGGCCGGCGAATCCGCAAACTTGAGTTGGACGCTTGTGGCAACAACATACCCCATATGGAACAAAATAACCATTATAGCTGAGGGGCTTGTCGCCGGACACGTATTTGAGCATCATCCAGACTATCCAGCATACAATTACACGGATAGAATCGGCGGAAAAACAGCCTTCACCATAGGACCCATAGACGAAACTCCACCCGCGATAGGCATCCTAACCCGCGAACCATCAGGCGACGTTCAACCATACCAAAACGTGACAGTTTCAGTAAACGTTAAGGACGCTGAAAGCGGGGTGGAAAACGTCACATTATCCTTCACTATAGACGATGGCGCCACATGGAAGAACATAACCATGACATTAAACAACTCAACAGGCCTTTACGAGGCGACTATACGTGGACAAGAGGCTGGCACAACCGTTAGGTTCAAAATCATCGCCTACGACGTGGTTGGAAATGTTGCCGTGCTGGACGGCACACAACCCTACTGTGTGTATGTGGTGATTCCAGAGCTATCCACCAGTATGGCTTTTACATACCTTTTTGTGGTGCTGTTACTGGCCGCCTCATACACGTTAAGGTTTAGATACCGGATTAAAGCGCGTAACAAAAACCTTAATTTAAAAAGCTTTTAAAACAGACATTTTTGTCAAAGCCTTTTAATTTCAAGATTTTAATTTAAACAGTCTAAAATTCTGCTTTTTAAACGTGAAAATTGCTTAAATTTGGCTTTTCCACCTATAGCAGCATGGAGGAACAGCCTCTTGGCAAGTGTTTCCGTCGATGATGTGAGGGACGTCTTAAACCTAAACAGCGGGGACATACCAGACTCTAAAATTGAGAAGATGATAAAGCGGGCTGAGGTGGCCCTTGAGCTGGAGCTTGGCAAGGAAATCGTTATACAGATTGCACAGAAGCCGAAAAAGAAGCCATAACAGTTTTGGCAGCTATATACGCCATCTGCTATTTGACGGGTGGTTCTGCCGTTGGCTTAAGCTTCAGCATAGGCGACAAAAACGTAAGCGTTTTGGGCAACGCTCCACCCCTAAACGTTTTGGAGGCCGAGTTAGAGCGGATTTTAACCCACCTAAAACAGCCCTACATTGGGAAAGTGTAAACCATGGGAACAGTGCCAGAACCCTATTACACATTCGTCATGAACCATGCGCCCTACGTTTATGTGGTTCCGCCCGGCACGCCGGACCAGCAGTGGGGCAGGGCAGCCTTCGCCTCGGCTTTCGCCATAGAATTTCTCTATGAGGCTTACCACGCCCAACAGTTTGAAAACCGCAAAACAAACATTTACAACAAAATTGTGAGCCTTGCCGACTGGATTTTGACGCAGCAGTGCACAAACACTGCGAAAAAGGCTTACGGAGGCTTCAAATCAACAGAAAACAGCACATACTATTATGCCATAGACGCTTGCAGGGTTATTCCAGCCCTTCTAAAAGCCTACGAACTGACGGGCGACGCCGACTATTTGGAGGCTGCAAAGCTGGCTGGGAGCGTTTTCCTCAAAACCATGCAGGAACAACAGGCCTACGGTGGTTTTGCAAGGGCTATTGACGACAGCGACAATTGGCTTTTGCAGTTGGATGTGGAATGCCTGTATGGGCTTGTAGGCTTGCGGATGCTGGCTGAGAAATATGACGTGGCGAACGCAAGCCTATACCAAAACATGATGGGCAAGGCTGTGGGTTTTCTGCGCCAAGGCTTTGAAGGCTTATGGCTTTGGTTTGACCCTGCCGACGGCAAGTGGCATCGAGTAGGCCTAACCGAAAACGAGGTTTACGATGACTGTTTCGCCTATGCATTAATTGGCTTGTATGATTATGAGGGTTGGAGCCCCTCATGCCAAAAAGTCTACAGCTTAATCAACAGTGTTCAAGCCTCCAACAAACATCCAGCCTACAATCCAGCCGTCTGCTGGGCTGGCTACATAGACGTGGTTTCGCGTTCTCCAGCATGCGACTATTATGACGCGGTTACAGCGGGAATTCTTTGGCGAATCCGCCGAAACCATGACAAGCCAAGCTACGCTTTCAGCATGCAAATCATAGACAAACATCAAAGCGAGTTCATGTTCTGGGGCGTCAAACACGCCGACTACAGCCCCGTGGAGAACAAGTGGGCTATGGCCACGGTTTGCTGGCTGGCCAGGTTTTTCCTAAACTGTGAGGAGCCATTAACCCGTTTCACACAGGTGGTTAGGGCTTACGGCGAAAATGTTACGCTTTACCCTGTCGTGGGCGTGGGCGAAACCCTAAGCTATGGAGAAGGCTTGGAAATTCAAGCCATAGCAACCCCAGCCCGTGGAGAGGAGGTTTTGCTGGAACCCGGCTATGTGCTTAACGATTACATAACCCTCTACACTTTTGCGCCTTTGAGGCGGCATGACAGGGTTAGGCGTAAAGGCGTAGACTATGAGGTTTTGGCTGTCCAACCCTTCGACTGGAAGGGGGAAACAGCCTATTTTCGGGCGAGTTGCAGGAGGCTTGCTGGCTGATGGCTGAACCCTTAAACGTTGTGGATGCTGTTGTGGAGCTTTTAAACGCAAACCTTCACGTTGTAAAAGAGGACGGAAGCCTCGCCAAAATCAGCGTGAGCCGTGAATGGCTTTCGCAGGAAGCCTTGCAAAACGTGGACGGGCAAATAACCGTGGGTTTGGCTGAATGCGTCGACAATAAAATCGAGTTGTCGGGCAGGCTTCGCAGGCGCGTTTACACTCTCCTCATAAATGTTTGGAGCCGGGACAGCGGCATCCGCCAGAAAATGGTGGAGGAAGTTAACCGCGTTGTGAGGCAGAACCGCAACAATCCAGGGGGAGGCCTAGCCTACCTAGACGTTGTAGGCTTCCGAGATGTTGACCGTTTGGATGTTAAACCCCTCATTTACAGAACCGAGTTCACCCTAAAATCATGGGTATTAGAGGATATAGGAGCGTGAAAATGTATGCCCGAAACTTATGGAGCCCATGAATGCCGCGTCTATTTTGTGGAAGAATCCACCTATGGACAGACGCCCTCCAACCCAACGATGATTGGAGTGAACGCTGAAAACGTGAACGCTGAAGTTGACCCAAGCCTAGTGAAGGTTCGCGGCGTCGGCGCTAGAGACCTCGCCGCCTTGAAGAGGGGTTTACGGAAACCCACTTTGAAGGTGAGCCACATACTGCCCAGCGATGCGCCCATAGCCTTCATCCAACACGTGCAGACCTTGAAAAGCCTAAGCATTCAGGTTTTATGGTTTAAGGGCTTGTTTTCCTCGGCCACCGACATTGTCAGCCTCCTCTACAAGGGCATGCGCATCGACAAACTCACAGTGGAGTGCAGCATAGAAGACTTTGTGAAGGCTTCTGTGGAGCTTGTTGGGCAGGACGTGGAGGTTGGCACAGGCAAGATTGCAGGCGCCACATATGCAGACTATGCGGGTGCTGTGGCCTACACTGAAAGCTTTGTCCAGCGGGGTGCAGCTGACGGCTCAAACTTGACGGCTTTGACACGCGTTTCAGATTGGAAGTTCACCATTGAAAACAACCTTAAACCAGTGCCAGTCATCCGCCAGTCCAACGCCTATCTGGCAAAATATTTGCCAGCCAGCCATCGGGAGTTAACGGGCGAGTTAACCTTCGAGTTCGAGGATAAAGGCGAGTTTGAAGACGTAGTGAACGATGCAGAGTTCAGCCTAAAATTTGGCTTAGGCGGCTCCAACAGCGCCCTATTCAAGTATTGCAAGTGGGAAAACGTGCAAACGCCGGTGCGCATTGAAGACCTCGTCAGCCTAAAAGCCCGCTTTGTGGCGAGGGACGTGGTGATAAGCTAATGCGTACAGAAACCCTCATAGTCGGCGAAGAGTTTGGCAGGGAGTTTGCAGGCAAATACGTTTTTCAAGAGCTTACATGGGCTAAACGCAACCGCATAATCCAAAAATACACGAAATACCACCCGTTGACTGGGCATGTGGTTTCCAGCGACTATGTGGCCATCCAAGCGGAAACCATCTGGGCCTCGCTAAAGGAACAGCCACCCCACAAACCCATCACTCTTGAACGTCTTTTGAGCGAAGACTCGGAGAAAGGTATACCCATCGGCTTGGGGGAACTTTTCAGCCAAATTGTAAACCGCCTAAACAACATAAGCCAAGAAGAAGCAGCTTTTTTATCCGGACAGTCAGAAGGCAGAGGCCAAACCCAACGCTTACAGAGTTCCGCCTCTGTAAAGAGTTCGGGTGGACACCAACACAGCTCGCTAAACAACCAGCCAAAACCATCCAACAGTTCATCCTCATCCTCAACGAGCTAGACCGCCAAGCAGAGGAGGAAAAAGCCAAAACGGAGCGTGAAACAAGATGGCGCTTGAAATAAACCTCACTTTGGAAGGCGTCGAAAATCTTCAACACGCCCTACAAAGCCTAGACAACACGTTACAGCAAAACATTCAGCAGCAGCTGGAAAGGTGGGCTATGGAAGCCCGCGAATACGCTAGAACCCTAGCCCCCGTTAGGACTGGACGGTTGCGGAGCGGCGTTTACGCCAAAACAAGCGGTTGGGAAGCCCAAATAGGCGCAGAGGCATCCTACGCCATCTTCGTCGAGTTTGGCACCCGTCACATGCAAGCCCAGCCGTTTCTCCGCCCAGCAGTGGAAGAATACATGCCAAGACTTGAGGAAATGCTCGTCGAAGCCCTTGACCAAGCCGTGGTGGAGGCTGGCTTAACATGAGTTTCCGTGAAATAGCCATAACCGTGCGGGCTGTAAACCGCGCCAGCCACGAGTTCGCCAGAATCCAAACAGACGCTGAAGCCTTATCAACGCGGATAAGAAGCCTAGGCTCCGCCATTGCTGGTTTAGGTGCGGCTGGAACGGCCATCGCCCACATGGCCCACCAGTTCGGCTTGCTGAACGCTGAGCAAACCCGCCTTTTAAGCGGCGCCATGCAAGTCATAGCAGCCATCGGCATGTTTATGCGGACAAGCTGGGGCGCCGCCATAGCCCAAAAAGTTTATGCGGCAGCCTGCTGGGTTGCCACAACAGCCCAAAACGCCCTAAACATAAGCTACGCAACTTTTCTGGCTTTAACCGGCGTGGGGGTGGCCGCCATCATAGCCGCTGCAGCGGCAGTAGCCTACTTCGCCAGTCAAATGAATGCCGCCACCGCCAGCGTCCGCGAATACAATGAGGCTGCTGCTGAAGTGTCAACCCGCACGCGAAGCATTGTACGGGCCGGCGAAATGGAGCTTTATAGGCGGGGTGTGGAGCGTTGAGTGTTGAACTGCCAGCCATGGCTTTAGCCTTCGGCGGCTATGGGGTTCCCCAAAACGACGTCGTAGAGTGCCGCGTGCACTTGGGCTGCACAAAAGAGGTCAGCAGCTTTGAGCTTACACTGCAGAACTGGAGTGGCAAATACAGTCCAAACGGCGCCATCCCGCTGAGTGTCGGCATGGACGGCAGCATAAGCATAGGTAGAGGCGCCAACTGCCCCCAAATAATCACATGCCGCATTGAAAGCGTCCGCTATGTAAGCACAGCTACAGAGCATTATGTGCATTTAAGCGGCAGATGCTGGGGTGAACGCCTCTTCCGCCGCCTTTTCACCGGCGTTTTTGAAAACATGAAAGGCGAGGAAATAGTCAAACACTTGTTGGACTATTATGTGGGTTTGAGCCACACCCGAAACGGGACAGAACTCGTTGAGGACACGGACACCACTTACACGAGGCTTGAGTATGAGAACACGCCTGTTTGGGATATTATCCGCTACATCGCCGACTCCGCCGACAAAAACGGTGTGGTGGGCTACGATTTCCGAGTGGCTCCAGACGGAAAATTCGAGTTTTTCCCCAGAAACAGCAAAACTTCGCCTGTCAGCCTTACAGACCGCATTGAATACAGCGAATACCGCAAGGATATTCACGGCGTCCGCAACAGAATAGCCGTTTACGGCATTGCAGAGAAAAGCCTACCCTTGGATAAGGATGCTTGGACAGAGAGCCTAACGCCTTCGGACGGCGGTTGGAGCGCCATATCCGCCAGCCAAGTAAGCCTCGACACGGCGAACAAGGTGAAGGGCAACGCCAGCATAAAGGCCTACGGAACAGGCCAAATAACAGACGTTGGCATAGTCTTCACATTAAACACTGGTAAAGAGGTGAACGCCAACCTTTATCCGCAACTGAACTTTTGGGTTTACCGCCAAGCCAACGTCTTCTACGAGAATGTTGCCGTAAGCCTCTTCGACACGGAGTGGAAAATGGCTAAGCACGTTCGGCCCATAGGCCCGGAAAAGTGGACCCAGATACAGGTGAAGGCGGGCGGCAAAAACGCTGATTTGTGGGAGGTGGAGGGCGGCTTTAATTGGGCTGCAGTAAAGCAGATACGCTTTGACTGTTGGCTTAACAGTGCTAATCCCGGCAGTTTCTGGGTGGACGGCCTGTTTTTCGGCGGGTGCCGCTACTCGGCGGTCGCCCAAGACACTGGCAGCCAAAACAGTTATGGCCTTCGGGAGCTGGCGGAAACCGATGAGGAGCTTTACAGCGACAACGAATGCCTCTTGAGGGCTAAGGCGCTTCTAAATCACCTTAAAAGTCCAGTGGAGCATTTGACGGTGCGGAGCACAGTGGTGGATTATGGCGACACGCCGCTGCTGCCCGGCGACAAAATCCACGTGGTTTTGCCCAACGAGGGCGTGGACGCCGACTTCCGCATCGAAAGTGTAGAATATCATGTGGATGCTAAAACGCAGAGTTTGGAGGTAACCCTTGAACTGGGGCGGGAGGCGCCGCTTTTGGCCGACTACCTCTACGCCTTGAAAAGCAAAACCGAACACCTAAGCCGTTGTAAGGCCTCTGCGGTGGTTTAGGCGGGAACCAGCGTGGAAAAAGCCAAAAGCTTTAGGCGAACAGTCATCGAAGTCCGCGAAGACCTCCACCACGAGGTTCGAAAGTTGGCTTTGCTTAACGACTTACGCATTTATCAGTTGGCCAACGCCATAATAGAAGAGTTTTTGAGGGATGAGGAGCGGGTTAAAGCCCTCATTAAAAGGTTAAAGCTTCAATCCAGCCACGTAATCCACTAGCCGCTTCACTTCTGCTTTGGCCGGCTCTTCCAGTGGCAGGGCTGGTTTTCGCGGGTAGCCCGCCGGCAGCCCCAGCATTCGCATGGCCTCTTTTATGGCTGAAAGCTGGTTGTGTTTTTTGACTAGGATTTCGTTGATTTGGGTTACAACTGCCTGCAGTTGGGCTGCTTTTTGTTGGT
>Ga0207433_10004652_pt1 | contig 25116 bp, 32 predicted proteins | sample YelNatPaOPGAMG01_FD_187559 | JGI IMG/M metagenome (GOLD analysis project Ga0207433, IMG submission 187559) | Hot spring thermophilic microbial communities from Obsidian Pool, Yellowstone National Park, USA - OP-RAMG-01 (SPAdes) (version 3) | ecosystem: Environmental > Aquatic > Thermal springs... | reverse complement strand
AGACTACCTTTGTCTATAGAAACAAAGAAACCTACTTACCTATCTATCGAGATAGAAGGTAGATCGAATGTATATAATCTAGATGTTGAAAGAGCAAAAACAATCCCAGAAGCATTTAGGGACTATAATGAGCTTGATGTAGGTCGTGACCTTATTCGGATGGGTGATCTAGCTAAGAAACTACGTAAAGGGGATATTACTGCAGATGAACGAAAAGAGATGGGTAGGCTTCAGAAGCTAGTAGATGATATCACATCTAAAGTCGAAAAAGGCGAAGTTAGTGCCATTGACGCAATTAAATATGCAGTAGATCAAATGGAATCGTATTCATTCCTCACGGGAAGATCTGACTATAACGACTTTGCTCTTAAAGCTTTGAGAAATAATTTAGCCGATAAAATAGAATCTGAGTTAGCTGATCTAGCAAAGAACGGAGAATTATCTAGTAAGCTGTCTTCACCCTTGATCAATGAACTTAATAGACATATGCAGAGAATACTTGGTGATAAGGTTCCGATTCTTTTCGTAGATAAGGAAGAGCTTACAGAAGCTTTGAAGATGTTAGGAGTCACTCCAGAAGGTTTGAAAGATGCATTAGCTAGACATGGTGTTTATCCAAAGGATACATCAGATCTGCTAAAAACCATTTCCTCTATCAAGGGAATAACAACATTATTAGATGTAAAGAAGCCAGCCATTCTTCTTGTAAGAAATGATCCAAATATAAGAAGGACAGCATTTCATGAAGTAATGGAGGCTTTAACTAACTCTGGACAATTACCTAAGAATGTAATGAAAATACTAGAAAAAGCTTTTAGTGGAAGAGAGCGTCATTGGAAAGAAGAGGCTGCAGACGCATTCGCTAAATATTATGCAACTGAGAGACTAGATGACGTTCCTAAATATCAGCAGATAGTCAGTAAAGTCTTTAATAAAATAAAATCCATCATTGATAGAATCATCAATTTCTTCCAAGGCTATGGCTACCTATCCCCATATGATATCTTTGAAGATATAGCTAAAGGCAAATATAGATTCCTCGATAAGGATGGGAATATAGATCCAGTAAAATATGACGCCTACTTAGGAGATAAGATAAATGAGCTGTCATTGTCTTTATCTCCAGAGTTTAGGGAAAAAGACGATAGACATTGGAGTCAGAAGATCATTGATTTTATAAATGATGTGAGAAAAGGCATCAAAGACTCAACAATGATGTCTTCTTTCGAGAAGAACTTCTTACCTCCACAGTGGATTAGAAGAGAACCTATTCAAAAATTGCTAGATATCATGATCAAATCACAAGAGAGTAGAAACCTGGCAGTATACAGCACATCCAAGGAATTTATAGATAAATACGATGGATTATCAAAAGATATGAAAGACAAATTGGATAAGGCCATTATTTACAGCGGAGAGTTAGAAGTAGTATTAGATGATAAAGAATTAAAAGATAGATTTGGTTTAGATGACGAAGCCATTGGTGCATATAAAGAATTTAAAGCATCGATGGATAAGGTGTTTAGAAACTATATTACATCAAAGCAGAGGATGATCATAGATATAATATCCAGAATGCCAGGATATAGACATATAACATCAGAAGTAAAAGATAAATTGATTAAATCTATAATCATAGAGGATCCAACTAACTTTGTTAACACAATAAAAGACATCATGAATACAACACATAAGAGTATAATACATTCAATATCCGAATTTATAGATAGATTTGCTATGGACAACGATATAGAGCTGAGCGATAAAGAAAAGAGTGAGCTAGTAGACATGCTTGATGATATAGTTACTAACGTAGATAGGTTAGAGAATTATTATGACCAGCTAACTAAAGGTTTTTATTTCCCGAGAATCAGACCAAATGGAAGATATGCAGTAAAGGTCTATAAGTATACTACATACATAGACAGCGATAGGAAAGAGAAGACTGGTTGGGTTGATATCTACAGAGAACATACAAAGAAAGGGTCAACTCTAAGAGAGAGTGTAGAGGCTACAAGAATCTATAATAGAGTAAAGCGAGAGCTACAGAAACAGGGATACAATGTAATAGAGATAACTGATAGGAATCAACTCAATGAGATCAAGCCTGAGGGCGATAATGACATTGTGCTGATAAAAGATATCAATGAGGCTCCTTCTTCGTTATTCTATGATAATGTAACGAATGAAGCAGTAATGAGATACTTGAAATACATAACTGAAGATCTAGAAGAAAGAACTACAGATGAGACTAAGAAAGAGATGTTAAAAGAGATCATAGATCATATCACTAGCAATATAGACATAGACTTAAGACGAAGAAGCATGGCTCTTTCTAGATTGATTCAGAGAGAAAGAAGAGTAGAGAAACTCAGTAATGAAGAGATGATGCCAATAATAACTGGTGGATATGATAAGAATGTATCCAGAGCCTTTAAGCAGTATGTAATAGCAATGTCAGGTAATATCTCTAGAACCAATACTGCAAGAAGTATAAAACAGTTATTTGATAATCAGGATATTAGGAAGCAGATAACACAAGATCCTAACTTATTTGAATATGTCAGAGATTATATTGATGCAGTAGGTATAAATGCAAGCCAACTTGATAGATTCTCATCAATGGCATCATCCTTGTTAGTATCTCATTTTCTAGGGTTTAGATTTTCGTCAGCCTTTGTGCAGTTAACTCAGTCGGCTTTAACTGGATTCTCAGAATTACAAGGGTTTGTTAAAGCAGATGCTGATGCTCTTAGAAAATATGAGCCAAAGAGATACCTATCAGCATCAGATGCTAAGCTGAATGAGTATTTGGAAACCCACGGGAATGTTATTGGTAGATACTTTAAGTCATATATGGAAGCCGCAAAGATAATGGCTCAATATATAAGGAACCCGTCCAGTGAAGGACTAATTAAATCTTTAAGCGAAAAATTGAATCTGACTGAAGGAGAATTATCTCTTCTTACCAAGCTAATCAATTCTAAGGTTGAAAGCGCTTACGTACTCGACCTACATCGAGAAACAACTGGTAAGGTTCCAGCATGGATGGCTTCTTTTACTAAAAACAGCTTATGGTTGTTTGCTAGAGCGGAAGAAACATCAAGAATAGCTGGAGCTTTAGCGGCATACCGATTAGCAAAAGAAAAAGGATTAACTAGAGAAGAAGCTATTGAATTTGCATCTAAATACATAGATAGAGCTTATCATATATACAACATCTTTAATAAGCCGCTTATTGCTCTGAAGAAAGATACCTCTTCTATAGTCAGAATGTTAACTCTTCTTAAGAATTATCAGATAAACTTTATAGGATGGGCTTATGATTCTCTTAAAAGGGAAAATGGAAAAAGATATGCTGATAAAGTAGTAACATCAGCCTTGTGGCACATGATCTTTGGTGGTTTGTTTGGTGTTCCTCTCCTAAAAGAAGTAGCAAACTTCTTTGCGTGGCTCCTTTCTAAAATCACAGGTGAGCCTTACGACCCAGAAAAAGCAGTAGTAAATTACATAAAGAAGAATATCGGAGAAGATGCAGGAAGAATGGCTGAATTCGGAATAATGAGCCTCCTAGGAGTGGATATGTCTGGATCTATAAGGATGGATCTCTTGCCTAAAGAATGGTCAGAGACTGGAATAGTTGATACTATTCTGGGAGCCTGGAGAGGAGTAGGCACCAGTTTTACTGAGGCTAAATTAGCTCTTGAGAGAGGCGATACTCTTAGAGCATTAACTGCATTATCGCCAGTTATTATAGATAAATCTTTAGTAGCTTATCAAAACGTAGCTAAGGATGAACCAATAAGAACTCTATATGGAACTCCAATCACAGATCCTTATGGAAGACCAGTCAAATTAAGCTCATCAGATATGCTACTTACTTTACTAGGATTTAGACCAGTAACATTAGCAGAATCATCCTCTGTTTTTCAGGCAACAGATACAATAAAGAAATTCTATACCACAAAGAGAAATTCAATCTATAGTAAGATTAGATACGCAAAGACATATGAGGATTTGAATAAGATTATCGAAAAGGATGTTAATGACTACAATATGAGAGTAGCAAAATATGGAGGTGCAGTGCCTTTAATCACTGCAACCTCCATTAAAGGTGTTCTTAAGCGAGCTAAGGGAGAACCTAATAAGCTTGCGGTTTTGATGGATGAATGGGGAGAACTGGATGAGTTAGAGGAAGCTAGTTAATCTGAAGATGCCCTTGTTGAATATCCTCAGCAAGGGCATTCAATAGATTCCCATAGAGAGAAATAACCATAGCTTTATAATCAGCTATCTCATCATAATGATCATTCCTTATACACAATAGAAATGTCATAAAAGATAACAGAGAGACTAAGAGAAGCAGCGCTTCATCAAACTCGTATTCTTCTATATGGCTGGCAATCATGGAGAGAATAGCATGTATTCTAACTCTAACCTCAGAAAGAACTTCATCTTTATCTTTACTTAGTAACTCCTTTAGATCTTTATCATTATCTGGCATGTTTTATTCCTTTCTCAATAAGTTTTCTTTCATTCTCCACTGACGCCATTGCCGTAGCTGCATGAAGAATCCCCTTCCATGAAAACCTTATAGATTCAACAATGAACTGTGCTCTCTCTATAGGGATATCTTTAGACTCAAGTGCGAATTTAAGAGTCTGAAAGGCCAGATGCTCCAGCAGAGTATCTTCAGCCTTACTCATCATCCTCCTCCTCTTCAAATGTAATTGATACTTTGAAGTTACCAAATAAAAAGGTTACATCATTAGGAAGAGTTCCTTCCATCATCCCATTAACAATTACATTGATGACCTCTGGTAAGTTCTCGTAGATTATCTCAGAGTCCTCTTCTCTTCCTAGAATAAGCCCTTCTTCTTTATCTATCTCTAATTTGAAAGTATAGAAATCGATAAACTTGTGGTTAATCTTGGCCATAGAAACCCCTCCCGTGTTCTAGTTCAAAAATTCGATCCTCAAGTTTCCTAATAACCCATTCTAAGGCGGCCTCTTTACTATCAAAATAATCTGACACAAACCCAAGAACACTGGCACCCCATTGTTCGTCATCCATTTGATAGACAATAGAATAAATCAACTCTCGCCCTCCTTTCTTTTTAATTCTTCTGGAACGAAAGCGTCTACATCTATATCTGGTTTGGACAATTGGATATCTATCCAATGTGAAAGCGCTTTCAGAACTGGGGTGATATCAACCATAACACCATCCTCTAGAATCTTTTCTACTTTCGGTTTAACTTCCACCTTAACCCTCCTCCCCTTTTAACATTTGTATGTCATAATGGGTATCTGGAATAAAAGCTTCATATTCTTCTCCATTCCAGATAACTATTAAAGCAAAACCTACATTACTAGCCATAAGTGCTATTTCTTCAAGATCGAATCTTCCATCATCACTCTTAGGGGATTCAGTCTCAACTATTGATACTCCAAAAGCAGTTTCTGTTTTCTTTAGTTCAAAGAAATGTTGATAGAACAATACCTCCTTATTATTTAGATACTTTGGAGCTACAAGTTTAACTCTCATCATTTCACCTCCTTTAAGTTAGCCCAATTATCCCCTACCTTAGCCTCTGCTTCGATAGGATACCCAACAACAAACCCAAAATATTTACGAATGTATTCTGATGTTCTCTTAGTTAGGCATTCTTTAGCTAAGGCTATTGCCTCATCAACTACATCCTCTTCAGCTTGAAAGAAAATAGCATCATGAATAAACCATAAGAGCTTAACTTTATCCTTCAATCTCGGATTGGACATATAGGCATCATAAAACAACTTCATTCCTAACAATCCTAAATCAGATGAAAAACTTTGGATAGGAAAATTGATTGCTTTTCTCTCAGCATCAGCCCGCTCACTGATATCATCAGAATAGATTTTTAGAAGCCGTCTTCTTCTTCCCAGAGGCGATTCGACATATCCGTATTTCTTCAAAAATGCTTTAATTTGATCATGATATCTAGCTACAGCTGGATAAACCTTGAAATACTTATCTCTGATTTCCTCAGCTTCCTCTAGAGTATAGGATACATCGTATGTGTCCTTAGCATACTGCATGAACGACTTGGCTGACATACCGTAAATAAATCCGAAATTTATCGCCTTAGCATGATGTCGATCTATCTTTGTAATTTGATCTAAAGGCTTTTTAGAAACAAGGCTGGCTGTTAGAGCATGAATATCTATTCCCTGCATGAAAGCATTAAGCATATTAGTTTCGTTAGCTAACCAAGCCATTATCCTCAGCTCACTCTGACTTAGATCTAAAGAGACCATCTTATAGCCTTCATCAGCAACAAAAATCTCTCGGACATAATCAATATATTCAGATCCACGTTGAGGAATCTGCTGAATTGGCGGATTAGTCATAGCCGTTCTTCCAGTTACAGTTCGATAAAGAAATGTATCAGGATGAACTCTTCCATCAGAATAGATATAGTCCATCATTGGATCTAGGTATGTGCTGATAAGCTTTTTGAGTTTCTTAAACTCGAATAGCTTCTGGACGAATGGAACATCCATAAACATTTTAAGATGCTTTTCAGAAGTGGCTGGGGCTTTGTTTTTGTTAGTGGTAATCACTGGCTTGCGCCTAACCCCAGCCTTATCCAAGAATAGATAATCAGTAATGATATTAGTTCTAGTTAATGACAGATTATCTGAGTATTTGATTTTGATCTTGTCTGGAATTAAATCTAAGGCCTCTTTTTCTATCTCATTAAGCCTCTCCTCAAGCTTTGCTTGGTTTTCCTTAAGCTTCTTGATATCAATCTTACAGCCGTAACTTTTTAAGATCGGCAGTAAATCAGAGACTGGACGTAAGAAATATGCATAGTAAGTAAGGAGCTTCTCATGACTAAGTAACTGCTTCTTGAAAACTTGATACAATTGGCTAGTAACATCTGTATCAACAGCTGAATATACAAGTAAATCATCTTTAGGAAGTGATGAAAGATTAAACCTTTTCCCTTTTGCATACTCCTTTATTCTTTCTGTCCCAAGAAAAGACTGAGCGAGCATTTCTAGTGACATAACGTCAATATTCTCATCAATTAAATGAGCCATTAGAAAAATATCATGAACAACACCATTAACCTTGCATCCAACTTTTTCAAGCCACAATTCATCAACTGGTCTATTAGCTACAACTTTATGAATATTTGGATTCTCAAAGATGGCCTTCAATGATTCTGGAATAGTGTTGTTCTCTACCATGTAAACATATACATAGTCAGATCCATTAGCCATAGAAACACACAGAAGCTTATCGCCATCCCATTCTAGATCAAAAAAGATAATCTTTGATAATCCAAGCAAAGGCTCGATCTCATGATCATAAATCTCTTTATACTTATCAGTATCAAGCTTACTCTGTCTGATATTCCCATTAAGGATCTCAGCAATCTTCATGAAGTCATTTAGAAACAATAGCTCACTAGCATACATCTCATCCCTATTGATGTTAGGGTAATTAGCATGGCATTTTCTCAGGATATAGGCTGGATGGAAAGTAGGAAGAACATTATAACCGTTTATAGAGAAAATGTTTCCCCGTGCTTTGGAGATGGAGCCAGCGCTTTTTCCTAAAACTTGTTTTAAGGCTTTATCCCCGAGACACACAATAAGCTTAGGATTAGCCTGCTGAATTCCTCTCAAAACATTTTCATGACAGCATTTAAGAGCATTTCTGATAACAGACTCAGGAGTATTTGGAGGAATTTGACACATTAAGGCATTTGCGATAGATACATCATCTCTCCTCAAACCAATAAGAAATAACATTTTTTCTAAGAGAGCCCCGCTTCTTCCAACGAAAGGCTTTCTTTGTTTAACTTCTTCTTGTGCAGGGGCTTCTCCAATGAATAAAACGCTGGCTCCTTCCCGTATCTCATATCCAACTTTATTAGACGCATTAAGAGGACAATCTTTACAATTGTCCATATTTTTTCTCCATTATTGATATGTCAAATTATGTAGGATTTAATTTCTAAGTAACTGACACACTGAATCGTCATATAACTCTAAACTTAAAATTCTATTATCAACAAATTTAACTCCTTTTCTAATCAAGGCATCATCGACATCATTGCTGTAGCAACATCTAACGTATCTATCTTTTAGAACTCTAATTACCTCTTCAAGGCTGGCTGACTTAATCCAATCTACTAACTGAGCACTATTTCCTATGTTTAAGCCAAACTTACGGAGATGCTCAAAACATTCTTTACACATATAAACTTTAGGAAGAGGTTTCCAAATATGGAGCGGCTTCATTTCTTTGTCGCAAATACAACAGCAGTCAAAGTCTCCGTGAAGCTTAATCTTGTCGTTCATTCTTCTTCTCCCATCTTTCTTTCAGTTTGATGATATCCTTTACCCTAATCACAAATAAATCATCATCATATCTCTTACCGTAAAGATGAACGATCAAGACTGGGATTTTATCCCCAGCATACCTAACAGCTTGTTCAAATAACCTAAAACCAGCAAATCTCTTAAATGATTTACATTCAATAGACATGTCCTCTGTGATAACATCAGCCTTCCCAAGAGTTCCTACACTAACACCACCAAACTTTTTAGCTATTTCCCATTGATGCATCTTTGCTCTCTTTCTATTGTTCTTCAATGTGTCCATGATTCTACCTCCGAGAAACATAGATCAATGACTGGACAATTGATAATCTTTGCATGATTAGGAGTGGGGCATAATCTTTTACTATCCCCACTTTTAACTCCATCGATAAATTTTTTCATCTGTTTTTCAAAATGCCTAGTAAGCTCAACTTCAAAAACTTTGATCGGATGCTGAACATATTCCTTAGCTACATAAACTAGAAACCCTCGCTTAACATCTAATCTGTTTTTCTTAGCTAAATAGAGGTAAGTCCGAAGCTGATGTTCATGCTTTACAATTGGAGCAACTAGAGAATTAAACTGATCCCTGGAAATCGATTTAACTTCAAGAATATATTTGTTCCCTTCATAGTCGATCAGAAGATCCATATGTCCTACAATCAGGAAGTCCTTTACTTTCAATTTAAGAGGCTCAGCCTTGATTTCATAATCTGATAAGGCCTCATGAATAATCTCTTCAATCTTAACTCCAATTGCATAAGTCATTTTTACTGCAGGTGGCAATTCATCAGAAGAATGCATCAGAACATTGTGCCTAGCGGCTAGCAGGAAGCCTCTTGGGCATGATGTATATATAGCTGACACATTGATTATGAAGGGGTCATTTCTTCTCGTAGTTGGTAGCTTTATATTGTCATAGATTAACTTTACTAAATCACTCTCTGTCATCGTCTTGCTCGAATCTGTCTGCATCGATTGATCGATCACGTTTTCTGACATAATTTAGAAACCCCCTTCTTACTTTGTTAACAATATCAAACACCAGCACTAAGTTTCTAATGTGGAAGCTTGTTGGAGTGTAGATATTCGCATATCTTTCTATATCATCCAGGCATGCTCTGATTACAAATAGCAAGCTTTCCACTTTCTTCTTCTTGGTCTTTGTATCCATGTGTTTGCCTTCGCTCAATTCTATGAAAGGAGAAGCATCAACTAGTGCATCTAATATCTCATCTACCGTTAATCTCTTACCTTTTTTGCTCATATTTTAATTCCCCACAAACCTAGGATATGCTTTGTAATTAGAAAAAAGCGACCTGGATATTTGTTAAAGAAGTGCTCGAAGGCAAACCACTGAACTCCGCTAGTCTTTCCTTTTACTTCAAAAAACACCCCATGGTCTGGAAGATAGAAATCTGGAAGATAAATCTTTTTCTTTTCTCTATCAGATAAGAAGAAAGGTTCATATTGGTATTTGATTCCTAAATTTGATAAAAACCTAGCAAAACCAACCTCATACTGACTTCTAAACCATGGAGCTACTCTATCAGCCTTAACAATGTCTTGTTCAATACCATTAAGACTATGCTCTGATTTCTCCAGATACGATTTAAGGCAATTAGCTGAACATAGAGAAGGATAGTATTTGTATAAATTGTATTGCTTGAAATCTATTTTAGAGTTACACATTATGCAATTCACTATCATCACTATCCTCTAATAAGAATGAAAGGTCTTTATTTGACATCTCTATAATCTCATTAGCCAACTTCTCTTTTACCTCTGAACTATTTTGAAGAAAGGTAATTACCTCATCCTGATTTTTGAAAACGTTTTCATTAAGCTTCCACTTATTCCCTTCTCTAATCAGTAGATTAAGCTTCCTCATAAATGAGATATACAAGCGTAGGTCATCGCAATCTCCAATCTTAAGATTCTTATATGGAGTTATGCATAACTCAAACTGAGCCGCACGCTTAGGATGACCACCAACTTTATTCTTCTCTACTTGAACTTGGTAGACGGCTATAACAGGTATCGAGTTAACCACCTTATAGTCTTTAATGTAGAATCTAATATCCATAGATACAATGGCATCTTGCATCTTTCCACCAGGCTTCACAATACCAGGTCTTCCATAGCCATCAATTCTATTTCGTATTTGGTTTATCAAAATGACAGTGATCGGCTTCTTGCTTCTATTATTCTGAGATACGAGAGGCAGAACACGTCTGAACATACTTGAGATGAGCCTTGCCTGTGGAGCTATATGACTAGAGAAAGCATCATTCTCAGCTTCTTTAGTTGGAACAATAGTAGCTAAGCTATCTATGATGATAAACCCAACCTCGTCAGCATTCTTATGAAGCTCAATAAACAGATCGACTCCCAGCTCACCATAGTCAGGTTGGACAACTATCATTCTTTCCATATCTGATATGAAATGAGAGCTCCATTTTGGATCAAAGGTATTTTCAAAGTCGATATAAACAGCCTTTCTGTTATCCATTTGAAGAAACTGATTAGCAATCTTGAGAGCCATTGTGCTTTTCCCTGTGGATTTATCACCATGAAATTCAATAAATCTTCCAATTGGAATTCCACCGCCAGTTACAATATCAAAAGCCAATATCCCGCTTCTTAGTCGCTCAATCGAAGGAACTTGATGAGCAACAAAATATTGATACTTAGTTAATATCTTATCTAAGCCCATTATCGCCCCGCCAGTTTGTTTATCTCTTCTTTCAACAGCTCTTCCGTTAACTCAGCAATGTATTTAAATGTCTTCCTGATCTCTTTATCACCAGCTTTACATGGATAAGACATCCCAACCTGCACTCTCAAACTCTCATAATTTCCCATATTGAGAGTGCTACCTAGAACAATACTTACTTCTGCTTCTTTCTTAACTTTCGTGGTTTTCTTCTTCTCCTTCATAATGCGCCTCCATGTATAGCCTTTTTATAGCATTAAGAAAATTTTGAACTCCTATATTGATAGCCGATCTCTTTCTTATACCCTCCCGATACTCTGGAACAGTATAATACCTCTCTGCCTTCTTAACTAACAATATATCCTTATTAGTTTCCCAGTAATCTTTCCAATATCTTCTTGTCTTGGCTCTCCTCTTAACCAGATTGACCATCTTTCTGAAGTTTTTGATTCTCGTCTTATTCATAGTTTATGTCCTCTGTAATCGTAGTATAGAAATTCAGCCTCTTTTGATACCAAGCTCTCATGATTGGATCCTTAGTATCAAAGATATCAACTATAATAGGAGTTCTAGCCTTAGCTCTCGTCACTCTTCCAGCTGCTTGCTTAACATCAGTCCTCGGCATTGCTAGAATTAAACAAGATAGGTCTGGGATATCTAATCCTAGTCCAGCAGAGCCATATGTTCCAATTATCAGCGGCTTATCAATCTCCTTTGTATCAGCTGTTAGGATTCCAACAGTATCTCCATTGATTCCCATTCCATTTAGTATCTTCTTCAGAACATCAATATGCTTTAATCTTTCAGTTAGGATTAAGATTCTATGGTTATTATTAAGAGCTTCTTTTGCAATCTTAGCAATCAGAAGATTTCTATCTCTAAGATTAACTAACTTATTGTAGAATTTACCAAGGTTAAGATCACCGTTAAATTTACGACATCCTACCGTGGAAGAATCTAAACCTCTATATTTGACGATGACAACACGAGGGACAGCATCAAGATTAGTATCTGCTGCACATACTTTTCCAATATGATAGATGAAGACTGATTCAGTTCCATCTTTTCTGGTTGGAGTAGCTGATAGGCCAATACAAACTTTGCTGTGAAACTTACCTGCTACAGTATTAAAGTACTGAGTAGATATTGTATGGACTTCATCATAGATTACAATTCCGAACTCTTTCTCTAGAAAATCAAACCTATCTTTACAGATCGTATGCAGCATAGCTACAGTAAATGGATGCTGGTAATCACATTTGTAACCACGGATAACCCCAACGTCATTACAATTAGTAAACTGTTTTATTCTCTCAATCCACTGATTCATTATGACTTCATTTGGGACTATGATTAAGGTCTTAAGATTAAGGTAGCAGGCAAGATAAATTCCGATAATAGTTTTCCCAGTTCCAGTAGCTGCTGAGATAATGCCACCATTCGGATGTGTCTTTTCGATATAGTTTATAAATTTTTCAACTAAAGGTTTCTGATTATCCCTAAGAGTTATCTTATGTTTCACATTCAAACTTTTCCAACCAGCATCTTCTGCTGGCTTATTAACCAAACCTCTGGGAATCCATAGCAAATCCTTCCCACCATCCTTAGTCAATGGAATCTCAAAATTTTCCCTGGAATTAACTACAGTTAGTTTCTCCATAAGATAATTTTTCATTTTAGTTCTCACTAAGGCCATAGCCTCGACTTTTACTACTTCATCCCAGAGGTTCATTGTTCACCTCCTATCTTAGCAAATCAGCAAGTCCTGGATTAACATTGATATCTTGTTCTGAAATTTTTGTATCTGCTCCTAGAGGAAGCGTATAAAGCCCTAGAGCCTTGAGTTCTTCTTCTGTTGGTGGTGCTAAGACCTTTTCATATTCAAACGGAATATGAGCATCAGGAGCAATTTTAGATAGATCAACTGGTTTATCACTAATTACAGTAAAAGAGTTTCCACAATTCACAGTTCTGCTACCACCATACCGCTTAACCCTCACGGAAATACCAACCAAAGATCCAAGCGATTTCTTCAGATCAAAGATCATCTCGATTGCTTCGCCTTTAGCTGGAAATAGAAGCTTTCTATTTCTCACCTCTGTTCCATCCTTGTATTTGATAGTCCGGGTATCTATAACTGTGAAGAATGAGGTTACAAAAGATGGCTTGACTATGTTTTTTAACATCGGATTCTCTCTGGCCTGACACAACGGACATACTTGATAATCCTTTACGCAGGTATAATGCAACCAGGAATTATTGATCGATACTTGATGCTGTCTTACGAAGAACCCAAGATCGTCAACAAAGATGATTACCGCCTCTTCAGATTCCCGAAGCCAAAACCGAGGAACAACCCTGCTCTTCCTAACTTGAGCAAGAGCATCCTCCTTCTTCTTAGCTTCCAACGCTTCCTCGCCAACTAAAAACCAACTAGGTTTAGCCATGACGCTCTCCTTTCTTTTGTTTGATTAACAATGCATATTATACCATTTTAAACTTTTTTTGTCAACATATTTTTTGTATGGAACTAATGGCTTCATTCAGTCTGCCAACCTCGACAATTTCTGCTGGATCTTTTAGATCTGAATAATTTGTGACAGCATAGATGTCGTTAAAGAATTTACACTCATCGATTATTTTTTCTTTGATTTCATTTCCAGCTTTATCATTATCAAAGAAGAGAACTATTGGTTTAATAAGTTTCTTTATTGTCTTTATCTGGTCATCTGATGGAAATCCCTGACACGCCCAAGCTGTTATCCCGTATCGGGACAAAAGTATTGCATCTCTTTCTCCTTCGCAGAGCACAACCTTTCCGTTTAGCTTCCCTACCTTATCCATCCCATACCAAACGCCTAACTTTTTTGTATTAGCTGATCCTTTATGGTAGAAGAAATTTTTCCCTAGAATTGTTCTGCATTTTACAGCTAGAAGTTTCTTGTTCTTATCATATATAGGAAACATAATGGTATTTTCTGATGGATTATATCTTATGTTCCATTTCTCTATATCGCCTTTACTAAGTTTTAAAGTAGGAATCTCATCTGGAACATCAGCTGAGACAATAACATTATCTAGATTTACATAATCAATATCGATATCTGAGATGTCAGGCTGGTAATCTGGACATGGCTCATTAGCCTTAATAAAATGTTCTAGCACCACATCATAATCATAAGTGTAGGTTGCTAACAACTTAGGTAGATCCTTTACCTTCCCTGAGATATCACAACCAAAACAATGGAATACGCTCTTATACCCAAGCTTGATTCCAAATGATGGTTTATTGTCCCTCCCTCTATAATGCCTATACTTCTCAAATGGACATGTTCCCATCACATTCTCTCCAGCCTTTCTTATCTTTCTGCAATTAAGCATTTTCAATACCTGGATTGCAGCTGATTCGTTCATAGAGCCTCCTATTTTGGTTTTAGACGAAAAGTTTTCTTTAAAACGATAAAACATATTACCCATACCTTAAGATGCGCTCCTGGAGCCTAAAAATGGCCTTAAATTCGATTTTTAGATTTTAGCTATATGGTTGGTTGTAAATTCTCTTAAAAGTGTCACGATAGAGCCGAAGGTAAGCATGTATGTCATCACTGTGATACTCCTTATCTCTTATTGTGTTGTAAACTAACTCTAACAAATCTTCTGGCGAATAGAGAGTGATGTCATCTATCTCTCTAAATTTGTAATAAAGCTTAATGATCTGACTCAATCTTGTAACTTTCCTTCTTGGAAGCCCCGGGAGCTTCTTAGGTCTAACCATTGTTCATCCTCCTCTTCTTCTTCGTTTATATCATCATAATAGATGATCTCATCATCTTCTTCTTTCTTGAAAGGCGACTTCTCCACTTCTGAGAAGTCCATATTTTTAAAATCCCAATTGATGAAGAAAGACCCTATCTCTCCGTCACGATTAGCTAGGATCACTATTTCACGCTGGAGAGATTCAATATCTTCCTTTAGGCCAACGACGCCACCAGCAATTTGACCAACTGAATCCCCGTAGGCGATATTTGAAATTGAAATTTTCTTGCTGTTCGTTTGTCTGTTGAACTGATACGAAATTACAACTGGGATGTTAAAGGACATAGCTAGCTCTTTGATCTCGTTTACAACCTCAGCTACAGCTTCCCATCCAATATCTAATTTGCTTTTTCTTGGTTTTAGTAAGTAAGCTCCATCAATAAAAAGAATGTCTGGATTATGTCTGATAACAGCTGAAGCGATAGATGATGTGTCTCTTCTAAGCTTATCCCCAACTAAGATGAAATTATCTATGCCGTAGCATGCTTCCTCATATTTCTTAAGAGCGAAATCATCTAGGTTGAGTTTTAAGGCACTTCTGATATTAAGTTTAGCTCTCTCAGCCACAAATCTGGCTAGGATTCTTGATCGGCTCAATTCAGTGCTAACGAACATAACTTTATACTTCTGATCAATGGCATGATTAGCACTGTAAACTAGAAGCATCGTCTTTCCAGTCTTAGGACGTCCACAAAAGACATAAACTTCTGACTTCTGATAACCATCAAAATAGAAATCTAAAGATGGCCATCCAGTAGGAATTCCTGAGATTCTCCGAGAGATGCTTCTAATTCTGTATTTCAACACTAGATCTTTGAATTCGTTAAACCCAATAGTCACATCTTCAGTATCATAAAGCTGATGAGTTCTGATAATGTTCTCAATCTTATTGTATGCATCATCAGGGGTTATTTCTGGAATAGAAAGTATCTGATGTATCTTAGTCAATGAAAGCGCTTTCAGACGGAGAGTGACCATGTCCTTCCAATAATCAATTGGATATTCTGCACATAGTCTTTCCTCATCCTCATCCAGATTGATGATAGATGTTGGAGGAAGCTCTGAATACTTAGAAACAAATTCAATTATCTCATTGTATTTAAGCTGCTCTTCATGAGTTAAGATTCTCCTATAGTCGATCGATGTTATGGTATCAATATCCTTAGCCTCTAGTGCTTTATAGAGAAGAAGTAAGCCGCAATTAGGCTTTAGCTTCATATCTGAGCTCCTTAGCTTTTTCTTTCAGTCGCTCTACTCTCTGATAAAGCTGTTTCCTCATCATGAGTGGAAGCTGATTAAAGGCTGAGACTGGAATAATAACCGATCGGCCTTCTTCTTTTATCTCCAGCTTAACTGCATCTTTGGAGGGGATATAACCTTTAAGAGTAAATCCATACTCTTCCAATCTTTTAGTAGCATGCTTCTTAAGCTCCATTAAGATCTGATCAAGACCTAGCAAAGTAAAGGATGGTTCCTTTGTGTTAATCCCAAGACTCTCTAGAAACTCACGATACTTATCATTTCTCTTTTCGATAGTCTGAAACAGAAGCTCATGGCTCTCAAAGAAATAGCTAAGTAGCTCATCCATCTTAAGCTTATTGTTATTGCAGAATTCAATAAACTTCTTAACCTTAGGATAGTCCTTCTTATCCACAGTCTGACCAGTAATTACCTTTATCTCGTTAAGGAAATACTTGAACTTCTTCTCTGGCTGAACACCGTCCCTTTGCTTCTGGATAGTCTTTCTGTGCCTTTTCTTAATCACATCATTAAGAAGATCTGTGTCCATTACTGCACCTCCTGATGAATAGAAGTATCGTCCTAGCAGCTTGGATTTTACCCTACCGCCTAGCAGTTCTTCAAGAAAAAACCCTTGTTTGATATTACTTAAACTTTGTTTAGTGTCATCAAAACCAAAAATTCTTTCTTTTCTTCTAACCATATCCTTATCTTTAAAAAAAGAACAATGCTTAGAATTAAATAAATAAATGGGTGGGAGGGAGGGAATTTCCCTAAGCATTTCAAATTTTTTATTTTCAAAATCTTTAAGATTGAAATCTTCTAGATCTTTATCTTTGAGATTTGAATCTTTCAGATTTTTATCTTTGAAATTTCTATCTTCAGATTCCTCATTTTTGAAATCTTTGATTTCTGATTCATTGCAGTTCTTCAGGTTTATTTCTTTATTTATTTCTTTATTTATTATCTCTTCAGGCCTTTCAGAATCTATATTTTCTTGAAACTGACAGGACATAAAAGTCCCCTTTTTGGGACATAAAAGTCCCCTTTTTGGGACATAAAAGTCCCCTTTTTGATGGTCTTTTTGGTAATCATTATCATCTTTATCCACTCTAACGAATATGTATGCAGGGGCATGTTTGTAGTCCACGAAAGCCCGATATGCTGTGTTAGGCCTGACGGCATAAAGCTCTCCTCTCTCGACTAGTTCTAGCATACCTTTGGATTCAAGATCTCTTAGCATTCTTCTGATATGCCTAACCGTAACGCCTAGCTGCTCTGCTAGATTGCTAAAGAGCGGCAATACTTCCTTACCATTGCCTAGATCGAAGAGGATATCCATCAGCCTTAGATACGAGATTGGCATTGGATAAGGCAGTGCTAGATAGTTAGTTCTACATCTAATAAGTGTAGTCTCAGCATCCAGCAGATCTTCATCAATCATTACCAGATTACCTTCTTTTTTGAGTAAACCTAACTTTAACATTCTCTTTATATCTTTCTCGATACTCTCAGGATTCACATCAATGTTAAATGCTCTTTTAAGGTAATCTATACATGCATGCTTCAGCTCACTTGCCTTAACCTTTCTGAGTTTTTTTGCGATGTGCAGATAAAAAATCCATTTAAAGTTCTTGACTTTTGGTGGGATCTTATGGTAATCTATTAACTGTTCATATTTAGTTTTTTGTTTTTTCATAACATTACCTCCTTTAGGTTTGGCTCTTAGCACACAACGTGCTAAGGATCTCTTAGCCATGTAGGCCTGGGGGAGGGGATCCCACCAAAGGATCCTGCCTCAACTTTCATGGTGCGCCTCCTTTCTGAAGGTAGCCTTTGCAGGCTACCTTCCTTATTTTATGAAAGCGCTTTCATAAGTCAAGCTTTTATTCTTCGTCTTTTAAGCAGGCGATTAGGTTAGCCAGCTTCATTCGTATTGCCTCATATATCGGGAAGCCTTGGGTATAGTTAACCGATTTAATGAACGGCTTTATCTCTGGGAAGGCTTCAATAATAGCATGTTCAATTATATAGCCGTCGTCACAGTCATCTTCTCCTGCAAACCAAATTTCAAGATCCTTAGTCTTGGTCTTATCCACACTGATATGAGTAAAGAAGCTTACCTCGTCAGCGATATACTCAGCTAATTCATCCTTTAGTGTCTTAAGTTCGCTCAAGGTTTTTAGAAATTTACGGATCTTTTCTCTTATTTCCATGTAGCGAATCAGCTCCTTTATCTCATCGAAATCTTCTTGAGAGCACATTGCTATGAAAGAGCGCTTATTATCTCGAAGGGTCACTGTGTATGGCTTACTTTTGTAACCGTCCTTAGCGAATTCTATATCCTTAAGACTATACTTAATAAGCTCTTTCATTACTTCTGGACTTACGAAAACTCTACCGTCACGATCTACAACCAATACACCTTCTTCCCAAAGGTTGCTTAGTTTCTCTGAAACATCTGCTACTTCATTTATGATTCTCTCAATCCTAGCTTTTTCTTGTCCTTTCATGTTGCACCTCCATTTATTTTAAAAATGTCCTGATTGCTTCTGCTATCTTACTATCCTCTGGAGCATGATTAGTGATGAACTCGGCCATGATATAGACGATTGCTAGTTCATCAGACTCTGTATGTGCCAGCTCTTTGGCAATTTCTATTGCTTCACTTATTACTTCTTCTTGCTCTGAATTAAGTTTAAAGGTCTTTCTCACAGTCTCATTCTTTAATCCACGCTTTTTATCGACAATCTGCTTAGCCTCTCGGTAGCTCTTATCCTTAACTTCCTCTATTACTTCTTTTAGCTCTTCAACATCTTCTTCATCTTGAGCTAGAGCTGCTATTTCCTTGAACTTAGCCCAGCCTATGTCCACGATTTCGTCTTTCCTAAGTCCATACTTTTTTATGGTCTTACCAATTTTTGCTCTATACAGAAATACCTCGTAGGAAATTTTGTTCTTCAGTTCTTTTTCGATATACTCTTTGAGACTCTCATAGCCCATACCTTCCCATTCCTTGCTCTCATAGATCTCATGAGCGAGGACAGCAATATCGACCCAACACTCAGCTTCTTGTTTAATTGCTTCCTTTAGCTTTTCTGTTGTAGTTACGACTTTCAGTTCCAACTTAGTCTTCTCCATCGTTTTAACTGTTGCCTTATTCATTCTTTCCCTCCTTTAGCTTTACTGATACTTTCAATGTTTCAATCGTATTCGTTACTAGTTCTACCAGATCCTTCTCAGAGATATACTTTTTCAATTCGGTGACGAGCAACTTTGAGCATTCAAGATACTTGTCTTTTCCGAGCTTCTTGAATATTTTCTCTCTGTCGTATTCGTAAGAGATCGTTTTGGTTATCTTAGCTATGTTCTTTGTGCCTTCGTAAGTTCCCTCCCCGAAATTTTCTGTGAGCCATTTTTTAATCTCATCGGCTTCCTTTTGATACGTTTTGATCATCGCTGTTAGGAATCCGAGCCTATCAATCTTTTCAGCCAGCATGTTTTCTTTCTTTCTCAAAACTGCCACTTTCTTCATGGCTATTCCTCCTTTTTGATTTTGTCTGATTTTACCTTCCCTAACAAAAGATTTACTACTAACCAAACACTTATATAAGCTTTAAAACTTTCGACCTCCATTTCCCACTTTCAATAAAATCTTCCACGTCCTTGATTCCTTTCGCAATTGCATACTCAGTTAATATCTCTAGGAACGGTTTCATCTCTTCACGGAATACATGTCCCACAACAAAACCATCCCAGCCAGATAGAAATGGGCACAATATACAACCGACTCGCTTCATTCCATACCGATATGCTCTGTTAACAAAAAGCTTTCGTTGGAGAATATATTGCCAAATGTCGTTTAATGTCCAGTTCAGCATGACGTTAAAATTAGTTTGTCTTGTCTTAGCATCTGGCTTATCTAACACTGAATATCTGGCTCTTAAATTACTCTCTGATCTTCTAGTTCCAGTCATAACGAGTATCCTTCCATCCCCAACAATGCTCCTCATGAGCTTCAGGTTGGGCTCAGATTTATGCACACGACGACACCATCGGTTGAATCGATTCGGAGGTGCGTATAGTCTCCAAGTTTCTGTAGCAGGTATTTCAGATCTAGCTGTGTAGAATGATAGGTTAGGGTATCTCTCTTTAGCTTTAGTTATAGCTTCATGTGTAGTAGATACTTCCATAGTAGTATCATTAAATACCACGATAAATTCGTCTGGTGGGACAACTCTATTTACAAGATCCAGCAGCACGGTAGAATCTTTTCCACCAGAATATGACACGACAACAGCATCATATTCTTTTTTGTGTTTCTCAATAGTGGATGTGATAAGGTCAAGTGTGTTATGAACAGTATAGCTTATATCTTTCTCGATCCATTCTGGTTCTATACTCAGCATGCTCTTTCTGATTTCGATATTCGGCCTCGAAAAGATTCCACCTCCGATTGTCTTCATCACTACATCACCCCTATAAAAGTATCTTCTACCATTAGCCCAAAGCACAGGTTGATCAGTTATGGGGTAATCCCAGTAGGTTGATAACCTTAGCAGATCTAGTTCTTCAGAAAAGACAGGTCGTAGTCCTGTATCCATTTTATTTCCTCACCATACATCTTTAATCCTAGGCAGGGCATAAGCCCTGCCTCTTGTAATATTTACGATAAGATTACTTCCATCACCATTGCTCTATATCTGTTGTCAGCAAAGATATCAATCCACTGATCGCCGTTGCTTGGATAATACAGCTTAACATATTTATCTCTAACTGGTTTTAGTGCATCGATCAGAAATTGAATATTGAATGCTTTCTTAGAATCCACTGGCTTATCTATCACAGCATCTATCTCCATCGACATATTCGTGTTTCCATATATATCACATGAGCTTAGCTTTATAGCATTTGGATTATCCTGACTTGTCTCAATATATACATATTTAGTTTTTCCTGCCTTTTTTATTTGCTTCAACGTATTAACAAGCTTCCTAGTCTTTACAGAGATTATATTTTCCCATTCTTTTGCCAAGACTAAATCATACTCAGGAAGTAAGTAATCTGTGCATATTATTTCGATTCGATAATTTCCTATTTCTATGGCCATTGTCTTATCATTCACTCCAATCTTTCCAGATTCATCTTTCAGCACGTTCATGGCTTCTATAAGAAACTTTGCTGCTTTTGTTGTTATCTGTGTATTACCTGAGATACCACAAGGCTTTGATAATTCATATCTTGCAAGTCTAAAGTTATCACAGCAATAAAAAATTTTTCCATTGACGATATGAATTGCATCAACTGCTCCAGTGAGATTATCTTTTTTTGGTGCAGCATGGACAACATAACTTAGTGCTTCCGCAAATTCTTTGGTAGAAAACTGTTGTAATGGTATGTCTTCTGGATCTAGTAAACTAAATTCATCATCTATATCTGTTGTTAATTTAAATATTTTATTGTCTTCACTTTTTATAGTCATATGTATTCCGTCTGTCTCAATCATTACGGAGTTACTAGTTTTCTTGATTTCATTGATAATGTTTAACATGCTGCTCTTATTGATTGCTATGTTGCAATCGTCACCTTCTTTATCACACTCAATCTTTGCGTTAACTTCCACAGTAGCATCCGTTGCATATACCTTAGCTACATTATTAGAGAACTCAAAGAAAATTTGTTTAGATGCCTCAAATGTTTCCCGTTGCATTTTGTTTACTATTGTTAAAACGTCAGCTAATTTTTTTACATCAAATTTTATAGTCGTCATGATGCGCCCTCCATACTGTTAATTTTGGGATGCTATTATTTTAGTGACGATTCCCAAGTTTGTCTTTCTTCCATATAATCTATGAGTGTTGCGCTTATATCTCCTCCTGACCATAGAAATTTCTCGAACTTGCGCCAATTTACCAGGCTTTTTATTGGTCTATATTTACAATATTCAGTAATCATATCTACAAGAGTAAGTGTAGCCACGAATGTTCTGTAGGTTAAAGTTCCCTTGAATAGTCGAATCTCAACGGAATGCTTTCTGTTGAAATTGACTGCAAAAGGAACTGGCTTACCATCTTTGTCTTCTATCTTTATCAATGCTCTTATGATATTAGTATGACCACGTCTAAGACAGTATTTCCACAACTCTTCCCTTTCTCGGCGTGATAATAGAACAAGCTTATTCCAGTGGCGTTCAAAAAAGTAAAGCAATTTTTCTTCTGTGAGAACTATTTCCTCTGGAGTATCACCTAAATAATTCTTGTTAATATGGATATGTAAACTACATGTAGGTGATGCCTCACTATAATAGTTATTCTCGGTTAGATACTCGAACGCATAATCCCATTGTATTGAAGAAAGATGATATTCCAGCGTGGCAGGATGACTAACAATTTTGAAACCATCTTCTATTGAAAGCGATCTTTTAATATAAACATGTTCATTACCTAAAATCTTGAGAATTTCACTGGCGTGTTTGTCGTTCTCTCTGTAATCGCCAGGGCTGCTCTTAAATGTCCGCTCGACCTCCAATTCAATACCTAACAGGAGGTCTTTTTGAGGATTGCCACCGAAATAATTAAACTTGTCGGGTCTATAATTGTAATCTTTAATACATCCCTTCATTGTCCAGCCCTCCTCACTGTTTATGACTAATCAACGAAAGCGAATGCTCTGCAACCGATCACGTTACCCTCGGAATCCCGCACAAGATCATGTGGGACTATAAAATCATACTCGTCCCGCTTTATGATCTGTGCGACTGGAAGCGCTACCACGTAATATGTGTTTGGCATGAATGGTGGAAGCTCAGTAACAGAAAAAGACTTACGAAATACAGAAATTCCACATATCTTCCACCAATAGTCATTTTCCTCACGGAGCCTAAGCGGCTCGGTCGCTTTTGGAATTTCAAGAATAACTTCCCCACTTTCATCAAGAACTTTGATCGCATGTGGGGTTGTGTTATAGATCTTAATTCCATCGACCTCAACACAACCAAATCTTTCTTTCATAACTAGTCCCCCTTTTTCGTGTTATCCCCTGTTATTAACCTTTCCTTCCTTAGTTTCAGCGCAATCTTAGCACATCTAAAAATTTTTGTCAACCATAAATTTGACTTTCTGAAAATAATGGTGTATTCTAAAATTGATGGCTTTTTAAGAATCATTATCATTGAAAACGCTTTCATTTTTTCTGGAGGGATTGATGGATAATTTACCACAACCGATGGAGCACCAACGAGTAAAGCTTGATTTTGATCCTAAGACCTTAATCGATCTAAGAAAGAAATACAAGCCCAACGTATGGTTTTTTCTAAAGGAATATTACATCACGGGAGACATCGAAAAAGCGGCAAGGAAGGCAAAGCTTAGCAAGAAAGACCCTTACTCGAAAGGGCTTAAGCTCTTAGCCGACCCTGGTATTCAAAAGCTTCTAGAGATGATTGAGTATGAAACGAAGCTTCAATTTGACATTAAGCTTTCTTACTTTATTTATCATCTAAAGGACATTATTGAATCCGAGGAATCACGGAATGCTGATAAAGTCTCAGCGCTTCAGCTCTTAGCCCGCCTCACTGGCCAGCTTAAGGAAGCAAGCATTGAGAACAATAATCTTGTGATTTTGAAGTGTGAGCCTTTTTCAGCGCATAACATCGAGCCCACAGCACATGTTATCGATATTGAAGAGCCTTAATGACTGTTGCTTTCTCAGCACAGGCCATGCTACAAAATACAAATCCCTCTAGCCAAGCTTTGCCTCCCGATATGGCCGAGATCTTGTATCAAGCATCGGGTCAAAGAATCGCCTTGACAAAATTTTAAGCTTATGTTATAGGCATCTTGTAGTCATCAAACAGGGACAACAAACAAAGGGAGGCGTAACCATGATTAGTGCAAAACAATTCGTATGGAGAGGGCGTCCAAGGCTTGACCAGATCATTGTTAGCACTGATGATCAAAGTTACCTTGTGTCTTTCGACAGAGTGCTTGCCAGTAAGGGAAAGCGTGGAGTGTTCCTTTACCATAACTGGGACAGATACAGGTCTTGGGCGTTATGGGTCAGTCGCTTCCTTGCTTATCCTCTAAAAGAGATTAGGGAACGGATAAACAAGGGAATTTATAAAACTGTATATGAAATAACAATTGAATAAACGGAGGTCTAGCCATGAAAGTTTCTTGGATTGACGGAAGCGGAAAATTGACCATAGAGAAAAAGAAAAGCAAGACATATATTGAATTCTTAGGCACTCACGGCAAATTTATGCCTGCTAAGTTACTATCCAGTGTGCTCGATCTAGCTATTCCAGACTGGAGAAAGATTGCGGAACGGGAATTCAAGGCCAGTCGTAGGTTATGGGAACTAGACATTCGGCACAGCTCATTTGATAGTGTTTACAAGCTTTGCCGAATGAGCAATCGCTTAACGAACATTCAAATAACAGCGATGTTAGGCAAGACAACATCAGGAAGGATTTACAAATTCAAAGGCCTCTTGGGAGATTTACTTCCCATAATTGACAGACTCATGGTATTCTATCAGCAAGAAGAAAATCCGCTTGTTGTTGGAATAGATCAATAACCAGATAACCAAAAAGGAGGGCGTATCATGGAAGATTACACAGACATCAGTTTCAGGTTTAAGGAAGCGCTTCACGAGAGCAAGTATGTTATCGCCAGGCTATGGTATGAATACAAAGAGCGGTGCCTAACCGCTTATGTTGACCATCTCCTGCCATATCTTGAAGAAGCGGCCGATGAACAAAATCTAAATCTTGATGTGGAGCGCTTTCGGGCTTTATCTAACGTTGAAGTTTCTAATCTTAATACACTCAAGATGCTTCTTAAACGTTATTATCTCTTGTCGCTCAGGACATATTGATAATGAATACCCATTAAGGCAAGGATTTAATCCTTGCCTTTTTCTTTCAATCCTTGTCATTTTCGACACGAAACATGACGCAAAACATG
>Ga0207433_10004631_pt1 | contig 25181 bp, 27 predicted proteins | sample YelNatPaOPGAMG01_FD_187559 | JGI IMG/M metagenome (GOLD analysis project Ga0207433, IMG submission 187559) | Hot spring thermophilic microbial communities from Obsidian Pool, Yellowstone National Park, USA - OP-RAMG-01 (SPAdes) (version 3) | ecosystem: Environmental > Aquatic > Thermal springs... | reverse complement strand
TCTTCACAGTCCATTACCCACATCCTGTATTCCCAAAAGTCAGATGAACTGCTGTTCAGATCAGCATCCGATAGATCCTTTCTGCAATAATTTTATATTCCCAGCTTTATTCTTGTTATACACACTTCCTTTCCATGTGGTACATCGGTTACGTCATGAGTCAAGAAAGAGCCAAAAGGGAGGAGAAAGAAAAAGGAGAAAGAAAATTTTGGGCTTATAGAGAGCTTAAGAAGCAGGTAAAGAGGTTCAGTGATCTAAGAAATGAGGAGCTTGATGGGCTTTTAGTCTGGAATACCGCTTTTGCAGCAGGAATGAGAAGATAATGCTTATTGAGATAGAGCTTGCAAAGAAGGAAGGGTGCTTTATGACATCGTTTAGTATCAAAGGAGAGGGATGAAAATAGATGAGATTATCTAAAAAAGAGATTCTGGTATTTGCAGGAGGAAGACTTTTTCTACATTGAAGCCCAACTCAAATCTTAAACAGACACAGGATTATTGCAGAAACCCTATGTTTGTTAAGCCCTGAGGTCAGCAGCTAAGAAATCCGCTGGATAAGCAGAATTCAGTAAATCTATTATCTTTGTAACTCTTTTCTTCATTCTTTGCATGCCTTAATTTTGCACCGTCAAATGGAATGAGAACTATCTTTCCCTTCACTGGTATCTAACCTTAATATCGCCAATCGAGTAGATGTCCGGTTCCTTCCCTAGGAACTCTTTGAGGGATCTTTCAGCTAGCATCATCAGTGATAACTCTCTATTTTTAATCAACATGTCTATCTTGCTGTTCAACGCAGAAAGGATCCCCTTATCCCTTATATCAACGGTCATATGCATCTCACATCAATCCTCTATTAAAACTTATTCTTTTAGTCAACGCATTACGCCCGTCCAGCCAGCGGTGAGACATCCACCGGTGTGCCTGCTAACCTAATTTAGAGCTACGCCAGGAAACAGAGGTGCCTTTCGGACAAACATCTCGCAGGGCTTGAGTATTTGAAGCATGTGAGCATCGAACTAAAACCCACTTACAGATTTCAAACCTAGGCTGATTTTAATATTTCAATCCAATGACTCGGACAGTGTGCTCTTTCACGATTAGCATACTGTTTTCCACAGGAATTCGTGAGGTCAGTACTTCCCATATTCTCCTAGCTATTTGCTGTGAGGATTTCGGCCTGAACCTTAGCAGAATTAATCCCTTAACCTTCACCCTTTCCCTAACCACCAGCCCGCCGAAGTCCTTGTCAAAAGTCACGGGTACCCTATCTTCTCTGTTAGCTAGATCAAGCACTTCCATATCACTTAAGCCGGGAGAAAACTCTATTACAGAAACTATATCAATGCCTTTTCTTTTCAAAGCTTTAACTGCCTCGATAGGCACATTTTCATCGGCCAAGAGCTTGGTCAAGGCAATGGATAGACCCTCTCTTCTTTTAGAACTTCAGCTGCGTACTTTAAGGCAGCAATTACATCCTCCCTCTTAAGCTGAGGGTAATTCCTTAATATGTCATCAACAGTCCAGCCGTTGGCGAGCAGATCCAAAATGAATTCAACGGCTATCCTTGTGCCCTTTATGATGGGCTTCCCCGTGAGGATTTTAGGGTCAACTGTTATCCTGCTTCTCCAATCCTCCATTCCCACCCTACCTATCCTATAAGTTGTTAAGCTAAATATAATTCTTCGCATAGTTCCGCAGAAAGCTTTCTGATGTTAAGTAGTTTATTATTGCGAATATAGTTATTGTAATTAATAACACTATAGAATTAGCTGTGGTTTCACTCCTCTGAAGCATTATGCAATCCGTGCGGAGGTGCTCGTCTTGATGGCACTCTTCTTCCTTTTGTGTCGATGTAAGCCTTTTGCTCACTCTTTTCAAGGCTTAACCCTTTCAACATTGTCCTTTAGCTCCTCAGCTCTCCTCTCATTGCTCTTCAGCACGAACTTCCATACGCTGTCAGGGTCGATTTGTCCAACAGCTCTGTATTCGGTATCAGTAAATGTCCGGTTCCTTCTCCAGGAGCTCCCTGAGGGATCTCTCAGCAAGCATCATTAGTAATAACTCTCCATTTTTAAACATTCTTTTCAATGCAGAAAGGATCCCCTTATCCTTTATATCAACTGCCATATGCTGAACCTCATTCCGTGCATTTAGCAATTATTTCGAGGGATTTCCTCACTTTCTCCACAAGTTTCTCGGCAACAGGCTCAACTATGTTTTTCGATGCCTGCCATATCTCTATGCCGACTATGTTCCCCTCCTCATCCAAATCCAGAAGTATGTCCTCATCAAGCGGCTGAGTATCATGCACTTTCTTATCTGTTATGTCTATGTAAAGTATGTCGTACTCACTATCGTACCTGGTTCTCATCCTACCTTCACCCAGTATCCTTTATCCAGCTTGCTCTTTATAAGTTTAACCAGCTTGGAAGTTTTGAATGCTGTGACTATCCTAAGATTCTCATCCTCAGGATCATAAAGAACCACAAGTGCCTGTTTGTTTTTCTTAATGGCCACCATAAGGCTAGAACGTCTATCCAGAAAGACCATATCCGGAGATTTCACTACATTAAGGATGAGGGACTCGCTGATTTCCCTTTTAGCTATGATCTCCTTAGCATGTTCTGTAAACTTTAGTTTAATCTCAGGCAATTAACCTCAGCTTCCGCTCTTTCGATCGAAAAAGCTCAAGATAGCCTTCTATCACTATAAGGGTTCGCAGAAGAGATCATAAAGACCTGTCCTTCCTGCCAGGGCTAAGTGCACAAGTGACAGACAGATCCCCTTATGCGCCTCCTGACAGGAAGGGCAGGCCTCTCCCCGGATTTCGATGCGAGTGTTCAGCGTGCAAAGTTGGGGCCAAATGGCCCCGTCACTCACCCCTCCATCTGATATGCCCTGGCTTCTCGAGGAGCTCCTAAGAAGCTCGGAGGAGGCAGGACATTCAGATCCTGGAGGGGTCATTTAACCACCATTGATGTTGCTGAGTGCAGCTGTTTAGCAGAAGGGGAGATAATAAAAAGCTTTTCATGAGAGAAGTTTAGTGATAATCTGCTCAAGCAGGAAAATTACCATGGGCAAGGTTTTCAGCTGCTTATTTTAAGATTGACCCAAAGAGCCTTAAAAAGGAAATTGTAGAAATGCTCTCAAAGCCTTTCTGTTTTTCTGCTGAATTTTGCTGCGAATGTGGCAGTAGCCATGATTCTATCCGCGTGTATTTATCTAACTCTGCTGACGCTATACTCTTATTATGCTTAGGATTGTGCACAGCTACAACAGTTCCTACTTATTGCTTTTTCGGCAATTTCTCCTTCTCTGTTTCCTCTATAAACTCGATGAAGTCTAACACTTCTCAAGATTGCCTCTAACATCGTTAACCAGCGTTGCACATGAGAAGCTATGTGCCTCTCACAAAGCTAATCTCTTCAGATTCTTAAATTATAAATGTTAAAAATCAGCCTGTCTTCAGCCTCTCCTTCATCAAGGCTATCACATCCGACTTTACCGAGGATACCTCCTGGTGAAGCAATTTAAGATCCTCCTTAATCTCATCTATTCTTTTGTTCATATCGTCAATTCTCTTGTTAAGAGAATTGTTTAGATCGTCTATCCTCCTGTTTGTGTCGTCTATCCTCCTGTTGAGGGAAGCGCTCAGATCATCAATCCTCTTATTAAGGGATTCGTTCATTGCCTCCATCCTCTTGTTCATCTGGTCAAGCAGAAGTATTATCACATCAGTGCTTGTGAGCCTCTTCCCCTCTGTTATCTTTTTAGCAAAGAGCTTTTTCAGATGGAATAAACTTTTCAGATTGGAGGGAAAAAGCGTGTTGTAAATATGTGCAGGAGTTTGTCTCAGGATATCAGGGATTATCCCATTTTAATTTTTATCATTTTCAAGAACGAAGTCATACCCAACTTCTTTATCCCCTTATGTATTTCCTCTTCAGCTAAGTAATCCTTGATCATTTAGCCAATAGCTGGTTTTCATCCTTCAACCTGATTTCTCCTTTAATCTACTAAAGGTGACTCTGCATAGATATTCTCGCTTATTTGTATATGAAAAGCTTTGATGTTTTTCATTAACTGAGGTCAGCAGCTTAAAATTCTGCTGAATAAGCAGAATTTCAGCAAATTTACTATCTTTGTGACTTTTTCATTCTTTATTAATAAGCTTTTATTTGGCATTTTCATTGCCTTCTCATTTCAACTGCATAGACGCTTAGCGTCCTCCCCCTGTACAGAGCATCGCATCTTATTGTGTTGTTGAACTCCTCCAGCTGTTCAGAGAGGTTCATTGTTGTTACCACAAGAACCCTTGACAGATTTTTTGAGATGGCATAGCTTACTGCCGTAATTAACGTCGGGTTCTGATTCACAACTGTGATATTCACCGGATTCCTGATGTACAGGTGGAGCTGCGGGTAGAGATACAGCCCGACAAGAACAACATCCTTATTGATAATTTCCGCTGCATTCTTTATATCTGTAATATTTGTTATCATGGGCTCCATCTTCCACGGATATCCCTCCGCCGGAGCTATGGATGCAGCTGGCCATTCAAAGTGAGAAAAGCCGTATTCAGTAAAGGGATATGCAGAGCCGAGAACTACAACAACAAGTGTTGCCAGAGCAAGGAACCTTCCACTTAACCTCGCCAGGCCTGCAACAGTGTACGGCGTTATCAAGGTAAGCAGCATCGTGAACCATCTGTGCTGCTCCACTGGAGCTATCACGCTAAGCGCAGGCAGCAAAAATGCTGTTAAAAGCACTGCTATAGAGAGCTTGGGCCTCCAGTCCATGAATTTCCATATCGGGATTACCGCAAGAGCAGGTGACAGGAGGAGAATGCAGGTTATTGTATATCTCAGCGTTGATTCCGGATGGTACTCCGCAGTGCCGGCGACATAAATCCCCGATTGGGTTACTGCCATCACAGGCTTATGAGGAAAGCCAGCATACCATAACAATGCCAGAAGCGATGAAGCAGCGGAAAGCAAGAACATAAATTTCCTTAATATACCTTTCCTTTCATTTAACATCTCTGCTATTGAGAGAAAAAGCGCAATTACAGCTGAGAGCTCATAGGATAGTGAGGCAATGGCCAGTGTAATTGCCCTGCGCAGAGGTTTTGCCTCACAGAGGTATGCAAGAAGAACAATTATTCCAAGAACATGCCTGTGCCACTGCTGGCTTTGCCCGAGTATGTATGGATTGAAGGCTGTCAGCAGCGAGGATGCAAGCCCAACCCATCTTGAGTTTGAGAGCTTGTAGGCTATGGAAGCTGTCAACATTGACATTATTCCCATGGCAACAGGCGGATATATCTTGAAGAAGATCCATGGATCGATGCCTGCCAGCACCAGAAGGCCTGAAATCCAAGTAAGAAGCGGTGGAAGGTTTCTCCATCCGCCCAGCCATATATAGGTTGTTAAAACTTTCGGCTGATATGAGAAATCCCTGGCTACAGATATGTACTCAAGCGTGTCCCAGCCTATCGGATTCTGATATTTTAATTCCGGGTAAAGCCTCGTAACAAAGCCTATGAAAAAGGATAAAAGTGTAAGATTGATGCTCTTTCCATGTATCAGCGAGTAGAGTGTGGGGGATCTGTGGAACACATCGTGCTCCTTGTACAGTGTGCTTATTGCTGTTGATGCCAGCACCATGAAAGATCCAAAGATGGATATGGAAACTAGTCTGTAGGATGTGTTATCCACTATTGAGTCCCCGATGGGCTGTGTATAGAAGCTGGTCTCAAGAAGGCTGTAGATTGTCGAGGAAATTCTGGCAAAAAGGACAATTCCTGTGCCTGCAATTGTGAGCAGAAGGGTTGAGAGAAGAGGAGTTTTCCTCCAGAATAATGAGAGATCCAGAAGTCCTGCAGCAATGGAGCCAATTGAGAGAAGCCAGAAGGAGATATCAATAAGCCAGGCAGCGGAGGTAGAATGAGAGCAGAGGTTTGCAGTATTGAAAACTAATAAAAAGATTCCTATGGAAAGCGCTGCTATTATAACCCTAAACCTTGAGAAAAGTATAATCATATTCCTTACGCACATGACATCCCCAACCTACCTGTCACCGCCAGTGAACCTGTCACATCTCTTAAGGCCCATTTCCTTCGACCACACAGCCATCCTCTCGTATCCACCCTATGTTGAAGATCTCTTTATAAGAATGTTCTCATAGCTCATGATCGCGTTAACGAAGGGCTTAATGAGCTTGATCTTTCCGAAGATAAGCTCAAGGTTCTCCATATCGACGGATTTAATGCAGCCTATCAATGGCATCATCGTCAGATACATTAGCAGGTATATTGCAGCGCTCAAGATGAGGGTTACAAGCGGTGAGAGAGGCAAGCATGAAAAAAGAAGTAGTGGAATTGCTGACACGAACGATGAGGCATATATGAGCGATGAGCTTCTAAAATCTATATTCACTCCGAATCTCTTAGAAGCCATCCATAGGCTGTAGATGAGCGGGGGCAAATTTGATATAAGCATAGCCCCTATTAATCCAAGCACCGAGTAGCTTCTGGTCAGCAAGAAGGCCAGAGGTATAAAGAAAATCGCCTGTACAACGGTTGCCATAAAGTTCACCTTCGTCTGACCTATGCCGTTAAAGAAACTTCCCAAGACTATTGAGCCGAATCCAGCGTAGAGGAATGTGATGCAGTAAAGGGATAGGAAAGCTGGTGCCAACCCATATTCGTTTCCATAGATCAAATGGACTATGTCCTTGGACTCGACTGAAATGAAAACAGAAGCCGGAATCACAAGCATCGCGCTATACTTGGTGGCCCATCTGAACATCCTCCTGATCTCTTCGCCCGAAGGGTTTAGGCTTGAAAAAGCTGGGAACAAAGCCGTAGTTATCGGATCAGTGAGCAATAGGATGGCCGTTGTTATGATGACTGCAACATTGAAGTTACCGATCATGGAGTTGGTCGCAAACCAGGCTAAGATCATCCCTTGGTAAACTCCCAATGCACTTCCTAAAGTTCCTGAAAAGTATAGAAAAGAGCCATAACCGAGCATAGTACCTAAGTCTTTCCTAAAATTCGCATCAGTCCTTGGTAGCTTCCTGTAATGGCTGAAGTACAAGAGCAAGGCCCCAGTTATAGAAGCAAGCAAGTAGCTTGAAACGTACCCTAACACAGCTCCTAGAACTCCAAAGCCCATGATTATGAGCAGAGGGCTCAGAATACTCCTCGTTATGCTGATCATGGTGTTTAACAGGGCGGAGTTCTTCATGTCGTTGAAGCCTATCAGCGTTGAGTTGAATGCTGAAAGAAGGCCGTTAAAGAGAACCACAAATACGGTAATCCTCACCAATGGAGCGAGCTCAGGCCTTCTTATGATTGCAGCAGAAAGGAAATCTGAGAAGATTAATCCTATGAATAAGATAATGGTCGATGTTAAGGCTTTGAATGTGCAGGCATGCCTGATCATTGATGCAAGCCTATTTGATCCCTCTTTCATAAGCTTGGCGGAGAACATCGTTAAAGCAGGGCTTATCCCGAAGTCGGTGAACAGCAGCAGGAAGCTTGGAACGACAAGGCTGAGGGAATAAACACCGTATAGGTCGGGCCCGAGCAAACGGGCGATGGGAATGGATCCAACAGCAGCTATAATGGTAGCTAAGACTTGCCCGCTGAAGAGAAATAAGGCACCGTGAGTTGCAACCTTAGCCGTTCTTACTAGTTCGTTTTGATAGCCCATTTAGCCTTGCTACCTGATCTTGATGACGCAGCTGCATGCGCAGTGGAACAATATTAGCGTACTTATCAAGTTCGATATTTACATCAGTATACTCCTTGAAGCTGAAATTTCTTGATTAAAGGCCTAACACTATTATATTAACAGGCACCCACCAACTCAAGAATCCTCTTACCGTTAAACTTTCCATAATTCACAACTTCAGAAGAAGTCTAAAACTGAGACTTGCATATCAGGTCTTGCGTCTTGCCACAATATAACCCTGTTTCTTCACGGGTTGTTGTATGCTTTTCATCGGTTTTATCACTATTTCAAACCCTGCATCTTCCAAGACTTTCCTCAGCTCCATGTAACCATCGTGGTACTCAATAACTATCTGTTCAAATATCATGAGATCCTCAGGCTTTGCGTTCAGTATTGTTTCGTATTCACAGCCCTCACAATCCATTTTGAGGATTGACCCCTTCTCAATTTCAAACTCTCTAATTAGGGAGTTAAGTGTATAAATTTTAACTTTAGCATCAGATTTACCAGCTGGCTTAAAGAGGTAGTAGTCATGAATATCGCTTAACTCAGCATAGACTTCACCATTGAAGGATCCAAGACCTGCGTTTATCAGCGAAACCCTGTCCTCAACACCATTGATTTTAATGTTGATCAAAGCCTTTTTGTAAAGGCTTGGAAATGGCTCCAATGCAATTACCTTTTTAGCACCTCTTAACGCGAAAAGTATTGCGGTATCTCCTACACCAGCGCCAACATCAATCACAACTCTATTGCTGACATCGATGTCATCGTATGCACCGCCAATAAAATTCTCAAAAACTATGTCATTAAGAAATTCGAAGGAATCACAAAAACGAATCTTTTGGCCTTTATAAGTGAAAACCGCATAAAGAGAGTCATGACACTCCAGTTCCTCAAAAGCACCATCATAATAGGCATTAACGATCGACGAGTAAACCCTTGGGCTTAGTGCATACTTTCTATTGCTACATTTAACCGTTATACCTCCTTTGATCATGCTGTGCTTAACTAGGTAGTACCTAATCCCGGCTGATAACCAGTTGCTGAACAACCTTCTGCTAGCGATTAACACCTTAAACATGCGAAGTATGCCCATAAAACTTACTGCTCCCACATCCAATTTAAATTAGTGTTGCTTAAAAATCTTTATTTACATGACCAAACTTGCCTAGCAAGTATGAGCATTTAAAGCGAAGTTGCCAAAAGACATGCGTGGAACCTCTCTCAAGCTAGTAAGCAGTAGAAAAGCTATATCATTAAAATTTTTCTCTAATGAAGCCATCTGTAGAGCGCCCTCAAGCTCTCTTCAGTAGCTTTTTCTGGTGAGCCTACTCAGAACATCTGTTCCAATGCTTCTGCGCATTAGATACCTAGTTGCATTGGGCAGAGTTGCCTGAATGCGCTGTCCTTCACTGCTTTCTCAAGGAATGTGGCCAGAAGAGTGGGGGGCTTTAGCCTTATTGGGGCCTCAACAAGATCTCTATTCACAAATTCACATATATTTAGAAGCTCTTCAAGGGCTTTTTCAACTTTTAGCTCTGCAGCTATCTCTTTTGTTCTTCCATTCATCCACTTTTGAGCAACTAGGCAGTCTATCAGCAGCACCATGTGCTCCTTGTAGATGGAATGAGCTGCTGTTACGGCAACCTCCGCTTCCCTAGAGATTCCCCTGACCCATATCCCATTAAGCTCAAAATCCTCAGCATACCTCAAAAGCTTCTCTCCGTTAATGTAGACGATCCATGCAAATGATGGCTGCGTGTAGAGATCCGCGATAAAATTTCCTTTCTCAAGAGTAACAGTGTAGGGCTCCGCAACAACGCGCGCGCGCGGCGCGCGCGCATTGGCTTTAAAGCCAAGCTCCCTCAAAATTCTCGCAGCTTTTGGTGCATCATCAACGCTTATCAGGATATCAAGATCCACGAAGACATGGTCAACAGGCTTTCTAAATTTGTAAAAAGCGTAGTGTGCACATTTTTAACTATAGAATTGTTTTATGAGGGTTTTTCTTAAAAAAGTAAAAATTATTCTCCTACTACTTGCTTAACTCATCTTTCAAGGGTTTCCAACCGGAATCTTGAATTGCCTTGAGCAGGTATGGATGAATGTCTTTAGGTATCTCTTCAAAGAATTTGAATTCTGAATGCTCATCATTCAACTTAACTTCTCCTTCATTACATTCGCATAAATAGACTATTGTTATGTCATGTCTTTCAGGGAAAATTCTAGAATATACATTTACAAATCTGTATTTTGTTATAGTTAGCCCTGTTTCCTCCTTAACCTCTCGAAGCAAAGCCTCCTCGATGGATTCCCCTCTCCTAATCCTTCCTCCGGGAAACCACCACTGTCCTTTAGCGGGACTGTTTTTTCTTCTTAAAAATAGGATTTTACCATCCTTGACTATGATTGCCTCCACGGATGGAATAGGCATATACTTTACTATCTTATTGTATAAGGAATTGGGGATAAAGCCCTTTTCCGCCTTTAAGCCTCTCATCAAGATTTTTCAACCTCCTGTTTCCATCAAACTTTCTCTAATCTTTTGTGCAATGTATTTCACATCTTCTTCTGAAAGTTTTGTGCTTGATGGAAGATTAAGTCCCTGTTCGGAAATTTTTGATGATATAGGATATACAAACCTTGCATATTTTTGATATACTGGCATTTCATGCAGTGGATAGAAGAACTTTCTCGTTTCAATGCCATTTTCTTCAAGTTTTTCTATAAGCTTATCTCTTGTTATTTTCATTTTTTTATTATCTATTAAAATGGAATAAAGCCAGTAGACGCATTTAGCCCAGGACATCTCCGGATGCAACGTTATACCCTCTATTGAAGACAGCTCCTCTGTATAGATCTTGGCTATCCTCCTCTTCCTTTCAACAAACCTCTCTATCTTGCCCAGCTGAGCCAAGCCTAAGGCTGCCTGAAGGTTTGTCATCCGGTAGTTGAAGCCTACTACATCATGCCAGTATCTCTTTTTTGGATTCATGCCATGATCTCTCAGAATTCTGATCCTCTCAGCTAGCTCTTCATCGTTTGTCAGGCACATGCCTCCCTCTCCCGTGGTTATTATCTTATTACCATAGAAGCTGAAACAGGATATGTGGCCGAAAGAGCCGACTTTTTTACCCCTATATTCTGCACCATGAGCTTCTGCAGCATCCTCAACAACATAGAGGTCATGCCTTGCTGCGATTTCCATTATGGCATCCATGTCGCACGGATGACCATATAAGTGCACGGGTATTATTGCCTTAGTGTTCGGAGTAATGGCTTTCTCCAGTTTATCAGGATCTATGCACCAGTAATCCGGGTTTATGTCCACTATAACCGGCTTTGCTCCTGTGTATATCACAGCATTTATAGTTGCTGCAAACGTTATATCTGGAACTATTACCTCATCCCCTTCGCCAATGTTTAGGGCAGCTAAGGCTAAATGAAGGGCTGCTGTGCCGTTTGATGTGGCTACACCATACTTTACACCAATGTACTTTGCGAAGGAGCTTTCAAATTCCTCTATAAACTTCCCCTTGCTGCTGACCCATCCGCTTTTCACAGCTTCAACGACATTCTTAAGCTCCTCCTCTCCTATTTCAGGCTCTGCCACCGGATATCTGTACATTTTCACATCCTCAAGGCCCTTGTAAGGATCTTGTTCTCGCTGGGATAGCTTGGTGCGTCCCATGGAAATCTTTCCCCCCTAAGCCAACGAGACCAGCGACTTAAATCTTCCTTAACCATAAGCTCGACAAGTTTTTCAAACCTTGTTCTAGGTTCCCAACCCAGCTTCTTCTTCGCTTTAGAATAATCTCCCACCAAGCATGGAACATCCAAAGGCCTGAGAAACCTCTTGTCAACATTAACATATTCCTGCCAATCTAGGCCGACAATATCGAAGGCTTTTTCAACAAATTCCCTCACAGTATGGGCTTCTCCTGTTGCAACAACATAATCATCAGGTTCCTTCTGCTGAAGCATGAGCCACATTGATTCAACATACTCCGGAGCATATCCCCAGTCCCTTTTTGCGTCAAGGTTTCCAAGCCTGAGCTCCTTGCTCAGCCCTAAGGAGATCTTCGCAACCTCATTAGACACCTTCCTGGTGACAAACTCCAGCCCACGTAATGGAGATTCATGGTTGAAAAGGATCCCGTTGACGGCAAATATACCATATCCCTCGCGATATATTTTTGTTATCCAGTAGCCATAGAGCTTTGCAGCTGCGTAGGGGCTCATGGGATAAAAGATGTCCCTTTCGCTTAAGGGCTTACCGCCATTCAATAGGCCGCTTTTGCCGAACATCTCGCTGGTTCCTGCAAAATAGAATTTTGTATCCGGACAAACTTGGCGTATGGCTTCCAAGATCCTCGTTGTAGCTAGGCCAGTGACATCACCGGTTGCAACAGGAGTTTCGAAGCTCGCCTCAACAAAGCTTTGAGCTGCAAGATGATAGACCTCGTCAGGCTGGGAGATCTTCAATGCCTCTGTAATTGAGCCAGAGTCGCTCAAGTCCACCGGAATAAGGTTAACCTCTCCAAAAATTCCCAGATATTCTAAACGCCAGAAGTTCGGGGTGCTAAGCCTGCGATAAGTACCATACACCTCATAACCTTTATCTAAGAGAAATTTGGCGAGATAGGCACCGTCTTGGCCTGTGATGCCGGTAATTAATGCTTTTTTCATTTTATTTTTCTCCTCCAGCATACCTAACTTTCAAGGTTTATATAAATTTTTGCATGTAATACCTCTTTTTTAATAGACTTAAGTCTCTTCATTCCATCTTATACAATATTTTTTGTAAAAATTATATAAACCTCTCTTTTGGGTCAGATTCAAGTAAGTATAAGGTCTAATATTATAGACTATTTGATATGAGGTTTCCAAAGATAATCCCTTTGAAATAAGATATGCAATAATAGCCATAGGGGTACGTCCTCTTCCCAATCTACAGTGGATATAAACTTTGCCCTCTTGGAGGCATTTGTCTATCAGAGAAACTAGAGTATGAAATGACATTGGTTTTGGGGAAGAATCATCTTTAATGGGAAAACTGTAATAGTTAATTCCACTAGGCACTATTACTTTACCTTTTTCATGATCTTCGCGTAAATCTATTATTGATTTAACGCCCAGTCTTATTAATTTCTCATAAGGTAGCGCAGGTCCAAACAATATTCCATCAAGTCCGGAAATATTTTTTCTAGAAAAGCGGCCCCGAAAGCCATGAATCACCCGTTTAATTAACGGGGTTAAGTCACACTTTTCAAATTCTTCTATGAAAGGAAAACCATGTTTGAAGATTTTAGGAGTTGAGCTCATGATTTTTCTTAAAAAAGCAAAATTCTTTGTTCTTACCGACTCTAGAAGTAGATGGCAAATAGCCAAGCTCTTCACAAATACTTTTTTCTTTTGAATACCATAAAAATTATTTTCTTGTGTAGAATTATAGTATTCTATAAGTAGCCTCGGGAAATCCACACCCGATGCTATAGCAAGAGGCAAAGTCCCCCAAAATCTTGGATTTAACTCCATAAAGTATAATTTTCCATCATGCTTAAGCCTGAATTCTGTCATTGCTACGCCCTGCCACTTTAACGCCTTTAGTAGTTTAGCACCGTTCTTCAAGGCATCAGGATAGAGGTATGATTCAGCAATCACGCTTGGCCCTCCATCAGGGAAGCGTTCAAGTATCCTTCTATGCCCAAAATATGCAACAACCTTATGATATTTCGAGAAAATAAAAGAAGCCCCGATTCCAGTACCTTCTACCCATTCTTGTAGAATTACTGGACCGTACTTTTGTAATTTTTTAAACGCTACTAGAAAGAGTTCCTGCGTAGGCTTTTTCTTAAAAACAAAGTAGCGATGTTGAGGCCCTGGCGGAATATTTATTTCCGTAGAGGTCTTCATAATAAAGGGGATACCTACTTTTTCAACAACATCATCAATCGTAGGGACGTCAGTCAATATTAGCGTTTTTGGTATATTAATGCCGTTCTGAGAGCAGATTTCCAACATCTTCACTTTATTTACAGCATTTTTTAGAACATCATAGGGAGGTATAGGCACTAGTGTCCCTTTCTCTTCCAACATATCCTTAATCATGGAAATTGGCAGTTGAGTCTTTTCCATCGCAGGTATTATAAAATCATACTTTCCAGCAAGCTTTTCAAAAAAGCTAAGAAAGTCTTCGCGTGCATATGAGGGATTGGGATAAAAGACAATCCCTCTACAATATTTAGAAAAAGCATCAAAAATATATGAGTCACAGGAAAAGCCAAGATGAACATCATATCCTGCCGAACCTAAGGATCTCGCTACGACTAATGGATATGGTGCATCTCCAGTGTCTAATACAAGGATCTTTTTATTCGACATTATCAATCCTCATTCGATCATTTCAATTAACGACTTCTAACTTAAAAATAAGCATTACCTGCTGGGAAAAGGCATTTTATAAGAGTATTTTTATATAGCTTCACAGACTTCATAGAATCAATCCTTAGTGAAGATAAGACATGAGATTTTTACATGTTCTGATTTGTTAATTTTTCTCTGTATTTCATTAGCATTCCTTTGTCTGTCCTAGTATGCATGCTCTATGTCATGGTTATTTCGCGGTAGATCTCACTTAATTTTTTACCGATAACCTCCATGGAGTACCTTGTAATAAACTTTTCATAACCGCGATATCCATACACAGTTCTTTTTCCCTCTGAGAGCATAGAATAGAGTGCACGTTCTAGTTCATTTACGTTATCAGGGTTGACAAGAATGCCGCCATCACCCTCATACCTTATTACAGAGCTTATGGTAGGGCTTTTAGCACCTATCACAGGTTTTTTCATACTCCACGCCTCCAGAAAAACTAAGGGAATGGTTTCTTCCTTCGAAGGCAAAACCACAAGATCTGAAGCTTTAATGAATGCATACTTATGTAAAGATGGCAGGAACCGATAAATTTTGAGTCTTTTACTCTGCAATAAAGCATTCTCATATTTCTCTATAAGTTCTTTTTCACTAGATGAGGCTTCACCTATGCTTACTAGCGTTGTATAGGGAAATTGCTGAGAAAAAGTTTAGGGATTAGGGCTAGATCTTTTCTTGGATTCCAGTATTTTATTTTTATTGGTACTATATCTATCATGTTTTTATAATCGACTAGAAGATTCGCCAATTTGGAGAGCCTTGATGAATAGAGTTCTATGTCTTCGAAGGTAAAAACCTTTATATCTGCGTTTCCTAAGCCAAATAGTTTTACAGCTTTTGCAAAGTTAAGAATTAAAAGAGGTCCACCACGATATTCTGTAGCACCAGCTGTGAAATAGGCCACCTTAATGCTCATGTAAAATCACTCTTATGTTACTCCTATACTATCTAGCTGACTGATAAATGATAGAAAAAGATTGTCCCAATCATGTCCGGATGCACATAGCTCCGCCCTTCGGGACATTAACATTCTGAGTTTATCGTTTTTTATCAGCACTTTGAGAGCCTTGGCCAGTTCTTCTATATGTCCGATCTTCACACCTATTATGCAAGTTCTTATGTCTGCATATGAAGGTAAAAAGTAGGTGGCAACAGGTATCCCTAAACACATGGCCTCGTAAAAAACCAATGGTATCCCCTCAGCATAGCTGGGAAGCACTAGCACCTTACATTGCTTCAACAATTTGATTTTTTCGGCTTCTGTGGGATTTTTAACTATGACCACATTGTTTGAAAGATCAAATTTTAATGTTAATTTCCATATTCTTTCTAGGACATAATTTGGTCCATCACCGATTAATAGTAGCTTAACATTAGCGATGTCTTTTTTGACCAGTATCAATGCTTTCAGAAGATCGTATATTCCTTTATACTCAAAGAAACGCCCAATAAAACAAGCATCGTATTTTTTCTCTTTTGTTTCCAGTGCCTGGCGATTAAATAAATCTTTATCGTATCCGCCCTGAAGAATGATAAATTTTCCTCTATAGCCTTTGTCAATAAAATATGATTTTATGTAAGTAGACTCGGTGAATATGACGTCAGCACCTCGATTTATAATTTTTATGACCAGTCTATTTTCAAGCCATCTAATGATATCATTTATGACTAAAGTTGGAGGATGTCTGAAGTATAAAAGTGGTGGTGGAACTACATGAAAGAAACTTGCAATCCAACAACATTTTTTAAGTTTTCGCTTTAGTGCATAAGCCCAGACCACATCAGCAAGTCTATCTGAGTACGAAAATATTATACATTTTGTATGCGGCTGTTTACTAGCACTCGTTTTTTCTTTATGAGCTTGCAAACATAGCAGGATCTGTTTAATCCAGTAATTCTTATAAAGAAAACCTCTAATAGTTGGAACTAGCATGAAATGACCTCTATTAACACCTGCCTCATTGAGAGCCTGCTTACCAAGTTCATTGGTTATGAATATTATTCTGACAAAACTACTTTGTTGTAGTCGTTTTGCAAATTCAAAAAGATAAACGCTCGCCCCACTCTTTTTGCCATCAGCCATCGTATACGTTAAGAACCAAACTGATGGTTTATCCAAAGGGGCATATCACCTGAAACGCGAAGACGTTGCCACTATTATAAAACATGTTTGAGCATGCTAATACATTATTGAAGACTGCTTTGGATATTGTTCTATTAATAATAAATCTATAATCAGGCAATGATAGATGCAGTCTTGAAAAGAGTAAAAAGGAATTATAAGACATATAAAGGTGAGGAAAGTCTAGTGGATGTCCGAAATAGAAATTTACACCTTTCTCAGAGCATAAAGCATATACATAATATGCATTGAAAGCACCGTAAATAGAGGCTGGGAAAGTACCATGTTCCTTGAAGAAAAGGCCTACACTGTACCATTCCTCGGGAACAGCTATTGGCTCATCAGATCTCAAAGGATACGTCCTATAATATACATATGTTGGCATACTGTTTAGAGGTAGCGAAATTATAAAAAGCAAAGACGCAAACATAGCTATCTTAACAAGGCTTTTACTTGAGTACCTGGTGAGATGCATGTTTGTTATTGAAAATCCTTTTGAAGATAAGGGTGAAATGGCAAGGAAGATGTACGGAATAAATCTAAGTACAAAATCAGTTATTCCTGCGAATGACCCGGATATGATAATTGTAAGAGCAAGAAACGCTAGTCCGCTAAATATCATGGGAAGATCCTGATAAACGTTGTTTTCACGCAGGCTCGTGATAAAGGAGACAATCGCAAAGAATACTAGCAAAGCTAAACCGATGTACACAAGGTAATCCAAAAAAGCCCTAGTTGGATCTATTTGTCCCGTTTTATATAGCACAACCTCCACACTTTCCTGTAGTACAGGAAGTCTTAAATTTTTAATCATATTCTCTAATACGAGCCCTGTGTGGGTGTATGTTTGAAGAAAGAAAATTAACACGGGAATTATTACCAAAAACCAGAGACGAGATCTAACTCGCAAACTACTGGTAATGACTATAGAAATTACAAAAACTATTAGGGAAATACTCGCTACAGGATGACTTTCTACAATTGAAGTCACTAACAAAGCATAGGGCAGTATGTCAGCTAATGATGCCCCTTTTCTGAATGCCTTAACGAAAAAGTAAAATGCTATGTAAAACATCAAATTAGCATACCCTGAAACGGTTGGAATAGACGACTGAAAAGCACCTGGAATAAATATTGAGAATAGTGTCGCATATAACGCTTTTTCCTCACTATTTAGTAAGAACTTAAACGTTTTGAACACAATTACTAGTTTTACCAAGACAAAAAGTATATTCACAAAAGGAGCTACGATTCTAAAACTAGAATTTAAAATAATTTCAATAATTGCATATAAATACAGTGGAAAATTATAATCACTTAAAGTAGATAGGAACATCCCAACAGTTTTTGGTTCTAAATGTCCTTTTGCAATTACTGAGGTGATCGCTCCATAAATCTGGTAATCTATAGGAAAGAGATCTACATCATTCATCACAGTAAGCGTGAATGCTATTAAACCTGTATAAAAATATAATACTGCCATAGCAACATTAAGCCAGGTTTTTTCTTTCTTGAAAGTCACAGAATATGCAATAATAATGGCAGGTGACATACTAATTGCGAACGATAGGATAGGGATTGTTTGTAGCAGGTTTTTTAGCATAAGTATATAAATACTGTTAAAGACTAGCAAGATTGCCATTACTATTGCTAATATCACTGCGATTTTTCACCTAGGATAGTTTTTTGTAGAGTTCATAAGTACGTTTTGCTATATTGCTCCACAAATATTTTCTAGCAGTTTCTCTCGCATTTTTTCCAAGTTCTTTTAGGTGCCCCTTGTTTCTATAAAGAGATAGTAATATGGAAAATAGCTCTTCAGAACTCCCAGGTTTGAATAAATAGCCGTTGTATCCATTTCTAATTATATCGCACAAAGCCCCAACTTTACTTCCGATTACAGGTACGCCAGAGGCCATGGCCTCTAAAGCTACTAATCCAAATGTCTCATAGTAAGAAGGGAGAACAAATACTGAAGATGTGTTAAGTAACGCCATTTTTTGTTCTTGTGTTAAATGACCCAAAAATACCACATGATGTTTTAATCTTTCTTTCTTTATATATTTCATCAACTTTAGAGCATAGAGCGAAGGTATGTCTTTATTTACTGAAAAATCTCCCGATAGAGGCCCTCCAATTAGTATTACAAAGTCAGTTACGCCATGCTCCTTCAACATCTTTGCAGCTTCTAAGAGCGTTTCTATCCCTTTTTGGGGATGAATTCTACCCAAAAATGTTATTATAAAAGAAGTTGCGTTCGAGCCCGATGGTAGTTCAAATGATTTACTCATTTCGGTATCTAATGTACAGAGGTATTGCTTGTCAATACCCAAAGCTATAACATGGATTTTATCGTTACTAATTCCAAATGTAGCTAGCGCGCTAGCCGTTTTGCTACTTAAGGCTATTATGGCCGACGAAGAGGATAAAACGCTCTTCATGATTTTGGGCTCTAGAATTTTGCGAAAGAAAAAAGTTCCAGCTCTCTTGCTAGCAAAATATGTATGTTCAGTATACACGACCTTTATTCCATTTTTCGTAAGCAATTTGGAATTAACAATTAACGGAATTGGTGAATTAAAATGGACTATATCCCAAGGCAATCGTCCAGTTCTCAAGCGAGCTTCTATAAATCTCTTTACTGAAATCCCCCAAATAAATTCATCTAATAATCTTTTTGATCTCATTAGTACATTATTGCTCTTTAAATTAACTGGAATTACAGCGTACTTTGGTATTCGAACTATTTTAATACCTTGTAACACTTCTATTTTAGGACTCCTGTCAGAAAAAGATCGGGAAATATCTAATATTGTTATATCAACTCCTAATGAGACTAGCTCTCGCCCCAAACTCAGTATATAATCCTCTATAGCACCTCCTAGATTAGCCGGTATAGGTAAACGCCCTGGCGTTATAAGGAGTATTTTCATACCTTATTTACTCCTTCAAGCCAACTCTTTCAACTCTTATTATTTATAGCTGAGCACGTACAAGTATGCGTTGTTTAACTTTATTATAGCGCTTTCCGGCGAGAAAAACTTCCTAGCAATATCCTTAACTTTTCTCGAGATCCTAAGGAGAACTTGCCGATCGCTCATAATTTCACACAATATATCGACCAATTCATTAACATGCTGGTAGACAGGTACAGGTATTTCATTACCAAAAAGCTCTGCTATTAAAGAAGAATTTTTTATAATGAAGGGCATACCAGCAGCCATAGCTTCGCAAACAACGAGCGGCGGGTATGTAAAGTAGAAACTATCTCTAAAACCGAAAAAAAGGATATCCGATATTGTATAAAGTTTACTCAGGTCTTGTTTTCCGATTATGAGTACTTTCTCTTTAAGCGCATATTTTTCAACTATTCTCCTGAGGATCGTTAAGTAGTCGAGCGATAGGTCTTTAAAGATTATGTTGGGATATGAGATAATTAATTTTAAATAGGGATTAAGTTTGGATGCTTCTTTAAAAGCTTTTAATAACTCGAAAACGCCCCGCTGAGGGATTACATGGCCTATATACGAGATTACAAAATCGCTTTCAGTTAATCCATAAATTCTTCTTAGCTTAGGTGTCAACTTTCTAGATGACCAATAGTCAAACTCGAAAAATTCTTGAGGAACTATGGGCGGGATTACGCGGATTACCTCATCAGACAGCGCTAGTTTCTTCAGGAGGAAATCTTTAAGAGTATTAGACGTGGTTAGTACCATATCGAAAATTTTTGTTCTAATAAGTAACTCAATAGGCTTGTACTTAGGATCTTTAAATGCATTAGGATGATAATAGAGATGGACAACTTTTTTATGAGACTTTCGTCCGTCGTGAGTGATCAAATCCAAAAGTGTAGGAAAAACTTTGTTATATGCAAGTATATGGATTAAGTCGATATCAGTGGAGTTTAGAAAGCTGATAATTCTAATCGATGAAGAAAACCACTCCCAAAGACTTGGGGTTATTTCCTGATAGGGTAAATCGCGTTCTGCTTCTATTGGTTTTTCTAGAGAACATATATACACATTCCAATCGGTACTCCTACGTGCAACGTCTATAATTCTATCCGAAAGGACCTTGTGCCCCTCACTAATTTTGTTATTGAAGTAATTAGCTGTTAAGAACGCTACAGTTACGTTTGCTTTTTTCTCTGGATTAAACGAATAAGCTAAGCGAAGCAACTTCCTAGATCCTAATGGTTTCCTCTTGTGGTAAAAACCCCAATCTCCTAAAAAACAGTTTGACACCTCGCGATTGGGGCATTTTAACTATTTCCAAAAGTTGTTTATAACGATGTTCCTCTATTAATATTGCTAATGTTTTTAGATAAACTTCGATGGATAGGAAAAGTGGTATTGTGATTCGTCCATTACATTTTCTAAGTTGATTAAGGGTATGTTGCGTTAGGAGCATAAACTTTGTAGAGCATTTATCTGAGGGATTACTTTGGAGATTATCAGAAAAAATATCTTTGAAAATGTTTGTAAGATAGTATATCATACTAAAAGGCATGATCATATGCTTGTTATGCTTAAGTATGGTGATTAATGTTTTTTTATCAGCAGTCTTAATCAAATAACCTGCGGATATAAGGTCAGCCAAAGACACGGCAAGGTCTTTGAAGAAAGAATGTCCGGTAATAATTGCTAATTCTAACTCAGGTCTCAACAAGGATATGCCGTTTTTAATATAGCCTATCTCTCCTATAGTTCTTTTCATCTCAGAGATAGAAATATACTCGAAGGTTCCTGCAGAAATCCTCGACTGCATATCAATGTCTACGTCAAGTCCATTTATGGTTTTACGAAATGTTAAAGAATACGTGCCTTTACTGACAACTCTAAACCCAAGTTTCTTCATAAATACTCTCGATGCTGTCAATGTATCTTTTTTCTCGATGATTAATACATCAATGTCAGTCATATCGTAAGCAAGCGGTTTAATAGTTTTAAAAAAATAATGCTCAATGCCTTCGGTGCTTAATTCTTTAGATATAGTCTTTAAATACTCAAGATATAAGTTTGTTAAACTACAGCGCTTCTTTAGATAAGGTTGAAATTCCTTTGGGAAATAATCTATAAAATTGCAAAAAATAGATAGCATTTTTCCTTCTTTTGCCATTCGAAAAATTTGCTCACTTATCGTTTTGGATTTCATGTCTGAAAGTCTATCGACGCGTCCTTTATAAACATCCATTATTACTTTTAGCGCTAACAAATCATTTTTTTCCACATACGAGTTTGCTAAGTTGTTATCCACATCCATATAGAGTCACCTGTCGAGTAAATGTTGTTTCTTAAGTTCTTCGAGAATCTCAGCCATTATTTCTGCAGGTTCTCTATCCGTGGTATCGATAAAAATTGGACAGAGAAATTTACTAATGTACTGATATTTTAAGATCATGTAATTACAGAAAGATATGTTTAAGTATTCATCTTTCTTCCTAATTAAAGCTAAATAAGGATCAATGTATATATAAAAATAAAGTGGCTTTATGCCTGAAAATTTATCCAAGAACCAAGCGAGTTTAATCAAACAGTTATCATCAATACTACTAGTAAAAGCCAACATGACTGCGAAATCTGGGATGTATCTATCGGCTATAATTATTCTTTTATTCTTTCCATGCATAATTGCTTGTGGAATTAACTTTAGCATGAACCAGACTTGAACTCCTATTATTTCTAATATAATACAAAGTCTTCTGGCTCCTAGGTACTTTCTTAGTATGTAATTTAGATGTAGGGGCTTATTTTCAAGTGATTTGTAATCGAAGCCTTTGAGCCAGAAAAAGAGACGTATAATCACGTACATTAACGTATGATGAGCTCTTAGCCTGACGATACTCACGCAGTAAGATCGAGTTTTAAGCTCATCTGCAAGAAGGGTTGCCAATGTTGTCTTACCACTCCCATCAATTCCATAAAATGCTATGATACGTTTAGAATTGAGGTGCACTTTACAAATTACCTGAAAATTTTAAGAGATCCATCTACGTCACCAAGCAACATTGCTAAGTCAATGAGATACTTCATAAGAGCTATATCTATGGATACCTTAAAATTTCTTATAAGTTCATAAGACTTCTGAGCGTATACCATAGATAATAAAGGCACTATTGTATTTAAGTGATTTAATCTACGAGCAATTATATAGCCCCTTAGGACGCGCTTACCTAGAGTAGTAACATCTTTATTCATGCCAAGCCCGTACCTAAAATGTTTTTTCCAATAAGCGTTATATCCTGGCTCATCGATTTTTAACAATTTTAAGCGAGACGAAAATCTATAACGGAACCCTAGTTTAATGGCTAAAGAGGTCGTTATTCTATCCTCACCGAAAAACCTTGAACTAATGGGATAGCCTTTCATTCTCTCTAGAACTTCACGCTTAAAGATCCTTGCAGGTGGTAAAACAGAAGGATCGTCAACAATTTTGCTGTTAATAACAATATTGTTCTGCATATAGCTGACAGTCTTCATAAACTGGTTAAAGACGCTAGTGGCTCGATCTATACGAACACACTCAAGTAGCGGTGAAACTAAATCATTATTTTTAAGCTCTTCTTCCAAGTAGTATCTAAAAGTAGTAGTGAGTGGAGTATCTCCATCCAGATAAACTATAACATCACCTTGTGAATTCTTATATCCTAGGTGTCTAGCGAAAGACGAAGAGAAGCCTGGATCTCGAAGAACTTTAGAAGTTACATAACGTAGCTTGTTCTTGCTTATGAAGTCACTAACTACCTTAAAAGTGTTATCAGCTGAGTTGCCTTCAACTACGATGAGCTCAGTATCATAATTCTCAGCGAGAATTAAGGTAGAAGATAATACATGTTTTATGGTGAGCTCATTATTTTTTGTTACAGTAACAATACTATAAAGAGTGTTCATAATATAATGGCATCCATGCTTTAGACATTAAGTTGTTGGTTAACACAACGAGCTTAAAACCGCGAAAGGCTGAAATTATGTAGCTTATCAAGGCTAGGGCGAGTATTAGTTGTGAAATGATCCAAGTTCTGTACGTAGTAGAAGCTAGAAGCGCCATCTCCATGATTAATAAGATCATAGCTACTAATACCCCGGCGCACGGCTCTCATGGTTTATTTACCTCCATACGATTTCTTTTGTCCATAAATTCCTCACAGCGGCTATAATGAGGTAGAGTTGCTGTAGCACCCATATTCTGTACACCCTTAACACCAGAAGCATTAACCCTATTCCAAGCAGGATTAAAGCTATAAGCGAGCCGTAAAACACATTTGTTACTAGGAGGATTGTACATGTAAGTAAGAGCCATGGATTAATTATATATAACCACCACTCCACTCTCCAAATCTTTTCAAATGGAGTAGGTAGGTAAACACTTTTTTCTTTGGCATATTTCTTAGCTTGAAGAAAAGTGACAATATTATGTTGGGCACGTCTAATCTTCGTTTTAATATAACTCCCTCTAAGCGGCTCGTAAGCCCATACATCGTCTACCTGTATTGCTCTATAACCAGTAAACGCTATATAGGAAGCTAAGAAACTGTCTTCCATTTTTGGATGTAGCGGGATTTTTTCGAGGATGTCTTTTCTAAACATTTGAAAAACACCACTATGTATGGGAGTGCTGTGTGTCTTTGATTCAGCTACACGGATAGTATTATAAAAGTCTCTGTAAATATTTTCAGTATCCGTAAATTTTCCAGCGTAGTACTTCAGCGAAGCCGTTAAGGCCCCTACAACAGGATCCGCAAAGTACTTCACAGCATTCATAAAGGCATTCTTATCCAGGAGCGAATCAGCATCGGTAATCACTATCAGGCTACCCGTTGCATGTTTTAGTGCATCAAAAATACTTTTGATTTTGCCCTTCCTTTCTTGTTCTACAATAACCTTCGCATTAACGCTTGGATTTTTCTTAAACCATTCATCTAGAACATCTAATGTCTTATCAGTTGAACAGTCATCAACAATAATGATCTCAATCAATTCTAATGGGTAGTTCTGTTCATAGATATTACCAAGTTTTTTCTTTATATATTCCCTCTCGTTATAAGTCGGCACAATTACCGTCAATTTTGGTCTATAACTTTTATCCATTCTAACATTCCAGTTCTTTTTCAGCCAATTAATCCTAGCATATAAAAAATAAACTATCGGAACACTGAAATGCATAGCCAACAACACTATAACCAACTCTAAAAAAAGCGGTTCAGAACATGATAAGATGATTGCTTATCACCATTATGACTTCGCTTAAACGTTTATTAAAGATTTTTGGAATGAATACATAGTTACCTATAAAGCTTATAAAAGGTTTTTTGCTAATAGTAGGGCGTTCTCTTTTGCTCTGGAAGGCTTCGAAGTACTGTATGTCACGGCATATATATATTCTTTGAATCTTCTCAAATACTCACAAGCTTCTATAGGTGTTACAGCACCCGAAGCAAGAACGTTTATGGCTATAACCTTGCTCTCGAGCTTGGAGGCTAATTCTTCTATGGCTTTTTCCGCAACCTCTTTAGAGGAGGCCATTTGATAGCCCAGTGGATTCATAGGCGTCATAACATACTCTACCCTTACGCCAGAAGAGACAACGAGCTTAAAGAGGTGACTTACGTTTCTAGTTTCTAAACCAAAACTCACGCCCAACTTAGACTCGACGTCCTTCTTAATCTCTTTAAGTAGGTCTATTAGTTCATAGGCAACAATTATATCTACTAAAACCTCATGCAGTAGGATAGCTTTGACTCTTGTTTTAGGCAGTATCTTTAGGTAGGGCTCTACCTCATTAACTATAAATAAACTTGCTACTCTTTTAAAATTCATAGTCAATGCTCCCGCAGCGAAGTCTTTGAAGTGTTTCCTCACAATATTATTTAGAACGGTC
>Ga0207433_10004624_pt1 | contig 25210 bp, 20 predicted proteins | sample YelNatPaOPGAMG01_FD_187559 | JGI IMG/M metagenome (GOLD analysis project Ga0207433, IMG submission 187559) | Hot spring thermophilic microbial communities from Obsidian Pool, Yellowstone National Park, USA - OP-RAMG-01 (SPAdes) (version 3) | ecosystem: Environmental > Aquatic > Thermal springs... | reverse complement strand
TTCCCTGGTCCCATACCACCACCCTCCCGTGCCTTCGCTGACCATACCAGCAGATATTATGGTGCCAGGGAAGCAAAGTCGGCTCGTCGGTAAATATCCCCTTGATCGTCTTCCCGAAGTGCTCTCCCAGCGCGCTCTCGTAAGGCTCCAGGGTAAGGTCGAAGAAGTATCTCATCGCCTCGGAACTAAGGTAATTCACCCCGAATACTACATCGTTCGGATCTTCGAGCACGCATTTCGAGTAAACCGCAATCTGCCACTCTCCTCCCGATGCTTTCCATCTCAGCACATCGCCGACGATATTGCCCGCGAGATCTATCTTCTCGAATGCCGGTTTTCCTGCGGGATGTGCATAAGCGAACAAAACCTCTCCGTGCGGAAGCTCGATCTCCACCGATTCCTCCGATCCTGCATGCGCTTCGGTCAGATCGATGAATTGCGGACGGTATTCAGGAATCCTGCTTACTTTAAGATCTCCGATTCCGCTTGGGAACCCGTTCTCATCATAGAGCCAAACCTCCAATCCAAGCTCCCGCGCTATTTCTACCGCGTATTTTACACAGTCCATCCAGTCACGCGAAAGATATTCGGTTTCGAGCCCGAACCGTGCGTGAATGAAAAAGCCGCCGAGTCCTTTGCTGGCGAAGTCGCGTATCTGCGCCTCGATTTCCGGCTTTCGCATCTTCGAGTTCCAGAACCAGAACGGCATCGGCCTGTATTCCGCCGGCGGATTCTTGAATATATCCTGGTTTAGCATACAAGCATTGTACTCCCACCGTGCCAGGGTGTAAACGCGACTTTCATGCCTCTACTCGAAACTCCGCCTTAGATGTTACAATAGATGAGCAGTTACGCATTGAGAAAGGCAAAATGAAAAGACTTCCCCACCTCTCTCGTAAAACAGTAGAGGCGAATACAACCGAATACTACCGCACCGCTGAAGGCACCCGCCCCGATCTGCGCGTCGTCACAAGCGATAATGGTAAGCTTGTGGTTAAGGATTTCAAACGCAGCGATTTTCTCTTTCGCGTGATTGTCGGTCCGATCCTGATCCGCCGCGAGTTCGGAGCTCTGCGCAACCTTCTCGGTGTAACAGGAATCCCTCAGCTCGCGGGCAGGATAGATCGCTACGCCTTCGCAATCGAGCATATCTCCGGCATGAGCCTCGACCGTGTCCCATCCGGCGCCCTTTCGAGCGAATTTTATTCCGGGCTACGCTCGGTGATCGATGAGATGCATTCGCGTGGAATAGCTCACTGCGACCTGCGCAGCCGTGGGAATGTAATGCTCGGTGATGATGGAAAGCCCTATGTTGTCGACTTTGCGGCGTGCGTATTCCGGGGCAGGGGAATCAACCCGTTCTTCCGCTGGCTCTTCCATCAATTTGTCCTGGCTGATAATAATGCTGTTCTTCGCATAAAAAAGCGTCTCTCTCCCGAGCTTCTGACCGAGCAGGACAAAATCGACCTCGCCACTCCCCTTCCATTCGAGCGTCCTGCCCGAGCTTTCGGCGAAAACGTCCGAAACATCACCCGCAAGCTCCTCACCCGCAAAAAATAAGCTTGATAGTTACCTGATCGAGCATAAAATTATAACGAATCCAACAAATATAGCGGAATCATACTGTTAAGTATACTGATGTACTGAGTCGCTTCGTCCAGCCCCTGACGTGGCGCGCAATCCAAAAGCAGCCAAGGGAGGGTTTGCTGTGAAAAGAATAAAAACGTTTATATGTCTGTTAATTACGTGCTGTGTGCTGGCGGCATTTGCCGTTCCCGCATACTGCCAGGATGACAGCTCCGCGCAGGCTTCGACTATTTCCACGAAGTTCGACCTGCCCTACGTGAGCAAGTATGTTTGGCGTGGGTCCGTAGCTAATCCTGATCCCGCGTTCCAGCCGTCTCTGACATTCACCCACAAGAACGGCATGAGCCTCAATTTGTGGGGGAGCATCGATACGACAGGAATCAACACCGAGAAGAGCCGTTTCACCGAGATAGATTATACTCTTAACTACGCATGGAATGCCGGCAAGATGGCGATGAATGCGGGTGTTGTGGACTATGTCTTCCCGAACACGGCGATCAAAACTACCAGCGAAGTCTATGCCTGCGCATGTCTCGGCGGCAAGTTTTCTCCGGCGATTTCAGTGAACTATGATTTTGTTGAGGCCAGAGGATTTTACACCGCGATCTCAGCCGGTTATGACTGTGCGATGCGCTGGAATAAAGATGCCGCCATTAAAATGAACTTCTCCGGCAAGCTCGGTTTTGCCACGGCGGATTTCAACAACTACCTCTATGGTGTAGATAAGTCTACATTGACCGATTTCCTGCTGAGCGCGAGCGTGCCGGTGAAAGTTGCCAATTCGGTCTCCATCACTCCATCGCTTAATTATTCCAGAGTCATGGATAAATCTCTCCGCGATGCCGTGAAAGATCCAGATAACTTCTTCACCAGCCTGACAGCGTCGTATGAGTTCTAGCCTGCATAATCTCAAATCAAGCTGAACTCGAATCAATGTTAATAATGGCTAACAATATGAGGCAGGGCAATTCTCCTGCCTCATATTTTTATGAACTCATATATTAAAAGCTTCTTTTGGCAGACCATATAAATCTGATACTTGACCCGATATACTAAATATAGTAATGTGCCTATGTACGAACCGAGCAATTGGATCATATTACTGAGTTTCAGGTAATATAGTGATAAACTGGTAGAAGGCTTCGTGCTCGATCCGACCCGCTAGTATGTCACATCATTATGCGAGACTCATTAGAAATCTATTCTGGATCGGATCATCAAGAAAGGATCTTAAAGCATTTCCAGAAGCTGTGCAAGATAACTTTGGTCATGACTTATGGGGTGTCCAATTGGACAAAAAAACCTGGATCCGCGAAAGTGCTAAAAGGTTTTGGTGGATCTGATGTATTGGAGCTTGTAGACAACCACGATAGTGATACTTACATAGTTGTCTATACCATCAGATTTGCAAGTGCAGTTCCGTGATTCATTCGTTCAAAAAGAAGTTAAAGCAAGGCATCAAAACCCCCCGGTGAATTAAATACCATAAAACTGCGGTTGCGCACTGCCGAGGAAGATTATGCCAGGAGGTATCCTGATGGAAGATAAAAATATCGAGGAAAACATAGTTGAGGAGTCTAGCGGCAATGTGTTTGTTGATCTTGGATTACCGGATGCTGATAGCATGTTGATGAAATCAACGCTAGCGCACGAAATCGATCGTATAGTGAGCGAACGCGGTCTTACTCAGGCTCAAACTGCTGCAATTTTAGGAATAGAGCAACCTGATGTGTCAAAACTCAACCAAGATGTTACAATCACCATTCGACCTTCTCCTGATGAGCGCAGCCACGGGAGAATCTACATCGTAGCATAACGAGTCTTTATAAAAGAGGATTCGATTTCTCGCCCCGCAACAAACTAGACACTTCACTTTAACTCCTTCGTAAATCCACCGAAACAAGCCGGCGTTATCCTCTAATTGAGCGCTGCTCTACACATCACTATTGACTTTCAGGTAATGTAGCGACAACCTGGCAGAAAGCTTCGTGCTCGATCCGACCCGCCAGTACGTCACATCATTATGAGAAACTCATTAAGAGCAGCAAAAGAGGAGGCAAAGGATGACAACACACAAACTGAAACCCAATATTCTTGCAGCAGGCGGCTGCTGGGCTCAGGAGCATGCCCATAATAAGAGGAATGCGGCTCAACAAGCGATGCTGATAATGGGCGTTGTGATGGCTGTGTTTATCTTCGCCTCAGCCGCACTCGCTACTCCGTCCACAACCTACTGGACACCATGCACAATCGATATTCAACCCGCCGGTACAACTCACCTCGGTGTCGATGACTATTCTTCAACCCGTTCAAAAGCCGCCGGCGATCAGTTTCCAACCGACTTTGGTCTCACATTCGGAGCTAATCTGACATCCAGGATCGCAGTTGAATACGGAGTTGACGTTCTCAGCCCAGGTGCAAACCCACTCTATTTCAACGCGAAGCTAGGGTTCCGTGAAAATGTCATCGCTAAAGGCGCACCAGCCTTGCAGTTGGGTTTCTTAAACTTCGGGACTAAGGATAAAATCACCAATCAAAATGTAGTCTACCTTACGACCGGACACAGCCTTCCCAACGGCCGCACACGCATAGCTGCTTCCTGCTATATAGGCAATGGTGATGTCCTTGTGAGCAGCGATGGCTCTAAAGAAAATATGGGTTATATGGTCGCATTCGATCATGCGATTATTCCCGGCAAAATCGTGCTGGCTGGTGATTATGCCAGCGGTAAGAACGCCATTGGCGGTGGTGGAGTCGGAGTCTACTACTATTTCACCAAGGATATCAGCTTGCTCGGTGGTCCGGTATGGTTCAACGATACGGCGTTGAACGGTCCCGCGAAGCTCACTCTGCAGCTCGATGTGAACTTCTAACGAACGCAATATCGGTAAATTTCAACAATGAAAGGAATATGGCAATGTCTCGAACAGTCCACTTGTGCGCTCTTATCTTGGTGATCTGCGCGCTTTTATCGATAATAACTTCAGTTGCGGTAATTGCCGCCGGAGATCCGGGCGGTGTCACCACCGGCGGCGCGAACGATGTCATCGGCGCCACCCCCGGCTCACCTGTGGCTAAAGACCTGAAAGATGCTGAAAAGACCGAGCCATTCGCTCGTAAACTCGCCGACACAGTAGGTCAGAACAGGATCGCAATCAACCTTGTATGGACTCTCATCACGGGATTCCTGGTCATGTTCATGCAGGCCGGATTTGCGCTTGTTGAAACAGGCTTCACCCGCGCCAAAAACGCAGCTCATACCATGCTCATGAACATAGGCATTTATGGCATCGGCATTCTGGGCTTCTTCATCTGCGGATTCGCCTTAATGTATGGAGCAGCCGGAGCAGTTGGTAACCTAGGCGGTACCCCGACTCTTGCCGGTGGCCATGAAGTTTTATTGACCATTGCAGGCAAGAAGTTCGGACTTTTTGGGACTAGCGGTTTCTTTCTGACTGGTCATTACTACGATGTGATGGTTTGTGCGCTCTTTCTCTTCCAGATGGTCTTTATGGACACCGCCGCAACCATTCCGACCGGTGCTATGGCCGAGAGATGGCGAATTGTTTCTTTCATAGTCTACGGGTTTTTCATGTCCATGTTCCTCTACCCGATTTTTGGTAACTGGGCCTGGGGTGGGGGATGGCTCTCGCAGTTGGGAGTAAACTTCGGTCTTGGTAATGGCTATGTAGACTTCGCGGGTTCGGGTGTAGTCCACACGGTAGGTGGTCTGTGCGCTCTTGCCGGAGCGATGGTCCTCGGCGCCAGGATTGGTAAATTCAACCGCGATGGCAGCGCAAATGCGATTCCCGGCCACCATATTCCAATGGCAATCCTTGGAACCTTGATCCTTGCCTTCGGCTGGTTCGGTTTCAATCCCGGCAGCACTCTCGGCGCATCCGGAGCGGGTAATCTCCGCACAGCAATCGTTGCGCTCAATACCATGCTTGCATCAGCCGCGGGTCTCATTGCCGCAATGGTTTATATGACAGCGAAAGTCGGAAAACCTGACCCTTCTATGATCGCTAATGGGATGCTCGCAGGGCTTGTCGCGATCACTGCTCCCTGTGCGTTTGTGTCGCCAGGCGCTGCTATCCTCATTGGAGCTATCGCAGGTGTTCTGGTCTGTGTCGGAGTCGCGATTGTCGATAGGATGCACGTTGATGATCCTGTCGGCGCGGTGGCGGTTCACGGCATGAATGGTCTTTGGGGGGTGATTGCCGTTGGGCTCTTCGCTGATGGGACTTACGGTGGTGGCCTTAATGGTGTATCTCACACCGTCCTGGGGCTTTTCAACGGCGGTGGTTTTGGCCAGCTTACGGCGCAGCTCATTGGGTGCATCACCCTCATCGTCTGGGCGTTTGGCATGAGCTATGTCTACTTCAAGGTGATGAATAAGATCATTCCAATGCGTGTGAGCAAAGAAGATGAACTCGCCGGCATCGATATGTCTGAGACCGGTATCCTCGCATACCCCGAGTTCGAGCTCAAATAGGAGATAAGCGATGATAAAGATAGAGGCTATTATACGCCCCAACAAGCTCGATGATGTAAAAGCAGCACTCGACCATCTCGGTGTGACTGGAGTTACCGTAACCCATGTTATGGGCAGTGGGCGGCAGCGTGGTCGCACTCAGCACTACCGCGGTCAGGAATACGTAGTGAACCTGCTGGATAAGATCAAGATCGAGACAGTAGTCCTCGATGATCTCGTAGATGATGCACTTTCCGCAATTGCCGATTCCGCCGCAACGGGTGAGATTGGCGATGGCAAGATATTTGTCTACAGAGTCGATAATGCAATACGCATCCGTACCAGAGAGTCCGGTGAAACTGCCGTAGGTTAAACCGGCACAGTGGTTGCATCTCTCCTTTCAGGGGTGGCGATCTCAGCATCAGTGTCGATGTCCGGAGTTCCGGCTCGCTACCCCTCCACTGTGAAATATCTCCGCAAAGAAAGCGTAACTGGTTCGTAACTTCCACGAAACACCTTCCGGATAAGCTTAAGATGTAAGACTGATCAAAAGCATCGGAGGATGAAAGAGGAATGAGAGCCGGTAAGTTCATACGACCACTGGGGATGATCATCGGAGCGGTGCTCCTGTGTCTTTTCGGAACCACGAAAGCAGTCATGGCGGATTCTATATCGAAGATCAGCGCGGGAGATACTGCCTGGGTCCTCGCGAGCAGTGCGCTCGTTATGATAATGACTCCCGGTCTCGGGCTTTTCTACGCGGGAATGGTGCGCAGGAAGAATGTCCTCGGCACGATCCTGCAGAGCTTCATGATGGTCGGGGTGATCGGTGTGCTCTGGATCCTCTACGGTTACAGTATTGCATTTGGCCGCGATCATTTCGGTATCATCGGCTCGCTCGATTGGATCGGTCTCAGAGGAATCGGGCTAGGTCCCGCTAAAGCTCCGTTCGATGCTCTCTACGGCGCTACGATTCCGCAGGAAGCTCACATGATCTTCCAGGCCATGTTCGCAATCATCACACCAGCTCTCATCACCGGAGCGGTCGCCGAAAGAATGCGCTTCAAAGCGTTTTTCATTTTCATGATCCTGTGGGCGACTATCGTATATAACCCGGTCGCGCATTGGGTTTGGGGAGTCGGAGGATGGCTCGGGAAGTTCGGTGCTCTCGATTTTGCCGGTGGAACGGTGGTCCATATCTGCTCCGGGGTCGCTGCTCTTTGCTGCGCGATCGTGCTTGGCAGGAGAAAAGGTTATGGCCGTGAGGAGTTTAAGCCGCATAACCTTACAATGACCCTCATTGGGACCGCTCTTCTCTGGTTCGGCTGGTTCGGTTTCAACGCCGGCAGCGCGCTTGCCGCGAACGGACTTGCGGCGAATGCTTTTGTAGTTACAAACACCGCGGCAGCTGCGGCGGCTGTGAGCTGGGTCCTGATCGAATGGTGGCACCATGGCAAACCGACCGCTCTCGGTGCGGCATCCGGAGCGGTTGCGGGACTTGTTGCCATCACTCCAGCCTCGGGTTATGTGGGCCCGGTTGCCGCGATTTTTATCGGGGGAATAGTCAGTATTATCTGCTACGGAGCGATTATGCTTAAAGGCAAGCTCGGTTATGATGACTCTCTCGATGTATTCGGAGTTCATGGTGTAGGCGGAACATGGGGCGCGATCGCAACCGGTCTTTTCGCAAGCACCGCAATCAATGCCGCAGGCGCTAACGGTCTATTTCACGGTAACCCAATGCTTCTACTGAAGCAACTCGTTGCCATAATCACCGTTGCATTATACTCATTCGTTGTCACGTTCCTGCTGTTAAAGGTAACCAGCTTCTTCACGCCTCTGAGGGTAGATAAGGATGACGAAGATACCGGCCTCGATTTGAGCCAGCATGGTGAAGTCGGTTATACTCTCTAAAGTGAGTGTGGTGAGATTGCGTTTTAGCCTGCAAACATAGCTTAACAACCCGGAAACCAGCCGGAAACTCTGCTGTAACAAATCGGAAACACGCGAACCGTAAACTCAGATTGCGCAATAAAGCGCAGTTGCGAGGAGGAACGCATTTTGGGCAAGTTTCCGCTGCGAATACGATCTTTGGTTGTGGGGCTGGGCGCTCTTACCCTGTGCTCTATCTTGAGCACAAGATCGGCTTTTGCCGATTCGAAAACAGCAATCGATACAGGTGACACAGCGTGGGTGCTGGCCTCAACGGCTCTGGTCATGCTTATGACACCGGGCCTCGGGCTTTTTTACGCGGGGATGGTTCGCAGGAAGAATGCTCTCGCCACGATCCTGCAGAGCTTCATCCTTGTGGCTGTGGTCGGGGTGCTGTGGGTGTTGTATGGCTACAGCATGTCCTTTGGTAGAGACCACTGGGGCTTGATTGGCTCGTTCGATTGGATCGGACTGCGGCATGTGGGCTTCGATGCGTATCCGAATACCCATATTCCGCACCAGGCATTCATGATTTTTCAGGCGATGTTCGCCGTGATTACGCCTGCCCTGATCACCGGCGCTTTCGCGGAGCGTATGCGGTTCAAGGCGTTTCTGATATTTGGTGTGCTCTGGGCGACTTTCATTTATAACCCTGTGGCTCATTGGGTGTGGGCGCCGGGCGGGTGGTTGGCAAGAGCCGGAGCTATCGACTTCGCCGGTGGGATCGTAGTCCATATCTCCTCCGGTATTGCCGCGCTTTGCTGCGCAATTGTGCTTGGCAGGAGAAAAGGTTATGGCCGTGAGGAGTTCAAACCGCATAACCTTACAATGACCCTTATCGGAACCGGGCTGCTGTGGTTCGGGTGGTTCGGTTTCAACGCAGGCAGCGCGTTGGCTGCAAACAGAGTAGCCGTTTCCGCGTTTGTAGCTACCAATACCGCCGGAGCTACCGCCGCGGTTGTCTGGATGCTGATCGAGTGGTGGCACTATGGTAAACCGACCGCTCTCGGCGCGGCATCCGGAGCGATCGCCGGCCTTGCGGCTGTGACTCCCGCATCGGGTTACATCACTCCGCTTGCGGCTATGGCTATAGGTTTGGTTACCGGTATAATTTGCTATCTTGCGGTTATGGCGAAGGGTAAACTCGGCTACGACGATTCACTCGATGTTTTTGGAGTTCATGGTGTTGGCGGTATCTGGGGAGTTCTCGCCACCGGTTTATTCGCTACGAGCTTTATGAATACCGCCGTCAGGAACAACGGTTTATTCAATGGTGGAACGCTAATCCTGAATCAACTGCTTGCCGTAGTGGTCGTATCGGCGTATTCATTCATAGGGACTTTCCTTCTTCTTAAGCTTACTGGAGTAATAACACCATTGAGAGTAGAAAAGGAAGACGAGGAAACCGGGCTCGATTTGAGCCAGCATGGCGAAGTCGGCTACAGCTTGTAGCGTGAGGAGGATCGAATAATGACGAAAGTTGAAGCAATCATCCGTCCGAGCAAGCTCGATGATGTAAAAGATGCGCTGGATGGAATAGGGATCAAAGGAATTACCGTTATAAGCTGTATGGGCGCCGGTAAACAACGCGGCCGCACGCAGTATTACAGAGGCCAGGAGTACGTGGTAAATCTCCTGGATAAGACAAAAATTGAAGCTGTAGTTAGCGATGATAGAGTAGAAGCTGTAATCGATGCGATAACTAAAGCAGCATTCACCGGTGAAATCGGCGATGGTAAGATCTTCCTGACCAGAATCGATGACGCGGTAAGAATCCGAACCGGCGAACGCGGTGACATAGCGCTTTGATTATTTGGCTGTCAGCTTTCTTTTTAGCTATCAGCTTTTAGCTGTAAGCTATCAGTGATCTCTGAGGTAGCATTTACTATCACAGACAGTAAGTACTGTCATTCCCGCGTAGGCGGGAATCCAGTGTGCTGTAGCGTAAGTTTCGGGATTTTCGGGTTGAGGTGATGATTTAGTAGATCATCTGTTGGCTCAGTGGTCTAACCCTCAAATCCGAAACACCGGTACGATGGTCCGGCATTGCAAATCCCGGACCATCAAACCATCTAGCCATTCTCGACCCTGGGGCGCAAAGACACCTGTAAATGCCGGCATTTGAATCAATAACTATAAAATCCGACCTGACCCTTGAGCTTCTCAAGCGACGGGAAGATCTTGCCGCGCGCACGGCTGGTTTAAGCGGCATAGATCTTATGTTGGCCTACAGCGATCTTACCGATGCGCTTATATGCCGGATATTCGATCTCGCCATCGAAGAGGCGGCATCGGAAGCTCTCACGGTTCGCCGAAAAGCCCTCCGTCACATTGCCATTGCCGCGGTAGGAGGTTACGGCAGGTGCGAGATGTCTCCCTTTTCGGATGTCGATGTCGCTTTCATTATCGACGGTGAAGAGGATGACGAAGTCGACCTGGTGATCAAGCGCGCGTTTCGTATTCTGATGGATGTTTTCGATGACGCCCACCTCAGTGTCGGATATTCTTATCGCAGGGCAGAGGAAGTCGACCATCTTCCTCTCGAGACGCAAACCGCGCTCCTCGACGCCAGATGCATTACCGGCAGTGAGTCTGTTTTTACCTCGTTCTATTCAGCCCTTCGCGAAGCCATTAATCCAGCCGCGTTCACGGCAGGTCATATTGACGCCCGCACCCTCTCCGGCACACCGTTCGCTGTCGAACCTGATATTAAAGAAGGTCCCGGAGGCTTGCGCGACCTGCATGCCGTGCGCTGGTTAGCAACGGTCGCTTACGGGCTTACTAACGGCGCGGTTTGGAATGGCCTGCGGTCACGTGGAATCCTCAGCGATGCTGAGATCATCCAGGCGCAGGAGGCGCATGAATTCCTTTCCCGCACCCGTAACGCGCTTCATTTGCTTGCAGGACGCGCGCTGGATGTTCTGAATACATCTCGCCATGCGCAGATTGCGGAATCACTCGGTTTCGAGGATGCCCGCGGTTTCATCTCCTGCTATTACACCCACGCGCACCGTATCTCGCGCTTGTTCCACAAAATCGCCGACGCCGGTATGGAATGTGAGCTTGCGGTTGAGCCGGGAATTATCGCTCGGAATGGGCGGATACATGTCCTCGACCGTGGACTTCTTGTGCGTGATCCCACAGTTGTTGTCCGTCTATTCCAGCACGCTCAGTCCTATCACCTCCGCATCAGCCGCGAAACAGCCGATCTGATCGCGGAACACGCTGCTTCATACCGGCATTCACTCGAAGCTGGTCGATTGTTTCTGGAGACTCTGGCGAAACCCGGCGCGGCTGAGGCTCTGCGATTAATGGCGGATATGGGCGTGCTGCAGGCGATTGTGCCGCAATTCGGAGAGCTTATGTATCTTGTTCCCGGCGATGCGGCTCATCGATTTACCGTAGGCGAGCACAGCTTGCGCGCGGTTCAGGAGCTTGAATCGATCCTTGCTGAAGGAAGTGAGCAATTCGCGGATATTCTCTCACGAATACAGCACTTCGATGTCCTCTTCCTGGCCGTGCTTTTGCATGATATCGGCAAGCTCGATTCCAGGCGCGATCATGCAAAATCCGGGGCATTTCGCGCAGCTAAGTTCGCTGCTCAGCTCGGAATGAGCGAAGATGCGGTAGCAAAAGTCGAATTCCTTGTCAGGAACCACCTCAAGATGAGCGAAACCGCGCGCCTCCGCGATCTTCGGCAAAAAAGGACAATATCCGCATTCACCGCGTTCGTCCGCGACCAGCAGCTTCTCGACATGCTCTTCCTGCTCACGATAGCCGACTCGCGCTCCGTAGGCGCAGCGCACTGGAGCCAGGTGCAGATGCGGTTCCTCTTTGAGCTTCACGAGCGCGCGATGGCTGCCCTTCGTTCGCCCAATGCGCCCGGTCCCGATATCGAGCGCCATCGCAGCCGTGTCCGCCGCGAACTCTGCCTTGCCAACCTTCCAGCCGATGAGGTGGACGAGCACTGCTCATCGATGCCCGCAAGTTACCTTCTCAACACTCCACCCGAAGAGCTCGCGCTGCATATCGGTCATGTCCGCACCGTTCGCGGTGGTTCTCCGGCAGTCGATATAAAAGATGAGCCTGGCGGGCAGTTCACCGAGCTTACCGTAGCTGCGATGGATATGCCCGGCTTGTTAAGCAAGGTGGCGGGAGTGCTCCATGCTCTCTCGATAGATGTCCACGCCGCTCAGATCAATACGCGCCATTCCACCGATGATATAGCAATCGACCTTCTCTATATTGATTTCGAAGGCCGCCAGCTTGCTGAAATGAAAAAATGGCAGGTCGAAGGAGAACTATTAAACGTCCTCAGCGGTAAGATCTCGGTTGATGACCTGCTGAAGCGATGGGGCAAGAAAGAAATCAAAAAGCCGGAGGGGTTTGGCGTGAAGGTCCTCGATAATCTCTCCGATCACGAGACCGTGCTCGAGATCCGCACCGATGACACCCCCGGCTTGCTCTATTATTTAACCCGAAAGATATCCGAACTCGGCTTCAACATCCACAGCGCCAGAATAGCTACCTGGGGTCACGAAGCCCGTGACGCATTCTACGTGACCGACCCCTCCGGCGCTAAGCTCACCCAGGCCCAGGCGGATGAACTGGCTTTTGCGCTATAAGTTACGATAATATCAGCCTGCCATTTGACATAGATGCTCGGTCTAATCCTCCACCACCGGAATCCGTTTCACGTTCGGATCGGTGAAAATATCGGCTTCATCTACGCTCGGTGATGAGAACTCGGACACGATAGCTCCCTCGCTTCCGGCCTGGAACCAGTGCAGAGTCTCTGGAACCAGCGTATACTGATCTCCCGGTTTCAGCACAATCTCATGGAAAACCGTATAATACTCGGTCGGCACTTTTGCCTTGGGCGACTTTACCGGCTCCCCCGGTACATAAAGATAAACCTCGCCCTTCCTGCATCTGAATGTCTCCTGCTTTCCCGGTCTTCCCTGCACCGGAGGATGCTTGTGTTCCGGACAGGTCTGATGAGGGAACAGCACCATTTCTTTCGCGCAATATCGCTCATTATTAGCGTAGACGACTATTTCCAGCCCTTCGCTCTCCAGCCGTCCAAGCCCGAAATCCGCAACTTCCAGAATACTCTCTTCCTCGGGGGTAATTACAATACCCGCTTTTGAAAACATCTCCATGGCTCTTTTTTGTGCCTTGTTAATTTCAGAACGCTTCATATTCGTATCCTCCGCCGTAAAGTTAAGCATTGAAACGATTCTAACCTGCCTAAATTTGCATAAAATCGTGCCAGGTCGCATAAGTATTGCGCTACACAGGAATAACAGGGCAACGGATGCCCCTTAGCATTCTCCTGCTTGACGGCTCAGCGGCGTTCTTCTATGATGGGAGAAAACTGCTGTGCTAGGTGAAAACTGATGAACTATATCGTAATCGTGTCTGATTCGTTTCGGCGCGATCACCTCGGCTGCTACGGCAACCCTTGGATCCACACCCCTAACCTGGATAAACTCGCAAGCGAATCTCTGGTATTCGATCGATTTTATACAGGCTCATTTCCAACGATCCCGCATCGATGGGACCTTTTTACTGGAAGATTCAATTTTACCTATTCCGAGTGGCAATCGCTCACCAATAACGAAGTCACTCTTGCGGGTTCTCTGCAGAAAGATGGCTACACGAGCTACATGATTTTCGATACCCCGCACCTGATGAATAACGGTTTCCGGTTCGATCATGGCTTTAACGGCTGGAACTGGATACGGGGACAGGAAAAAGACCGCTACCACATGGATCCGGTGGATATCGAACTCCCATTCGATCCTGAAAAATATCATGTGGTTCGTGAGTTTCTGGAGCGAGTGTGGCGGAATCACTGCCATAATAAGCTCGAAGAAGAGAAATTTGCTGCTGTAACGATGAAAGAAGCTATGAAGTGGCTGGAGAACAACGCGTCGCACGATAAATTTTATCTCCACATCGATTGCTTCGATCCTCATGAGCCGTGGGACCCGCCGCAAAGTTATGTCGATCTCTATGATCCTGGTTATGAGGGAGCTGAAATATGCTATCCCAACTACGGCCCCTGCGATTATCTGACTCCCGCTGAAATTAAGCACATCCGCGCTTTATATGCGGGAGAAGCGACGATGGTCGACCATTGGATCGGTAAGCTGCTCGAAAAAGTCGAGGCTCTGGGCCTGGCTGATGATACGGCGATCATATTCACTTCCGATCATGGGTTCTATCACGGTGAGCACGGATTGATGGGCAAAATTATGATGCTCTACGAAGAAGTTACCCGGGTCCCGTTTATGATCCGTCTGCCGGGACGCAAACCGGGACGGACTAATTACAGAGCTCAGGCTGTCGATGTGATGCCGACTCTCCTCGAACTTACAGGTATTCCCGATCCCGGCACTATGCACGGGAAGTCATTTGTTCCGCTTTTGAACGGCGAGGAATCGCCTGGACGCGAGTTCGCCGTTTCTTCGTGGACAATGATTCACGAGCCCATAGCCGATACGCCTCAGACCCCGGATAAATCGAACTGGCAGAACCTCGCATGGCGGTTCTATTCCAGCACCGTAGCCACTGATGAGTATACGCTGATGTGCGGGGCAAGGGACGTCCGTCCAGAGCTCTATCACCTGCCTTCCGATCCTGGGCAGGCTAATAATATCTACCATGAGCGCAAAGAAGTCGCTCGGGAGCTGCACCGTTGTTATATCGAGTTCCTGGAATCGGTAGGAACTCCGGCTGAATATATAGACCGAAGGCGAACCCTTCCCGAATAAGTATTATGGAGGCAAATTAGAAGTGCGAATACTATTTCTTGACCTGGACACACTGCGGCCCGACCACCTTGGGTGCTACGGATATCATCGTAACACATCACCGAATATCGATTCAATTGCACGGCAGGGGGTTCGCTTCGAGAATTATTTCTGCTCAGACGCGCCATGTCTTCCTTCGAGAGCGGCGCTGACTTCCGGGCGGTTCGGTATTCATACCGGAGTGGTCGGACATGGTGGAACAGCGGCTGATTTCAGGCTGCAGGGCGCGGAGCGTGGTTTCCGCGGAAACCTGGAGTATGAGTCTTTTGCGGCGATACTCAGATCAGCCGGGTTCAGGACCGTATCGATCAGTCCGTTCGCGGAAAGACACTCCTGCTGGCCGTTTTACGCCGGTTATAACGAGATGTATAACACAGGCAAGGGCGGAATGGAATCGGCTGAGGAAGTTACGCCGACTGTTCTCGATTGGATAGAACGAAACGCTGAGTCGGATAACTGGTTCCTGCATGTGAATTACTGGGATCCGCACGGACCTTATCGCGCTCCGGCTGAATTCGGGAATCCGTTTGAAGACGATCCGGCTCCTGATTGGCTGACCGCGGAAGCCCTGGCGGAACATCGCATGCTCGCGGGACCGCATGGCGCGCAAGAAGTCAATATGTATGACGACAATGTCAACCCTAAATACACGCGCTACCCGGGGCAGGTGCGTGATATGGATGATTGGAAGCGCCTGATCGATGGTTACGATTGCGGCATCCGCTACCTCGACACTCATATCGGACATATTTTCGATGCTCTCAGGGAGAAGGGAGTGATGGATGACCTGGCAATCATCATCAGTTCCGACCACGGTGAAAACCTGGGTGAGCTAGGCATATATGTCGAGCATGGCACCTCGGACTATATCACCTGCCGTATCCCTATGATTATCCGCTGGCCCGGGTGCAAAGCGGGACATGTGGACGGTGGGCTGCATTATAATCTCGACATCCTGCCCACTCTGGCTGATTTATTTGACAAGAAACCGGCGCCGGTGTGGGATGGAAAGAGCTATGCGCCGGCGCTAATGATGGGCGAGGATTGCGGGCGTGATTACCTGGTCGTGAGCCAGTGCGCTCATGTCTGCCAGAGAGGTGTGCGCTTCGGCAAATGGATGTATGTTCGCACCTATCACGACGGCTATCGCCTCCTGCCTCAGGAGATGCTCTTCGATATTGAAAATGACCCACACGAGCAGAATAATCTTGCGGAATCGAACCCGGATATATGCAAGGAGGCTGTCTATCGCCTGACTGAGTGGCATGATGCGATGATGATGTCGATGTCGGCGGACTGCGACATTGATCCTCTGTGGACGGTTATAAAAGAGGGCGGCCCGCACCATGCCAGAGGATTGCTGAGGCAGTATTGTGAGCGACTCAAGGCGACAGGACGCGCTGAGGCCGCCGAGAAGCTTAAGCTGCGTCATCCTCGCGAGTTTAACTGAGTATAGTAATTTATTTGTAGTGAGCGTCGCTTATACCGATGCTCACTACAAACAATAGCATTTAGAACTTGCTGATAGCGATAATTACGCTCAAAACCAGCTCTATACTGTTAGAATCGGCTGATCTAAGCTAAAACTGGTAATTTTACCAGTATGTTAACTCGGGATTAAGTGTTGACAAAGAAACACAGTCGAGGTATATTCCATTATGTGAATCGTTTCCGCGTTAGCGTAAACTGATTCCGTGCGGCAGCTGTATAACAGACTTGCTGGTGGATCGGATTTATAAGCTTGTGAATCGGTTCTCATGCCGGATTAGAGGCTCTCATGCAATAGAGAAGCAGCCCGTTTCTGGTTTTACCTCGTTTGTGCCTCAACACGTGAAAGGAGAAGGAAAAGATGAAAAGACAGATCGCTATTGCCTTGATTGCTGTGCTTGTAGTCGCAGCGCTCGGATCAGCTGCATACGCGCGATCGCCGATTACTTGGTCAGATGCGGGCGCAGCCCCATTTATGCTGAATATGGTTTCCAGCACCGTAGTCAACGGTGAGATGTGGGTTATCGGCGGATCTGATGGTGGATCCTCTTTCGAGTCTAATTCGTATGCTACCGTAAAAATTTATAATCCAGTGACAGGCTGGCGCGATGGTCCCTCGCTAAATCAGAAGAGAATGAAAGCTCAAGCGGTCACGATAGGCAGCAAGATATATGTTTTCGGTGGGCAGACAAAAAACGATGCCGGCCAAACAATAAGGCTCGATTCGCTGGAAATATACGATACCGATCATCCCGAGCTTGGCTGGCAATACGGAGCAACCGCTCCGAGAGCGGTCGGCTATTTCGGTATGACCGTAGCTCAGGGCAAGATATGGGTCGCGGGTGGTGAGACAAACTCACTCCCGAATCCACCGAACCCGAATACAACAATCACCGGCTATGTGCAAATTTATGATCCCGTGACCAATACATGGACACATCCGGATGGAACCACTGCTCCAGCTAACCTGGGCTGGGCTGATAACGGCAGCAATACCTGGGGATCGCAGCTTACGCTGAACACTGTCAAGAGCGGCAATTATGAGTGGGTTGTGGCTACCGGTGGAAGCTGGAACGGCGCACAGTCCAAGTGCCGCAGAGTGAACGCAGTCGAAGGTGGACCAAACTCTAAGTCGTTTGCGGATTCCGGGGCAATACAGCCTGGTAAACTGGATACCGCCGAGGGAACGAACAGCGGTTCCGGTGTTTCCGGGCAGAGCAGCTTTGTATACGATAACACGATTTATGTCCTGGATGGCACGAGCGCCGGTACGAGCAGCTATTCTTACAACTGGTTCAACCAGGTTGAGTATTATGATCCGAGTGGATCTGGTAGCTGGAAGTATGACAGCGATATGCCGGCAAGACTATCGGGGCATTTTACTGCTTGCGTGATTGGTAACAAGATATACGTTGTGGGCGGAAAAGCTTATAACGGCAGTTCTGCGGTATTGAATCCCGAGATGTATATCGGTACCATTCCCGAGCCTTCCAGCATTGCCGCGATAGTGCTCGGTCTCGGTATGCTTGCAAGCGCTGTTGTGAAGCGCAAAAAGTCCTAGATGCTACAGGCAAGGTAAAGACGCATGTCTTGGCAGCGACAGCCCCTTGCTTGTGCTAGTTTTTCAGGTGGGTATGGCGACTGCTCTGCTTGATATTGGCTGATATCTATGCGGAAGCAGTCGCTTATGCCCGAAGTTCTATCTCAAGTAAAGGAGATGTATATGAAACGGTTTGCATGTTTCTGTCTTCTCGCTGCTATGCTGGCGCTTATGGCTCCGATAGCGGCATTGGCAGCGACACAGGGCCCACTGCTTGGACCATGGGAAGTGCTTAGTGGACAGGCGGGATATACCCCTGTAACCCGCTGTGCGTATGGCGTTGTCAATAACAAGCTTTATCTTATCGGCGGTAAAAACACCGGCGGAACGGTGATCGGCACCGTTCAGTGTTATGATCCTGTTACAGACACTTATAACACAGACTTCGACCCGCTCCCGACAGCGAGGTGGCTAGCTCGTGCGGCTGTAATCAATGGCAAGATTTACGTCATTGGCGGTGCGAATGCTGGTGAGACAACAAAATATACGAATGTAGATATTTTCGATCCAAGCCAGCCGAAAGGCAGCCAGTGGACTAAGGGCGCCGACCTTCCTTTCGGAATCAGCTGCCCGATTGTTGTCGCATACAACAATCCTACCCCCGGCACTGGCTGGGAGATCCACTGCTACGGTGGCGATGCCGGTACGGCTTTCCCGAATGACCATGCCTATTTGATTTATAATGTGGCAAACAACACATGGGCCAATGCTCCCCTGAGGTGCCCATCGTCAATTAAGCAGAGCCAGGGCGCGTTAGCCACCGATATGGCTACCGGAGATCCGTATATTTACATCATAAGCGGTAAATCCAGTGGCAATGTTACTCAGGAGTGCTGGCGGATCAATCCTGGTACGCTGAAGACGACCTCGTTCTGGGATTCGCACGTTCATCTCGTTCCCGAGAAGAGATGGCTTGGTGGAGTTATTACGGTCACCGCATCTGATTCCGCGGGAAATCCGGCTGATTACCTCCTTTTCATAGGAGGGCATAATAATTCTAGTGATTCAAACAGCGCGGCAACTACCGTTGAGGCTTATATCTCCGGTGCGACTAATAACTGGCAAAAAGGCGCGAATGCGGGTCCCGATATTCCATCTGCCGAAGCTAGGACCGAAGTCCCCAGTGTTGCTGTCCTGACTGCTCCGGTGAATGGAGTCGATACGCCGTTTGTCTATGTAGCCGCGGGTGCGATAACAATCACCACTCCCACAAAAACCAGAGTTCCGGCTACAAATATTCTGAGAGCTCCGCTTTATACCGATCATTATCCTGCTTCTCCCAAGGCTGAAACTCATATCATCGGCGCTTGGGAGGACTTGGGCGTGCCTATGCCGACCGGGCGTTCTGATGTGGCCTACGGCGTGGTAAACAATAAACTCTACGTCATTGGTGGAACCACGGCTATTAACGGCTCGACAATCACCGGTGCAAATGAAGAGTTCGATCCTGCTGCCAACAAGTGGACATCGAAGGCTCCGATGCCTGTCCCGGTATGGGGTGCCGCGAGTGCCGCTATCAACGGTAAGATTTATATCGCCGGTGGACGCAGTGCGGCACAGAAATACGAGAACACCCTTCAGATCTACGACCCTGCCACCGACACTTGGCAATCGTCCACAAACGGTGATGTTCCCGCAATGCCCACGGCAAGGAGCAATGTTGTCGGAGTCGCAACCTCGGACGGGCTGTTCCGTGTCCTTGGTGGTGATATCGGCAATAATGGAAGCGCCAAAGGTACCAGCAAATACGAGATTTATGATCCCGTAAATAAGACCTGGACAAATATGACTACCCCATCCGCGCCATGGGCGTTCTATAATGCCGCTGCATGTGCCGTACCGATGAAAGATACGAACGGTAACGTTATCAGCGACTGGGTCTACTTCGGTACTGGTTTTTCTACCGACTGGAGCACTGAATGCAGCCAGGTAGCGCGGTATGACAGGACTACCGCTCCTCAATATTGGGGAGCAATGGCCTACCTGCCTTATGGTGGCGTATCCAGTGGGACTTTCGCTACCATTACCGATGTCAACGGCAATATGTGGGCTATGTATTTCGGTGGTGGTTATGCTCCGATCCCCTGCTACGACAGGGTATGGACTTATCACCCGTTCGGCGACCCGGACTTCGCCAATGTATGGGTAGAAGACGCTTATATGCCTACCAACCGCAACGGCCGGCCGGCTGTCGCTCAGATCGGCAATTACGTATATGTAGCCGGTGGCAAGAGCGCGGATAAGAACGGTGGTTTTGCTATGCAGAGAGCGACATGGAGAGGTCTGGTCGGCTCTGCCGCTCCGACTGATGTGACAACCATCAGAGATGCACTAGCTCTCCGCAACGGCGCCAATGTCAACATTACAACTCCTAAGGTTGTAACTAGAGCTTTCTCTCTCAACACCGCGAATCAGACCTACTTCTGGATTGAAGAAGACGACAGATCCTCGGCGGTTCGAGTGGGACCGACTCTTAAACCGGTCGCGCCGGGTAATAAAGTGACTCTGAGCGGTAGAATGAGCGTCGATCCCAATACCGGCGATCGAACGATCACTCCTACTTCGATGACTGTTGATGCATCTCAGGCTTATCCGATTCCCAAGCCCATAGGTATCTCCAATAAGAGCATAATGGGCGGCGCTAGTGATGTGCAGCCGGGTCGTACCGGTGGCACCGGTCTGAACAATCTCGGCATGCTGGTTCATGTCTGGGGCACGACATCCGTGCAGACGAACTGGTATGTTGATTATGATGGCCGTTACTACTTCTACATCGATGATGGAAGTGGACTGATGGACGGAACATCAACTGATGGTGTGCCAAACATAGGCATCAGAGTCTACTTCGCTGTTACCGCGCCGATGCTAGGCGATGCCTGCTCGGTGACAGGTATACTTACAACACAAAGCGTGAACGGGACCACAATCCCGATCATTCTTTCGGACGAAGTGCTGACTGCTCCTGACGGCCAGCCTGACGTTGCAATCAGGGATTATACATATAATCCGTAGAGATGTTCTATAAGCAGAAACAAGCGGGCGGAGGTATAACAACCTCCGCCCGCATTTTATATTTCGGATAGAGCTTACCTTTTGATCCAGATCAGAAGAACGGATTATGAGCCTTTTCTTCCGCTACGGTTGTGGCTGGGCCGTGACCGGGCAGAATGATCGTATGTTCAGGAATTGATAGTATCTTTGAACGAATCTCCGCGAGCATCTGTTTATAGACTTCGCGGCTGCCTGGTCTGCCGATCGATCCGGCGAAAAGCGTATCTCCGACCAGGCACACGCTGTCGATACGATAGCACATAGACCCCGGCGTGTGACCGGGGGTGAAGAGTGGAGTTATACTCAGGTCACCCAGGTGGATATTGATACCATCCTTAGCCGGCGCCCAGGACGATTTAAGCCCACGGAGTATCGAATCTCGCTCGGTCTGGTGATTGATAAGCTTTGCTCCAGGCCAGGCAATCGCTAATTGCTTGAGCCCTCCGATGTGGTCCCTGTGCGCATGTGTAATAAGGATCGTTTCAAGATTCAAATTACCTTCGGCCAGCCGGTTATTTATTTCATCTATAGCTCCACCAGGGTCCACGACCGCCGCAAGCTGATTCTGTTTACAGCCTATTATATAAGCATTTTCGCCATAAGCCGCGTAGGGTACGGCTATAGTCTCAACGATCATCGAGCTTGCGGGAGCGTTGGCCGGTTCGGGTGACCAGCGCTGGTTAGCGATATCAGCGAGCTTTGGAGCATCGAGCGATAGCAGCGATGCGAGCTTATCGATTACTGCTGTGTCCGGTACCAGGCGATATGATTCGATATCCTCAACTGCACGCTCGGATAACCCCGCTTCATGAGCGAGTTGGGCGATTGTGATTCCCAGCCCATAACGCGCTTTGGATATTATGTCGCCGAATTCATCTTCAAGATGCATTCCTGCTCCCTCCACCGCGATTATACCCGTAAATGCTTCCTCGCATCCACCCAGGGTTAAGGGGACCAATGCCTGTCCCACATACTTTTATTAATATGCTGGTAAAGATGAAGTGAGGCATCATATTAAATTGAAAGAAGGTGTCTGTGATGGCGAGAACAAAGCGCGGCCGGGGTGAAAGCCCGAAGGATGAACGTGCAAAGATCGGTACTCCCGCGGGCGAGAGTCCCGATAAAGGCCGCCACAGGCATGGTACGCAGTGCCTTACGGGTGAATGCGAACCTGCCGCTCAAATCAAGTCGAGAAACGTCATCGAAGACGAAGAGGACTTTGAAGAGGGAGAGAATGAGATCAATACATCCGGTGGTATAACGGGAACCAAGGTTAAAGGTGGAATCCCAGCCGGTGGAGCAACAGAAGGCGGAACAATAACCGAACCTGAGAAACCGGGAGGCGTAGGCCAGGCCGGTAAAGGCGTCGGTAAAGCCAGAGGGAAATAATCTAACACAAAAGCATAAATCATAACCTGGGGCGAAGCTCCATCTGCTTCGCCCTTTTATATGCTATAGCAGATGAGCTTAATAAACGGCAGGAAACTAATCAGCTTCAAAAGAAGGTAGATAAAAGACTAAGGCGGCGCATTGGCAATCATCGCTTGCGCTGGCTGCTGTTTATCGTTTCGAGGTGAGCTGGATGAATGGGACACTTATGAAGTTTGAGTCTGAGAGCGACTTCTCAGGATTCATATTTAAAGGTACGAGATGGGATAAAGAGAAAAAATGTATCTGCGTTAATGGTGAAGCTGGTAGTGAACCCGCATCGGTTGAATCGCCGGAGATTCCTGTTGCGGATGGTTACGATCATCTGATAACTTCGTGGAACGCATATACGCCTGCCGGAAGCTGCCTGACCATTTATGCTCAGGGGCGCATCGACGGACGATGGAGCAAATGGTATATCCTCGGCATTTGGAACCGTGGAAATTATCCGCGGGCGCGGACGAGTGTAAGGGGGCAGGGGGATGATGATGGAACTGTCGATACGGATGTTATGAAGCTTAAAAAGCTTGCGGATGCGTTTCGGATAAAGGTTGAATTTGCCTCCGCTGACGGGGAAATTTATCCGAACCTAAGATTTATTGCCGTTAACGTTATTGATTCATCGAAAGCCGCTGAAAATGTACCGCCGCTGGATAAGGTGTGGGGGACTGAACTGGATGTTCCCGAGCTCTGTCAGATATCGGTGCCGGGGGGTGAAGGCTGGTGCAGCCCTACTTCCACGGCGATGGTGCTTGGTTATTGGTCTAAAAAACTGAATCGCCCCGAGCTTACGGTAGGTATTACCGAAACCGCGCAGGCATGTCATGATGATGCGTGGGGCGGCACTGGTAATTGGCCGTTTAACACAGCTCATGCCGGTGAATTCCCGGGTATTCGAGCTTATGTGACACGTTTTACGAGTGTCACGCAGATCGAGCAGTGGATCGAGAAAGGCGTGCCGGTGATTGTGAGTGTAAACTACGGCAGGTTGAAACGCAAGGAACGTGAGAATGAATCAGGGCATTTGATGGTGATTCGTGGATTCACGAAAGATGGTGATCCTATATTTAATGATCCCTGGGCTGAGCTCGATAAAGGCGAAACGCTGCGCAAGGTATTTAAGCGTGAAGACCTGGAGTTCGGCTGGCTTGGTCCTCAGGGTTCCTGGGGAACTGTATATATGATACATCCCGAGAACTGGGTGGTTTGATCGCTGAAATAAAAAACTGGTTAGGCGTTAAACCATCCAACGACTAACGGAGTAATACATTTGGCGTAGTTAATAAAGAGGCGGCTGTGGAGCCGCCTGTTTTTGTGGGTGGTTTATGGTAACAGGTATTACGAGCACAGAACTTATAGAGACTGCCGAAAATAGTGATACTCGGGTGAATGTAGACATAGATAACACGCAGCCAGCGATAATTGTGTGCGACCTGAAAAAAGTCTTCCAGAAGCGCTCGGGGCTTCTGCGATCACATGTAACGGAAGAATGGGCGCTGAAGGGAATCTCGTTCCAGGTCGGGCTGAGGGAGACTTACGGCATTCTGGGTCCGAACGGATCGGGTAAGTCTACGCTCATACGCGTACTCTCGACACTTCTTACTCCTGATGGCGGTGAAGTCAAGATACTCGGATATGAACTGCCCCGTGATGAACGGCAGATAAGGCAGCTTATCGGGCGCGTGAGTGTCGATGCAGCGTTTTATAAGAAGCTCTCCGCGCGGGAAAACCTGCTTTATGCTGCCCGGCTTTATGGGATCGATCCAAGAGTAGCCGAAAAACGCGCTGTCGAGATACTCGATAGGCTTCGGCTGGCGAAGAGGCGGTTTAACGATTCTCTTGAGGAGATGAGCAGAGGTATGCAGCAGAAGGTAGCGATTGCGAGGGCTATTCTTATTAATCCTCCATTGCTGCTCCTCGATGAACCTACCACGGGACTCGATCCAAAGAGCAGGCGCGATGTGCAGACATATCTCGAGGAAGTGCGGGCAGAGCAGGGGACGACGATCGTGCTGACGACTCACGATATGGCTGAAGCTGAGCGGCTCTGTCACAGGATTGGGTTCATCACGCATGGGAAGCTTGTCGCGGAGGGTACCGCTGATGAGCTGAAAAATATTGCTGGAACCGATAACCTCGAGGAGGCATTCATTAAAGTTACCGGCGAGTATTTCGAGAAGGAGGAAGGCGAATGACGAATCGGACTTTGAGACAGATGTGGGGGTTCGTCTTCCGTGATTATCACCTGACACGCAGATATTACTCCTGGGTGATCGTGTTTATGTTCTACTCGCTAGTGAGCTCGGCAACGGTGGCTCTGATCGGGGTGGCTGCTCACAATTTCAGGTTGACGCTGAATCTGGTGCTGGGAGTGCTGCTGTGGGGTTTCCTTTCATCGATGTTCCATGAGGTTGCGAACTCGATATCCTATGAGAGGTGGGAGGGAACGCTGGAGTATACGTTTATGGCTCCGGTTTCACGGCTGGTGCATCTTTCGGGGGTAAGCCTTTTCGCGGTCTTCTATAGCGCTCTCAACGGATTTGTTATTATAGCCGGATTGATGCTGATTATGCCTATCCACCTGGCCGGAGCGAATTTGCTGGGCTTGGTTGTGGTGCTGCTGGTTGGGAGTCTTGCGTTTGCGGGATTGGGACTCATCGCTGCTATTCTGCCCGTGATGAGCCCTGAGCACGGTGCGCAAGCCACGAATATATTCCAGGGGGTGCTCCTGCTTGTATCGGGAGTTTATTATCCCGTAAATGTGCTGCCGGGATGGCTGCAGCCCTTTTCGGCGATCTCTCCCGCGACCTATGCGTTATCGGCAGGAAGAAA
>Ga0207433_10004623_pt1 | contig 25211 bp, 27 predicted proteins | sample YelNatPaOPGAMG01_FD_187559 | JGI IMG/M metagenome (GOLD analysis project Ga0207433, IMG submission 187559) | Hot spring thermophilic microbial communities from Obsidian Pool, Yellowstone National Park, USA - OP-RAMG-01 (SPAdes) (version 3) | ecosystem: Environmental > Aquatic > Thermal springs... | reverse complement strand
ATAAAGACCATACTTTTGGGCCAGCTCCCCTATGAGTTTCTCGCCTGGCGAGCGCTTCAAAGCAAGGGAAACACCAAAGACCGCACCCTCAAGAACTACAAGAGGATTGCCGAATACTGGCTTGACCACTTGGGCAATATACCCATAGGAGAGATAAAGAGAGCAGATGTTTCTGAAATCTTGCAGGATATAGCCAAGCGATCCTCCGGCCCCACTGCCAACCGCTATTTTGCTGTTCTCCGCGGAGCGCTGAACTGGGCGATAAGGGAGAGGGGATACCTGAGGGACAACCCCGTCAAGGGAATAAAGCAATACAAGGAGAACCCTGGCCGGATTAGGTGGCTTGAATACGACGAGGCCGAGAGGCTCCTGAACGCTTGCAAGGATAACCCTCGCTTGTTCATGTTTGTCTCAATAGGGCTTTACACAGGAATGAGAGCCAGCGAGATCACCAATCTCAAGTGGCAGGATATAGACTTTGATAAGAAGACGATATTTATCCCAAAAAGCAAGAACGGAGAGACGAGAACCATACCCCTTGAGGACGAGCTTAAAAAGCTCCTTGAAAAATGGCCGAGGAGAGGCGAGCTCGTTGTGGGCGACTACTCCTATCACAAGGTTTTTGACAGGGCAGTTGAGAGGGCTGGCATTGAAGCGAAGCCGGAGAGGTTGACCTTTCACGGGCTCAGGCACACATACGCCACCTGGAAGCTGAGGGACGGAACAGACATGAGGACCCTCGCTCACCTGTTGGGGCACAAAACCCTTGCTATGGTTATGAGATATGCCCACCCGGATCTTGAGAGGGCCATGGGGATGCCGAGACTGGAGCACAAAGCGGGGGGAATGATCACTTTACGATCACCCAACGAAAACGCTGAGGAGGAAAAAGCTAATGCTGATAAAGCTTTGCAGAGATAAAATTGCTGGATTCATAATCCGTTGGTTCCAGGTTCAAGTCCTGGCGGGGTATGGCAGATTCCGTCGGGAAGCATTAGCGGCCAAAGGGTCCTTAATCGTAAACCTCGCGAGAAGGCAGGGACAGGGTGAAATAAAAGGCTTGTGTGGCCAGACCTTAAAAAGATTGATTTTCCTATGGAGGTGAAGGTCATAGGCGGAGGACTCGCCGGGTCCGAGGCCGCTTGGACGATTGCCAGGGCGGGGATCAGGGTAATCCTTTACGAGATGAGGCCCTCTAGAATGACGCCCGCCCACTCCACTGACCTTCTGGGGGAGCTCGTATGCTCAAACTCGCTGAAATCAAAGGATATTCTCTCCGCGCAGGGGCTACTTAAGGAGGAGATGAGGAGGCTTGGCTCCTTGATAATGGAGGCCGCGGAGAGCTCGGCGATCCCGGGCGGCAAGGCCCTGGTCGTTGATAGGCGGAGTTTCGCGGAATATATCAGCTCTGCCCTGCGCGCCCATCCCCTCATAGAAATAAGGAGGGAGGAGGCGACCAGGGTTCCGGATCCAATATCAGTAATAGCGACCGGCCCACTCACATCCGCTGTTTTCGCCGACTCGCTCAAAAGGTTCGTCGGACAGGAATTTCTTTATTTCTACGACGCGCTCTCGCCCGTGGTTTCAGCCGAAAGCCTTGACCAGAGCCAGATGTTTTGGGCTGATAGGCACGGGTGGGAAGCCGAGGCATACCTTAACGCGCCCATGTCCGAGGAGGAATACAGGGCTTTCTACGAGGCGCTGGTCGCCGCGGAGGTGCACAATCCCCACTTTGACGAGCGGATACCCTATTTTGAGGGCTGTTTGCCTCTTGAGGTAATGGCAAAGAGAGGCTACGAAACCCTCCTTTACGGCCCCCTGAGGCCCTCGGGCCTCGTTGATCCCAGGACCGGCAAAGAACCCTTTGCCGCAGTGCAGTTAAGGCCTGAGAACGCCGAAAGGACGGCTTTCTCTCTGGTCGGGTTCCAGACCCAGCTGAGGACCCGCGAGCAGGAGAGGGTTTTCAGGATGATACCGGGGCTTGAGAAAGCGGAATTCCTGCGTTACGGAGCGGTTCACAGGAACACCTATCTGAACGCGCCGCGCCTACTCAACCCCACACTTGAGCTGAAGGACCACCCCGGGCTCTTCATCGCTGGACAGCTGTCGGGCACAGAAGGCTACCTTGAGGCCGCGGCGGGGGGTTTGCTGGCGGGGATGAACGCCGCGAGGCTCGCGCGGGGAGAAAAACCCCTGTCCCCTCCGGCGCACACAGCAATCGGAACGCTTTTTAGGGCGATAACCGAAGCGCGCGAGAGGGATTTCCAGCCGATCAACCTGCACCTCGCGCTGTTCACGGATGTCCCGAAAAACCTGCGCGGCCAAGCGAGGAGGGAATTCATAGCCCACAGGGCTCTCAGGGAGCTTGAGGGGTTTATAGCGGGTCCCTTAAGCCTCACCTTCTCCCCTTGAAGAACTCCCCAAGAAGACAGCGCGATTCCTCTCCGAGAGGCCCTTTTATTAACCTGAACCTGTGATTCAGCCGGGGATCGGACGCCAATCCGTAGAGACTCATGGCGCCGAACTTCTCATCCTCTGCGGCGTATATAACCTCCTTCACCCTCGCGAGCACCATTGCTCCCGCGCACATCACGCAAGGTTCAACAGTAACATAAACAGAAGCCCCCTCAAGCCTCCAGTCTCCGAGTTTCTTCCCCGCCTCTCTTAGGGCGAGGACCTCGGCGTGGGCCGTGGGGTCAGAAAGAGCCTGGGTCCTGTTGTGCGCCTGGGCTATTAATTTGCCTTCAAGAACGATGACGCACCCAACAGGCACCTCGCCCTCTCGGAAGGCTTTCCTGGCCTCCTCCAAAGCGAGCGACATGAACTTCAGGTGTTTATCCGCCCCTTCCATCTTTAAGGCTCTTTCCAGAAGCCTCTGAGCCTTTTTAGGATTTCCTCAAGCCCTTCGGGCGCGGGCCTTGTCCCTGAGAAGGCCTCAAGTAGGGTTATGTCATCAAGCTCCAGAAGGCGCTCAAAATCAGCCAGCTCGTTTTCGTCCATTTCCGGGAGGGTTCGCCTAGCGAACGGGCCGAGGAGCTCCTCGGCCTCCAGCTTTGAACGCCTCGTTGCCCTGTAAAGGAGCCGGCGCCTCCGAGAATCGAGCGGCTCCTTGCCTCCCATTCAAACCCTTACTTCTTTCCGCCTTTCCCCTTATCCGGCTTCTTCTCCGGTTCCTTGGGCTTCCTCAAGGCCTCGGAAACCTCAACCACATTGAGGTAGATCTTCCCATCGGAGACGGTGTTGTAAGCGAGGTATTTGCCATCGGGCGAGAGGAGCATCCTGTCAAAGACAAAGTCGTGCTCGCCTTCAAGGGGCTTGCCGTCCACAACGACGAACTCCTTGCTGTTCTCGGGGTTCTGCGCCGTGAATGAGAAATGCTTGCCGTCAGGGGATATGTTCAGGCTGGCCGGGAAGATGACATCGTAGCGCTCGCTCTCTGTTTGTCCGCAGACGCCGAAGACCTTTCCTCCGTCGTAGCTGCCCTCGTTCCACTCGCCTCCCTCGGAAGCCAGGAAAGCGAAACCTTCTTTATCTCCGAGGATGAGGGTGTTCATGGCGATGCTCTCGTATTCTTTGCTGGGGTTACCGAGATTTGGAACCACCATGTATTTCCCTTCCGCGTAATAGCCGGATGGGTCCCAGCGCCCTCCTCTTGAGGCCACGCACGCATAGTAGTTTCCTTCCTTGGAAACTACGGGCTGGCTGATGTAGTTGTATGGCCCTATCTTTCTCTTTCCCTGCACGATGTAGTAGTCCCCGCCGACATAGTTCCCCTCCTCCCACCTTCCGCCCTCGCCCGCTATGTATATAACCGTCCCGGAGTTTGTGGCCGTGAGGCCCTTCACGAAGTCATACTTCTTTCCCTCAGATTCCCCCACGACCACGAAGGCAACGCCGCCCACATAGTAGTCGTTCTCGTTCCACTTCCCATTCAGGCTGGCGATGTAGCAGACGGTGCCCGCAGAGTCAAAGACTATGCCCTCCACAAAAGGATACCTCTTCTTCAGGGCCTTTGCGTCCACCACAACCATGCGCTCTCCGCCCGTATAGTCCTCGCCAACCCACTTTCCTCCCGTGCCGGCTATGTAAGCGAGGTGCCTGCCGTCCGGAGAGTATGTGAGGTCTGAGACCAGATCGTATTGCTTGTCCTCCTTACCTCCTCTAACCACGAACATCTTCCCGCCGGAATAGGTGGTATCCCCGCTCCATTTTCCGCCCTTGCGTGCAATATAGCTGACCTCCGAGCCGTCAGGGGAGAGGGTGAGCTGGGATATGTAGTCGTATTCCTTTCCCATGCTTCCGTCGTGGAAGACCGAGAATTTCCCTCCGGAGTAGTAGCCCTCCTCGTTCCAAGTGCCGCCCTTTCCTACGACGAAAGCGTAGTGCTGGCCATCCTCCGAAAGGACATACTCCCCGGCGTAGTCATATGGTCCGTATTCCTTTGAGCCCAGGACGAAATACATCTTGTCATCCTCATCCCGGGCCACATAGGCCAGGTTCCCGTCCTTGGTGAACCTAAGGTCCCAGACGCTAGCGTAGGGCCCCTTTTCCTTTCCGTTGACTATGACCCTCATCATCCCATCCTCGTATGAGTAGAATGAGACGGCTACCTGGGTGAGGTCATCGGACTGCGCGGTTTCAGATACCTCGCCATCCGGGGCTTCCATCAGCACGGTCTGCCCCATCTTGTCCATGGGGAAGGCCGCAAACAAACCTATGGTTATGAGATAGCTCATGCTTCCTCCAAAAACTCTTGGAAATTATAAACCTTGGGCGGCTGGGCCTGCCACCTGGCGCGCTACTCCCGCGCCAGCTTTTTAAGGGTTTCAAGGATTTGCGGATAAGGCCTAAGCCCCTCCATAACAACCTTCTCGTTCACCACCATCGTGGGCGTGATATAGGTGTAGCGGGCTATTTCCTTTATGTCGTGGACCTTCTCAACCTCTGCCTCAAGGCCCAGCTCCGCAACTGCCCTCGTCGCGAGCTCAGCCATCTTCTTGCACTTCGGGCAACCCGCGCCGAGTATCTTTATCTTCATTGCCATTCCTCCGGGCTCTTTTCAAGCTCCCCCGGATAATCCCTGCTCGTCCCGAGCATTACCCAGAGGTTCCCGTAACCCCTTTCCTTGAGTATCCTCGCCGCGCTGAGAGCTATCCCGCCGTGCCCGCAGTCGCAGTAGAGGACTATAAGGTCAGATGGTTTGATACCCAGATTCTCGTTGGACTTGATGATCTCGTAGGGGATGTTTATGGCGCCGGGGATGTGGCCCTTCTTGTATGAGGCCTCTGACCTTACATCAACGATTATCAGCCCCGCTCCGGCCTCAATTGCCTCCTTGAGCTCCTGAGGCGTGACCCACTCTATGCCCTCAGCGGGCGGTTCCTCGGCCAGGAGGGCCGGAGCCGCCAGACCCAGGATCAGACATAACCTTTTCATAGCAGTCATAATTATAACTCCATTTGCCCGGGGGTTTCAATCACCCGCGGGCTTTTCTTTATAGACCCCAAAGCTCTTCGCCCTGTTCCTCGCGAACCAGACCAGAGCCAGCATAACAGGAACCTCAATCAATGGCCCCACCGCGGTTGCCAGGGCAACCGTTGGGTTAAAGACCGTGATGGCTATGGCTATGGCTATCTCAAAATCCCTGCCCGTTGAGTTGAAAGCGACGGCCGCGGAGTCCTCGTAATTCAGCCGGAACGCCTTGGCCACATAGAAAACAAGGGCAAAGCTCGTCCAGAAGAACAGCGTCATCGGCACGGCCATCTTGAGAATGAGCAATGGGCTTTCAAGTATGAGGTCCCCTTTCAGCGCGAACATCACCACAAGGGTAAATAGAAGCCCCAGGATGCTCATCGCCGATAGGACCTTTTGAACCTCTCAAAACCCTCCTCCCCCCAGCGCGCGACCCCTATCCTCCTCGTGAGGAACCCCGCAACAAGCGGCAAGCCGAGATACAGAGCGACGCTTTCGCCCACAACAAGGGTTGAGATCCCCGTTCTTCCGAGGAGCAGTTTCGCGTATACCGGTATGAGGATCATCTGCATTATTGAGTTAAAGGCGACCAGAAGGAGGGCCAGGGCGTTGTTTCCCCTCGCCAGGTATGTGAAGACGATAACCATGGCGATGCAGGGAGCGAGGCCGTATAGAACCAGGCCCGTGTAAAGATCCGGAGAGTTTCTGAGGAAAAGCCAAGCGAGTCCCAGCATGAAGAAAGGAGCGACCAGGTAGTTGTAGAAAGCGACTATACCGAACTGCTTGGGGCTTTTGAGGGCCTTTCCCAGGTCCTCAAGCCTCACATTGCTCATGGCCGGATACATCATCAGAAAAAGTCCCAGGACAACGCCGAGGCCGAGGAGGTTTGGCAGGTTAAACGCCAGCTTCCCCTGAAAAAGCGCCACTATAGCGTCTATGGGGGCGTTAGCTGGTAGTTTTACCTATGCCAATACCCGCGGCCATGCTTATCACGACCCAGAGCGGGAGAAGCCTGAAGTCCTCTATCCAGTCAAGAAAGCCCTTCTTTTTCTTCATAAGTTTCCCCTAGAAAAGCGAGCCATATACCCAACCGGCAAGGGTTGAGAGAACGACAACTATACCTATGTATGCGCCTGTTTTCTTCCAGCCCATAACCCTGAGGAGAACCAGCATTGATGGCAAAGAGACCGCTGGCCCAGCCAGGAGCATGGAAAGCGCTGGGCCCTTTCCCATTCCTGAGCCCATGAGGCCCTGGAGAATGGGCACCTCCGTTAGGGTTGCGAAATACATGAGAGCGCCGGCCACAGAGGCGAAGAGGTTAGCCCAGATGCTGTTTCCGCCGACAAGGGCGATCACCCAGCTTTCCGGGACCAGGGCGGGGTGGCCGGGCCTGCCGAGGAGAAAACCGGATATCAGAACCCCCCCGAGCAGAAGCGGAAGTATGAGCTTGGCGTAAAACCAGGTTTCGCCGAACCACTCAAAGGCCTCTTCCTTGTCCATCCAAGCGATTGAAAGGCCCACTGTCAAAAGGAGAAAACCTCCGCCCCAGGCGAACCTCCACCAGCCGAGAAACCCCATGTTGACCAGGACGAGGAACCCCACCATAGCCGCAAGGAGGAGGGCGTTCTTCCAGAGGGGCCTCGTTGGCGCTAAAACCGGATTTTCGCTTTCATCAGCGGCCTTTCGCCTTTCCTCCTTCAGGAATATAAGGTGCATCAGGAGCCCAACGATTACCGAAAAGCCCACAGCGCCTATTGCCCTGGCGAGGCCCATCTCAAGCCCGAGGACCTTCGCGGTGAGGATTATAGCTAGGACATTTATGGCAGGCCCTGAGTAGAGAAATGCCGTGGCGGGCCCTATTCCAGCGCCACAGGTGTAGATTCCAGCGAAAAGGGGCAGGACGGTGCAGGAGCAGACAGCGAGAACCGAACCGGATACCGACGCCACGCTGTAGGAGAGGAACTTGTTTGCCCTCGGGCCGAAATAGCGGAGGACCGCTTCCTTGCTCACGAAAACAGATATGGCTCCGGCTATGAAAAAAGCAGGGACGAGGCAGAGTAGGACATGGTTCCTCGCGTAGTCCTGGAGGAGTAGGAAGGCCTCTCCGAGCGCGTTCGTTACCGAATCGTGCTCCCACGGGATAAAGTAGGCGGCGAGGAACGCCGCGGCCATCCAAAAGGCCCACTTCAGGTCTTTTTTCTCAAACAAGGCTCATCTCCCGCAGGTGCAGGGGCCGCCGGAGAAAGGTCTCGCCTTCCCGTTCAGGAAGCTCCAGGCCGCGGCCTCAGGGTTCCTGTCGTTCACGATGAAAACCCATATCCCCTCGGCCCATATCTCGGTGAGAAAATCACGGTTGCCGTCCCTGGATAGAAAGACCTCGCAGGAGTCCCGAATGATTTTCAGCTTCGCCTCAGGCTCCTTAGGCAGGTCAATCACGCTCGTTCCGGTGCGGTTTCCGTTATCCTCGTATGTATAGACAATCAGTTTCGGCGCGTGCATAGGAAAGTAAGCCACATCGGAACCGGTTTTGCTCGGTATGGCTATCCTCATTCCCCGAGAACCTCCGATATGATCTCCCTTGACCAGACATCAGCGGGCCCCCCGTTCATAAGCAGGGTCGCCGCGAGGGTCTCCGCTATCTCAGCCCTCGTCGCGCCGAGCTTCAGCGCGCGCTTGAGGTGAACCCTCAGACAGGGCTCGCACCTGAGGGCTATTGAAAGAGCGACCATCATGAGCTCCTTGATCTTGGCGCTCAGTGCGCCGTCGGATGAGACGCGCTCCGCGAGGGAAAGGTAGTCCTTCCAGATCTCTGGTGTTTCTTTTTCAAGCAGGGATTGTTTCATGATTGTCCTCCTATTTAAGGAGCTTGTCCAACTCGCTCCTCACCGCTTTTTTCTGATCATCGTTGAATCCCAGCCCATAGTAGGTCAGCTCCATGTCCTTGTTGACTATGATGAATGATGGCACAGCTAGCACGCGATACTGCGTGGCTACACTTCTTGTGGGATCAAGCAAAACCGGAAACTCCCATTTGTAGGTCGCGACCAGCTCCCTTATGAACCCGTGCCTCCCAGTTCCATCAAGGTTCACGGCGAGAACACCAAGGCCCTTGTCCTTTTTCTCTTTGTAGATCTCTGATGCATAAGCAAGGGCATCAGGGCCTTTGTTACAACAGGCTGTCCAAAATACAAGAAGCACCGGGCCGCGGCTGGCCAGATCCGATAGCTTAACATCTTTCCCGTCCGTATCCTTGAGGGTGAAGTCCGAAGCGTAGGCGGATTCAAGCACACTTGAAGTCCTCATGTTATTTGGGAACCACGCAACCTCCGGGGCCTCCAGGGATAGAAAGTAGGCCACGATAAACATAATGAGCAGTTGCCCGGCCCGTTTCAGATCCCTGATGAGGACAATTGTCAAAGGACTACTCATGGTTAAACCTCCGTTTGGTTTCCCTTTCCCATGGCTACCCTCCCACCTTCACCCTGGAGATAGCCTCTGTGAGCATTCCGAAGAACACGAGGATGCCCGCGATTATCAATAGGGCTCCGGAGGCTATCTCTATTGCCCGAAAGAACCCCTTGGCCTTTTTGAAGAGGAACAGGAAAGCGTTCAGGGCCAGGGATGATATGACAAATGGAACCGCAAGCCCAAGCGAATAAAGGCCGAGGAGAAGCATTCCCTTCATGGCGCCCTGGGTGGCGGCTATGAGGAGTATCCCCAGTATTATCGGACCGATGCAGGGCGTCCACCCGAAAGCTATGGCGAGGCCAAAAATGTAGGAACCAATCAGATTGGCGGGTTTGGACACCTTCAGTCTGAGATCCCTCTGCAAAAAACCCAACCTGTTGAAACCGAGGAGGTATATGCCGAGCAGAATTATCACAACGCCAGCGATCTTTTCAAGGATGTGGAGGTGGGTGGTAAAAAGGTCGCCAAAAAAGGAGGCAAAGGCCCCGGAAACACCCCCTACGCCAACATATATGGTTGAGAAACCCAGAACAAAAAGCAATGTCGCGGCCAGAACCCTTCCGGTGGACCTTCCTAGGGAACCGGCCTGCAGTTCCTCAACAGAGAGTCCGGTTATGAAGGAGATATACACCGGAACAAGCGCGAGGTGGCATGGCGAGAGGAAAGACAAAAGCCCTCCCATAAAAGAGATTCCGCAGGCTACCAGAAAGGAAACGCTCGTCAGATCAATGTTAAGAAGTCCCTCCATGTGCCTCCTTTTTCTTCGCGGTCACGAGCTTGCCTTCCGCCTCCAACGCTTCCTTGACCTTGTCCCATATCTTCTCGCGCGCGTAGAGCTTTCTGAGCTCCTTAACCGGCGGGAAGGTTATTGCGTTGCCCTGGCATAAATTAGCGCAAGTCGTGCAACCGACAACGCACTCGTAGGGCCTCGCCACAGCCGGGCCTTCCTCTGTCCAGTCAAACACATTCTTCCCGCAGTTCATGCACATCCCGCACTGGACGCACTTTTCCAGGTCCACGGTGGGATACCACTCAACCTTGTCCCTCGGATATCCTTTTAGCCAAGCCATGTTTTTCCTCCGGATAAATTCTTATTTCCGAATATTATAATACAACCTTCTGGCTCGGATCAAGTCCCCTTGCCACATGATGGGCAGGGCCCGCCGAGGAAACGGTCAAGCTTGCCAGCGAGGAGGCTATTTTGCGCCGGAAAAGCATATTTTCAACCGACTCGCTGTTCAGTATTTCCAGCCGTGGCCCTCTCGCCGCAGAGAACCCGGCCGCCCTTCAGGTATTTCTGCAAGTTCTCCATGTCCGCCCTCACGGTCTCGTCCTCAAGGAGCTCTGCCAGCAATCTCCTCAAGGCCCCGGGTATATCCCCCAGCCTGTAGAGCCTCCACCTTCCTCTTGGCTCCTGGATGACGAGGTCCGCGTCCCTGAGGACTCTCAGGTGGTTTGAGAGGGTGGGTTGGGGTATCCCGATCAGGCTCGTGAGCTCGCACACGAAGAGCTCCTGCGCGGCCAGGAGTATAAGAACCCTAAGCCTCACAGGGTCCGAGAGCGCCGTAAAAAGCGTTCCCGCGCGCTCCAGCGAAAGAGGCTTAATATCCTTCATTTTGGATATTATAATTCCGGGCCGGCACAGGCCGCAACCGCGAGGCTCCTACCGCTCAGACCCCTCCTTTCGCCTCCTCCAGAGGACCCAGCCTCCTTGGGCCAGGATCCCCGCAAAGACATAGAAAGGCATGACAACCCTCTCGTCCATAATGGGCCCGGGCGTCATCAGGAACCAAAGCCCTCCCAGCGCGAGGAAAACCGCGCCCAGCCTTCCTCGCTTCCACCACAGTCCAAGGCCCATGCACGCTAGTATAAGGATCAAGAGTTTAGCGAGGGTGTCCGTGAAATCCTGCAAAGAGCTCTGGAAAAACCCTCGCGGCAAAAGGAACCTGGAGGTATATTTCAGATGACAGATGGCGTATCCGAACGGGTCGTCCATTATTTTCCGCCTCGCCTTCTCGGCCATCTCGGCTATGAGAGCGGCCTTTGCTCTGTCGTTTCCCTCAATGCCCATCGCCTTCACCCGCTCCCTGTAGGCATCCCTGGCCTGCTGGTAAAGGCCGAAGTATCCCCACCCGAACCTCCAGGGCTTTTCCTGACCGGTCTCTTGGGCCGCGAGGGCTGGACCGAGATAGAACGCCGTGTTGACATCGGGTATCTGCGAGAAGGCGAATCGCCCGTAGACCGCCTTGTTCCTCCAGCACCAGAGAAGGACTGCCGAACCCATTATGGCTAGGGCGAGCGCGGAGTATGCCCTGGTTTTCTTGCCCAGAAGCCCAACTGCCAGGAGAATTAGCCCAGCAAAAGCGCCTGTGGGCTTGGTAAAAGCCATTAGTATGCCCGCGCCGGCCGCGGATAGGGCGGTCTTCCACCCCGGATCCTCCAGAAGCATCAGCCCCGCTACCGCGAAAAGCGCGACCGTAAGAAAGAAGGTTATGTCTGAGACAATGTATATTGGGAATACTATCATGTATGAGTAGATTATCAGCAAGCCGAGCCAGCCCTGGCCGATTCGCGCTTTCAGGAAGCGGTAGATAACAAATCCTGCAAGGCCCTTGAAAAGGCACATCGTGAGGAAATGCCATACCTCAAAGGAGCCGGGTAGGAAGCCCAGAACCACGAGAAGCAGAGGATACAGAGGTGGCCTGTCAAACCATATCACATGGTCAGGAAGGTCAGGGTGAAGGGGAGGGGATGAGATGACCGAGAGCCCGAACCTGAGGATATCCGACGCCGCGGCCATGTAGTCCTTGGTATCAGCCCAGAAATAAGCCATTTTAGGATTGTCCAGGATCGCCAGGAGCCCAGGTATGCCAAGCAAAAATGGCAAAATAAGGATAAACCCATACCGCAAAGCCCTTCGGCCTTTCACCCCAAAATTATAACATCTGCCGGCTTTCCTCTTCCACCTATCTTGAGAATAGGACCTCCAAAACATCCCCGTCCTGGACAGTGTAGTCCTTGCCCTCCTTTCTGGCAACGCCTTCTCTCTTTGCGTTCTCCCACCCTCCGGCTGAAACAACCTCATCCCACCGGGCCACGGTCGCTCGGATGAATCCCTTTTCCATATCGGAGTGAATGCGGCCTGCAGCCTCAGGGGCCTTCGCCCCCTTCCTCAGGCTCCAACCCCTCACCTCCTTGGGGCCGGGGGTAAAAAAGTGGATTAGGCCCATTGCCCTGTATAGCTTTGAGAATATCTCCGGAACAGGATCCCGGATCCCAAGCTCGCGCGCCATCTCATCACGCTCCTCAGGGGCCAGCGAGGCCATCTCAAGGATCAGGGTAAAATCGGCAGATACCCAATCAATCTCAAGAGGAGCGAGGGGTTCGGCCGATATGGCTACAACAGCGGGTTTCAGGCTCAGAAAGCCGTATTCGCTGACTCGGGCTAGCTCAGCGCTCCCGAGCCCGAGGGAGAAAAGGGGCCTGCCCCTGCTGAGCGCTTCCGCGAAGCCCTCAAGGATGAGGAGCTTCTTCGGGTCATCGTGGCCTGCGGCAACGCTTTTTCTCAGGTTGGGCAGGATTCGGTCAACGGCCTCGGCGTCGGAGAGGATTATCCTGGAATAGAGGTCATCAAGGTCGCGCTCGTCCCTCGCTACGATAACGAAGCCGGAGTAAGCGGCCATCGTGTTGAAGATCTCGCCAGCTTTTCTGTCTGACCACATGGGCCCCATGCCCAAGAACATGTGGAATTCCGGACGGTCTGGGGTTGTCTTCTCCGGTTTTATTACCTCTGCGAGGGCGCGTAGCCTTTGGTCCGGGAAATCAGCTGTGGCCACAGCAGAAACATAATCCCTTGGGGATTGGCCCGGCTCCCGGCCCGTTATCAGCCTGAAGACCGCCTCTGCCAACCCAGCGGCCGAACCGAATACAGCAACGCGCACGCGGAAATTTTAATGCCCCTCTCCGCCCGAGCGAAAGTCTTTGAACCTCTACTGCCGTGCGGTTTAAAATTTCGGCCTAAATGAGGTGGAATAAGGCCCTTATTTACACGCTGAAGGAAACCCCCGCCGAGGCTGAGACCAAAAGCCATCAGCTCCTCCTCCGGGCAGGCTTCATTCAGCAGATAGCCTCAGGGGTATACGCTTTCTTGCCCCTGGGCTGGCGCGTGGTGAGAAAGGTCTACAGGATAATCCAGGAAGAAATGGATAGGATAGGCGGCCAGGAGATATTCATGCCCTCGCTAAACCCGGCGTCGCTCTGGGAGGAATCCGGGCGCTGGTCCGCTTTCGGGGACGACATGTTCAGGTTGAAGGACAGAAAGGGCCGCGATTACGCCCTGGCCCCCACCCACGAGGAGGTGATATCCGAGATCGCCCGCAAACACATCAAGTCCTACAAAGACCTTCCCCAGATATGGTATCAGGTGCAGAATAAGTTCCGTGATGAGCCGAGGCCTCGTGGAGGCCTCCTCAGGGTCAGGGAGTTCCTGATGAAGGACAGCTACACGCTTGACGCTACATGGGAGGGGCTTGACCGAGCCTACGAGCTCCACAGGCAGGCCTACAGGGCCATATTTACCCGTTGCGGTTTGCCATTCCTGGAGGTGATCGCCTCCTCCGGTGTAATGGGCGGGACGGGTTCCGAGGAGTTCATGGTTCTGGCGGAATCCGGCGAGGATACCGTAGCCCTCTGCGACTCATGCAATTATGCCGCCAACATTGATGTGGCCGAGGGGAAGCCTGTGCCCCTCAAGCCCAAAAGCCCCTACAGGAAAACCGAGAAGGTTCACACCCCCGGCGTCCGAACAGCCGATGAGGTGGCGGGATTCCTCGGGGTGGAGACAAGCCTGATAATAAAGACCCTGGTGTATTATGTCGGCGATACCCCATATGTGGTGCTGATAAGGGGGGATCAGGAGCTCTCTGTTCCAAAGCTCACAAAGGAGCTCGGAGGGAACCCCCTGCTCGCCCTTCCGGAGGAGGTCAGGGACATATTCGGTGCCGACATCGGTTTCGTCGGCCCGCTTGATATAAAAGGAAAGGTTGGGGGCATCGTAGCTGATGAGAGCGTGAGGACCGTTGAGATGGGCGTGGTTGGCGCAAACGAGAACGACTACCACATTGTTGGAATCACCCCGGAGAAGGATTTTAGGGTTGACAGGTTCGCTGATCTCAGGGCGGTTAAGGATGGCGATGCCTGCTCGTGCGGCGGGACCCTTCGCCTGAAAAGGGCGTTGGAAATAGGCCACATCTTCAAGCTCGGAACCAGGTATTCTGAGTCCATGGGTGTGAGGTTCGCCGATGCTGACGGTTCCCTGAAGCCCGTTATAATGGGTTCCTACGGGATAGGCCTCGGCAGGATAATTACGGCGGTTGCCGAGGCGCTCTCCGACGAGCGCGGCCTCATTTGGCCGAGGGCCATAGCTCCTTTTGAGGTCGCGGTATTGAACATAGCCGGAGAGAAGTTTATCGGAGAAGCGGAGAAGCTTTATAATATGCTAATCCAGGATGGAGTGGATGTTATCCTGGATGATAGGGAGGAGACGCCCGGTTTCAAGTTCCACGACGCTGAGCTCATCGGCTTCCCGCTTGTTGTTGTTGTGGGCGAGAGAAAGATGAAGGAGGGAAAGATTGAGGTCCAGGTGAGGCGGACGGGGGAGAGGTTTGATTTTGATTTTGAAAAGGCTTTAAGCGGCATAAAGAGCCTTTTGGAGAGGATACCTTGAAGGAGCTGGAGAATCTGGCTGAGAGGATGGCCGAGGAAATGGGCCTGGTAATGGTTGACTTTGAGCAGGGCCCCGGGTTCATAAGGATAGTCGTTGACGGAGACGGAGGCGTTACCGTTGAGGAGTGCGCGGCCCTTTCCAGGCGATTCTCAAAGGCCCTGGACGATCGGAATCCCCTCGCGGTTGAGGTTTCTTCTCCTGGGTTGGACAGGGTCCTCAGGACACCGCGCGAGAGGGCTTGGGCCGTTGGCAAAAGGGTTAAGGCAGTCACCAGGGACGGTCGCGTCAGGGTCGGCAGGCTCATCTCCTCATCGGCCGAGGAGATAAGCCTTGACGGAGAGGTCATCACCCTCGCTGAGATCACCAGGTTATCCCTAGCGGAGGACGAAAAGTGAACGCTTTCTACAGGGGTCGCGAAAAAACCTTGCCGCACGGCGAGATTCTTGGGGGGTTGTGAAATGAAACTGCCTTTGCTAGACTTTGTTTCGGAAATACACACGAAGCGCAAGCTATCCAGAGATCTGGTTGTGGCTGTTCTCAAGGACTCCATAACCAAGGCCCTTTCCAGGACCTACCCCGGATGCAATATCGTGGTTGATATAGACCTGAAAAGGGGACAGATAGATATAGGTGTGGAGAAGAAGGTCGTGGAGGATGTTGCCGCGGCGCTCATGGAATTCAGGCTCGCTCACGATGAATCCGAAGAACCCGTAGAGCCTTGCTTCATATCCCTGGAGGAGGCCCGCAAATACTCGGATAGCGCCATCCCCGGAGGGGTTGTCCGCATACCCGTTCCCTTTGAGTCATTGGACAGGAGCACGGTCTACCGCATAAAAAACATCTTCACCCAGAGGGTTAGGGAGGCGGTGAAATACAATGTTTTCAAGGAATTTCAGTCAAGGGTCGGGGAGTTGGAGATAGTTGACATCCAGAAGGTTGATCCGAAACAGGGCGTTTTCGTAACCCTGAGGCCGAAGCTGGGAGCGGTTGTGCGCGCCGAGGGTATTATTCCACCGAGCGAGCAGATACCTGGCGAGCGCTACAGGCAGGGAACGAGCATGAAGGCCCTCATACTTTCCGTTGGTGGAACCGAGGAGGGCCAGCGCGGCCAGATAATCCTTTCTCGCGCCCACAACGATTTCCTCAGGCGTTTCCTTGAGCAGGAGATAAGCGAGATAATGGAGGGTATGATAGAGATAAAGGCCGTCGCGAGGATACCCGGCAAGCGCGCCAAGGTAGCGGTGAGGTCAAAGGACCCGATGGTTGACCCGGTGGGCGCGTGCGTTGGCCACAAAGGAACGCGCATATCCAAGATAACAAAGGCCATAGGCGGGGAGAAGATAGATGTGATAAAGTGGGAGCCCGATCCGCTTCGCCTCGCTTTTAACGTGCTTTCCCCGGTTGTTCCCATAACCGTCTATCCGGATGGCGATAGGATCGTGGCAGTTGTGAACGACGATGATGTTGAGGCCGCCAAGGGTGAGGAGGGCGCGAATGTGAAACTCGCCTCAAGCCTTGTTGGCAAAAGGGTTGATATCATAGTAAGGGGAGACTACAAGCCCGTCCCGGGCGTGGTAACCCTCATAGACCTAGAAAAGAAGCTCCCCAGGAATGTGCTCTCCCTCCTGCGAAACCGCGGCCTTACATCGTTTGTTTCCACCCCAACCCTCGCGCTCCTTCACTCGGTTGTGGGCCTGGACGAGAAGAGCTCGCTCAAGATACTGGAGGTCATAGAGGAAGCCCTTGAAGGAGAGAATAAGTGAGCAAGAAGAAAGGTCCCAAAAAGGTAAAGGAAGTAGCGGCCGAGATGGGGCTTTCGGCCTCCGCGGTTATATCAATGCTCGTTGACCTCGGCTACAATGTGAAGTCCCCTCAGGGTAAGGTCAACAAGGAGATGGAGGAGGCCCTGAAGGAGCGACTGAGGACCGAGCGCGCGGCCCTCGCCACGGATCTGGAGCGCAAGAAAAAGATCCTGGGTGGCCATCTCCCAAAGAAACCCGTTGAGGAGAAACCCAAGCCCAAGCACAGCTTCCAGAAGGGGCGCTACTCGGGCGAAAAAAGGAGGGCACGAAAGAAGCAGAAAGAGGCCGAGAGGATAGAGAGGGCCAGAACAGCAACCGAGGGGCCGCCCGTGCTTGTTCTGCCCGGAGCCGTCTCGGTTGGTGAGCTATCTGCCATGATGGGACAGCCCTCCGGCGAGGTTATCCTCAAACTGATGTCAATGGGCGTTCTCGCCACGGTCAACCAGACCCTTGACCCTGAGACCGTTGAGGCTGTTGCGGCTGAGTTCGGCATAAAGGTTGAGTTCGTTGAGCCAAAGGCTTCCCCTGAACGCTCGGTTACAGAGCTTGAGATGACCGAACCGAAACCGCCCGTGGTGGCGGTGCTGGGCCATGTTGATCACGGCAAAACCACCCTCCTTGACTACATCCGGAAGACCAATGTCGCTCAAAAAGAAGCCGGAGGCATAACCCAGCATATAGGCGCCTACACCGTTGAGCACAATGGCTACAGGATAACATTCATAGATACTCCGGGCCACGCCGCATTCACCACCATAAGGGCAAGGGGGGCGCAGGGCGCTGATATAGTTGTTCTCGTTGTAGCCGCAAACGAGGGGGTTCAGGAGCAGACCAAGGAGGCCCTGGCACACGCCAGGTTGGCTGGGTGTCCGGTTATAGTTGCGATAACCAAGATGGACCTCCCGAACGCTGATCCCGACCGCGTAAAGCGCGAGCTCAGCAGGGAGAACCTGATACCGGAGGACTGGGGAGGAAATACTATAATGGTTCCGGTTTCCGCCAAGACGGGCGAAGGCATTGATGTTCTTCTGGATAGTATTCTGGTCAAGGCAGAGGAGATGAGGCTCAGGACCACAAGCCAAGGGCCGGCTGAGGGGGTTATCCTTGAAGCAAAGCTGGAGAGGGGCCTCGGCCCCGTGGCGACCGTCCTCGTTCAGAAGGGAACCCTCCAAGTAGGGGATGCGGTTGTTGTTGGAACGGTCCACGGCAAGGTAAGGGCCCTTTACAACGAGTGGGGCAAGAGGGTGAAAAAAGCGGGGCCATCTGAACCTGTTGTGCTACAGGGGCTTTCCGAGGTGCCAAAAGCTGGGGATATACTCACGGTTGTCCAGGATGAAAAAGAGGCGAGATCAATCGCGGAGACGCGCGCCGTCGCAAAGCGCAACGCGATGGTCAAGGGAGAGATGAGCCTCCTCGTCCAGAAGATGAAGGAAAAAGCCGAGGGCGGGAAATCTAAGCTATACCTTGTGGTCAAGGCAGACGCCCAGGGCTCCCTTGAGGCCATCACGGGAACATTGCCCCTCATCTCCATGGAGGATGTGGAGGTTGAGGTTGTCTACGGAGGGGTAGGGGTAGTCACGGAGGCTGATGTCGCCTTGGCGGAAACCGTAGGAGGCATGGTTGTGGCCTTCTGCACATCAGTGGACGCGGCCGCGAGGGCAAAATCAAAGGAGACCAAGATTCCGATAAAGGTCTACAATGTAATATACGAGCTTCTGGAGGACCTCTCCGCGCTCGTTAAGGGCATGGTGGAGCCTCAGGTCGTTGAGGTGCCGCTTGGGAGCGCCAGGGTCCTCAAGACCTTCAGGGTATCCGGAGGCTTTGTTGCCGGTTGCGTAGTGGAGAAGGGCTCCGCGGCCCGCGACGCCAGGGTGAGGGTGCTCCGGGATGGCGAGAGGATATGGGAGGGGACGGTCGCCTCCCTGAAACGGTTCCAGGACGATGTGAAGGAGGTTAGGGAAGGGGAGGAGTGCGGCGTCCGGCTTTCGGGGTTTGAGAAGTTCAGGGAGGGCGACATTCTTGAATTCTTCAGGTTGGAGGAAATAAGGGAGGGGTGAAAAATTCTCCCTCGGCATCAGACCCGTCCGGATTGGCGGGCACCTTATGGCCCACCAGAAAGTGAGGGTGTTGCTCCTCCATATGTTCTCAGGCAATCTTTGCCCGGAACCATTGACGGATACTTTAAGCATGCGGCGCTGGCGCGGGGCCGAGAGCCTGTTTTATAATCACAACCCTACGGAGGCAAAAATGTCTAAGGAATATCTTAACTACATAGACGGAAAGTGGGTTCCTTCGGAGACCGGCCGGGTCTTTGAGAACAGGAACCCATCGGACTGGGATGAGGTTATAGGGACCTTCCCGAAGTCAAGCGCGAAGGATGTGGCGAAGGCAGTTGAGGCCGCCAAGAAGGCCTTTCCGAAGTGGTCAAAGCTCCCGGCCCCGAAGAGGGGGGAGATAATGCTCAGGGCAACCGAGCTCCTGGTGAAAAAGAAGGAGGAGATATCCCTCCTCATGGCAAGGGAGATGGGAAAGGTCATAACCGAGGCAAGAGGTGATACGCAGGAGGCGATTGACACGGGCTATTACGCTTTTGGCGAGGGGAGAAGGCTTTTCTCAAGGAACGCTCCCTCTGAGCTCCCGGACAAGTTGGCGCTGACCTTCCGGAGGCCGATAGGCATAGCGGGCGTCATAACCCCTTGGAATTTCCCGATGGCCATCCCATCCTGGAAGATATTCCCCGCGCTCCTTTCGGGAAACTGCGTGGTTTTCAAGCCGGCAACGGACACCCCGGGGTGCGCGGCTGAGTTCGTCAGGATATTTGAGGAGGCCGGGCTTCCCCCCGGCGTCCTGAACCTCGTGACGGGCGGAGGCGGAGAGGTCGGGGAAGCCATCCTGACCCACCCGGACATAGGGGTGGTATCCTTCACGGGATCGGTGGAGGTGGGCTCCAGAATAGCTGAGATAGCTGGCAAGCACCTGAAGAGGGTCTCGCTTGAGCTGGGCGGAAAGAACCCGCAGATCGTCATGCCCTCCGCTGACCTTGACCTAGCGGTTGACGGGGTGCTTTGGGGCGCCTTCGGGACGCAGGGCCAGAGGTGCACAGCAACGAGCAGGCTGATAATACACGAGGATGTCTACGATGAGATGATGGACAGGCTGATAAAGAGGGTAAAGACCCTGCGCATAGGCGACCCGACCAAGGACGAGACCCAGATGGGGCCCCTGGTCAACGAAAGCCAGCTGAAGACCATCCAATCCTATGTTGAGATAGGAAAGAGCGAGGGCGCTTCCCTGGTCTACGGGGGCTACAGGCTCACGGATGGCGAGCTGGCGAAGGGTTGGTTCCACGCTCCGACCATATTTGAGGGGGTCAAGCCCGGAATGCGCATAGAGCAGGAGGAGATATTCGGGCCTGTCCTCTCGGTCATAAAGGTAAAGAGCCTTGAGGAGGCGATAGCTGTGGCGAACGGCGTGAGATACGGGCTTTCTTCGTCCATATACACCCGTGAGCTCAGGGAGGCCATGCGCGCCATAGAGGAGCTGGAGGCGGGCATAACCTACATCAACGCTCCCACCATAGGCGCGGAATGCCACATGCCGTTCGGAGGGGTAAAGCAGACCGGGAACGGCCACAGGGAGGGAGGCTGGACCGCATACGATATCTTCACCGAGATAAAGACCGTCTACATAGATTATTCGGGAACCCTTCAGAGGGCGCAGATAGACACGGACGCGAGGACGAGGCTGGACACCTAGAGGTTTTTGAGCAAAGAGCGGTAAATCCAGTAGCTTTTCATCACATTCTTGGTATAGTCCCTGGTTTGAGGGTAGGTGATGAACTCGCAAAAGAGGTCAGGGGGCCAGCCGGACATGAAGCTCAGCCAGCGCCTCACTGGCTGGGGCCCAGCGTTGTATGCGGCAACAGCGAGGTAATCCTGGCCGAAATCGTTCAGGCGCTCCTGCAGGTGAACCGCTCCGAGGTAAAGGTTATCCTGAACATCAAATATGTCGTATTTGATGCCGAGCGAATCCGCTAGCCTCCGGGCCGTGTAGCTCATGAGCTGAGCAAGGCCCTTCGCTCCCGCCGGAGAGACAGCATCAGGCCTGAAACGGCTCTCCTCCCTAACGACCCCGAAAAGGAGGGCAGGCTCAATGCCGGCCGAGTCAGAGGCTCGGATTATCTCCTCCCTGTAGAACAGAGGATACATGGCCGAGAGTAGCTCAGCGGGCAGGGTGTCCCTCCTTGGGGCCTTTCGGTATATCTCAGTAAAAAGCCTGCTCGCGCCCAGGAAATCCCCCGCATCGGAAAGGGCTTTCCCCCCGGGCCACCAAGCGCCCGGTTTATCCTTGAGGAGATCGTATGCCTGATCCAGAAGCCCCAGCCTGACCATTATCCCGACGGCCTCGGCGGCCTCTGTATCCGAGGTTATGCCGGCCCACTCGCACGGATCAAGCGAATCCACGGGTATCCAAGGCCTGGCCATCAAGCCATACCAGCTTATTGGGTCAACCGAAAGGAGCCTCGCTTTCCAAAGCCCATCGCCCGTCGCGCGCCAAAGCCAGTAGTAGCAGGCGCCCTCTGTTCCGAGGGGTGGGCTGGAATCAAGGGCCTTTTTCAGGAAATTCTCGGCATCCTCAGGCCTTCCCAGGGCAAAGGCCAGAAGGGCTAGCCTGAGCAGGGCATCCGCTTTCCTCGTGTTTCCGAACGCGCTCTTCAGCTCCTCGTAGCGAGTAGCCTTCCAGGCCTCATCCCTCAGCGCCTCAAGTATTATGAATGAGGCCTCGGCTATTCCCCTCGCTGGGTCCCAATCATCCATTCGGAGGATGGCTGAGAGGGCATCCTCTGGCCTCCCAAGCCTGTCGTAGGAAACGCAAGCGTAATAGTGGATGTCGTTGGAATACTCCGCGCCGAGATTCCTCGCGCCTTCCTTTTCGTAAAGGGCAGTCGCGGCGGAATAATCCTTGGTCCTGTAGAGGCTCATGAAATAGGCGTAATAAGCGAGGCCGGAGCGGGGCCTAGATTTCTTGAAGATGGAGATGACATCCTTGTATTTTCCCCTGTTGTAGAGGACGATTGCCCTATCGTCCTGAGAGAAATCTCCGGCAGAAAGCGCCCTCTCAGCGTAAACGGAGGAGGGGAATGCCTCAACGATCTCCGTGAGGGTTCTTTGGCGCCGGGATGTCCTGCCGAGCGCGGCCTCCGCCTCCGCCCTCTGCCAGAGCAGACCGGGCCTTCCTCCGACAATCTTCGGGTATCTATCGGCCAGCTCAATCACCCGGCCGGGGTTTCCTTTCTCAAGGTAATAGGAAAAGAGCCTCTCCAGCGCGTAGCGCATCTGGGCTGACTCAAGCGATGGCAAGAGCGCCTCAGCGCTATCAGGCATGTCCAGCTTCAGGTATGCCTTCAGGAGGGTGTATTGAACCCAGGGCCGCGCGAGCTCGTTTTGGCCTGCTAAGGGCTTGAGGGCCGCAACAGCGGCCCTCGGATCCTTCTCAAGGAGAGAGGGAATATCAGGCTCGGCGGAAAAGACTGGAGCAACGATGATCCCCGCAAACCAAATCCCCGGAAGGCTCGCTTTCAGGTCTCGCATCCTCTCAGGAATTTCCCCACCTCCTCCGCGGCCCGCTTGCCAGAAAGGAGCATGCCCCCGAATATGGGGCCCATGCGAGCTGAGCCGTAGACCGCGTTGGCGGCCATCCCCATGACCCAAAGTCCGGGGTAGACCTCCCTCGTGTTCCTTACCACCTCCTCCTCTGCCCTCTCCGCCCACATCGGCCTCTCCTCCATTATCCTGCCTGTCGGGGTGTTCAGCCTCGCCTTGAGCTTGTCCTGAACTATCCTCACTACCTCAGCTGGGTGGCCGGTCCCGTCAATCACTGCCCTCGCTTCTATTGTGAGAGGATCAACGTGCATGCTAGCCGCGCTAACTGGCGTCCACTGGATTACAATGCCCGTTACCCTCTCGTGTCTTACCATAACATCCTCAACCGAGATGCAGTTGAAGACACGGACGCCGCGGGAGGTCGCCCCAGCCAAAAGCATGGCCATGGCGTGGACTGAGTCGGCTGTATATAGCCCCTTCTCAACCTCCTCGTATCTTATGCCGAATTCCTCAAGGATGGCCAGCGCGTCCTCCTGCACGACTATCTCGTTGAACATCATCCCGCCGCCCCACATGCCGCCACCAGGGGCGAGCTTGCGCTCAAAAACAGCTACCTTGAAGCCTTCTCCCGCAAGGTAATAAGAGGCAACCATGCCGCTCGGACCTGCGCCAACCACAGCCACATCAAGCCTGAGGCTGTCCAGAAACTTCCTTGAGTAGGCCCGGAATATGGCGCTCGTCACCTCAACCTCGTCCCAAACCCGGGCCGAGGCCGGGCTCTCCTCGGGGAGGGGCTTTTTCACGCTGGGATCTCCTTCTGCCTTATGAGCCAATGTGCCATGCGCCTTACATCCTCGGATGTCCTCGCTGAAAGTATGTTTTCCCTTATCATATCCACATCCTCAATCCGGAGGTTTAGGATGAGCTTCTTGGTCCTCAGGTAGTTCGGGGGAGAGACAGAGAGCTCTCGCACCCCAAGGGCAATGAGGACGAGCGCGCCAACCATGTCGGATGCGAGCTCCCCGCACACGGCCACCGGGATTCCGGCGGCGTTCCCGGCCTCTATGACCCTACGCACCCCTCGCAGAACAGCGGGATCAAGCTGCTGATAAAGGTGGGAGACCCTGAAGTTCTGCCGGTCAACCGCGAGGGTATACTGGGTGAGGTCATTCGTGCCTATGGACATGAAATCAACCTCCCTAGCGAACTCGTCCGCCATCATCACGACCGAAGGGACCTCAACCATGATTCCGAGGGCTGGCACATGCTCGGGCGAGAGCTCTCCGACAACCTCCATGAAAAGGGATTTTGCTCCCTCAAACTCGGCCAGGGAAGAGACCATTGGGAACATAACGCGCAGGTTTCCGAGCTCGTTCGCCCTAACGGCGGCGCGCAGTTGCGCTTTAAAGAGGTCAGGCCTCGCCATCAGGAACCTCAACCCCCTCATTCCGAGGAAGGGGTTAGCCTCCTGGACGCCAACCACCTTGTCCCCGCCGAGGTCAAATGTTCTTACGGTGAAGGTGTAGGGGTAAACGGCCCTGGCCAGCTCCCTGTATATCTTGAACTGGCTCTCCTCATCCCTGCGGCCGGTCAGGAAAAGGTATTCTGTCCTGAAAAGCCCAACACCGCAACGCTTCACCTTCTCAACAAGGCCTATCTCCTCCGGGAGGTCAAGGTTCATCATTACCTCAACCCTGTGCCCGTTGAGGGTTCGCGTCTCAATACCGATGAGCTTTTCAAGCTCCTCCTGCTCCCTTTTCTCGTCCTCCATCTTCTCGCGAAAGCTGGCGAGGGTTTCCTCGTCCGGTTCAACAACCAACATACCGCCTGAGCCGTCAATGGCTACGGTGGCTCCTTCTTCTATAACATTCGTTGCCTCAAAAACCTCTATGAGGGCAGGGATTTTGTAGTCTCTCAGGATTATTGCTCCGTGGGATGTTATGGCCCCGCGCTCCATTACAACGCCCCTGACGCCAGCCCTTATTGCCCTGAGGGCCTCAGGAACCGTTATGTCATCGCAGATTAGGATCGCGTCCGGGGGTATGGGCCTCGTGCCGGAAAGAAACCTCACTATCTCCTTGGCGAGGCTCCTCATCTCGCCCGCTCTCTCCCTCATGTATTCGGAGGAAGAGGACTCAAGCCTGGAGGCTACGAGCTCCACGGCCCTCTCAACGCTTTCGTCGGCCGGAAGCCCCGATTCAATCCCCCTTTTTATGGATTCTCGGAACCCGGAGTCCTCCAGGAGGGCGGCCTGGGCCTCGGTCATCCTCTTTATTTCCAGGGGCAGGAGCCTTGAGGATTCCCTCATCTCGCCAGCGACCTCATCAAGAACAGCCGCAACGCGGGCAAAGGCGTTCTCTCCGGAAAGCGTCTCAACCTGGGGATTGTGGACAATATGGGATATAAAAGCCTTGCCTATGGCCACGCCCTTGGATACTGGGGTGCCATAAAGCTTTCTATTCCTCTCCAAATCCGTCCTCCACTAATTTCACGAGCGCTTCCACAGCCTCGGATTCGTCCGGGCCCGATGCCCTTATCGTTATCTTTGAACCTTTTGCCGCAACAAGCATCATTACCCCCATAACGCTCTTGGCGTTCACCTCAAGCCCATCTTTCTCCACTGTGATGTCAGACTGGAAGCGCTGTGCCACTTGGGCCACAAGGGTCGCTGGCCTGGCGTGAATGCCCAGGGTATTTACTATTGTTACTTCTCTCTCTATCATCCTATGAATCTCGTTGAATACCTCGCTACCTCAACCCCCCTCTCCCTCTCCATGAAATTGAGAACCTTGTTCATTAAAGAGGAAAGTAACGCGCCGTCATCCGAGACCGCTACCACGGCGAGCGAGCTCGCGGCCCAGCTGTCCTTATAGTCCCCGACCTCGGCTATGGAGACCTTGAACTGCCTGGAGATCTTGTCCTTAAGGCGGTTCAGGACAACACGCTTCTCCTTGAGGCTGGAGGAGCCCGGAAGGAGTATATCAACCTCAAGAAGCGCGACCAGCATTCCTCTAGCGATAAATTCTAAAGCTGGGTCTGGGCCTTATTCCACCCTTCTGATGCCGAGGGATCCGTCAACGGCTCCGGGCAAGGGTTGCTTGAGAACATATGGAGGAACAATACCCTCACTTTCTGGTGGGC
>Ga0207433_10004613_pt1 | contig 25247 bp, 15 predicted proteins | sample YelNatPaOPGAMG01_FD_187559 | JGI IMG/M metagenome (GOLD analysis project Ga0207433, IMG submission 187559) | Hot spring thermophilic microbial communities from Obsidian Pool, Yellowstone National Park, USA - OP-RAMG-01 (SPAdes) (version 3) | ecosystem: Environmental > Aquatic > Thermal springs... | reverse complement strand
AAAATACTTCTAATTGTGGCATTAAACTTAACTATTTTCTCCGTATTTTTAATTTTTTTGAAATATTTTCGTAAAGATTTACGACGTTTTTTAGAATTCTCTATCAAATATAACTGCCGTTTTTTATTTTTTTCAGTACGTCGTTCTTTTTTTGTACTTATATAATAATCAAAGCCTAAACGCTTAGGAGTTACCAGCATTTGTATGAGTTCTCTGACCATTTAACCCTTACCACCAAACACTAAAAACTGTAATGTTAATCATTTTCATATTACTTATAGTTTTCTAGTTTTTCCCTCCTTTAAACGTCCTTGCTTCCCTAAAAACTTTAACCCCTTAACTTTATAAGGCCCAAAACGCTTTTTTTTGACTAAAGCATTCGACAATTTTGTTAATTTACTTTTATTAAAAAGTGTACTTATTAAATAAATCACTTTGTATAAAGCATTCTTTTTTTTAAAAGCAACCCAGGCTTTACGCGGTAGCTCTGCAATTAAATGACCGCGCTCGCCTAAGCGCGTTACCACACGCTTATAAGCCAATTTTTTTCGAATAAAACGATTTTTATTATAAACTTGCCACGTATATACTTTTTTTTTTTTACGTTTAGTGCTTTTTCGTTTTACTTTTTTTTTTACAACATTTTGCAAACAATTATAAAATCTTTTAACATTTTTTCGACTTCTTTTATTAAAAAAAGATACACCATCCCTTAAAAGTTGTCTTTGCCATAAAGAAAAACCCATACCACGTCCAATTACACCTACTGCACTGTATGTTAAATTGTTTACTCTTTTTAATTGTTTGGAAAATTTATAAATAAATTTACTAAACGTCAAAGAATTTAGTTTACATTGTTTTGTTACAGTCACCGTACCATGTTTACCTTTATACCTCATTTCGTGTTTTTTTTTTAAAGCAACATATAACGCTTTTCTATTTTTTTGTTTAAGCTTATATAATATTTTCAACTTAAAACTATACACCTGGTTACAAGTAAATTTGTAATGATAAGGTTTACAGTTGTATTTTTCTAAGTTGAAACAGTAGTTAAAATCTTTAACTATATAATTACATAAATAATCTTTTTTATGTACATTTTTTTTTTTTAACTGTTTTCGTTTTAAAAAATTATTTAATATGCTGCAGATCTCTTTTAGAGTTTTACCTCTTACTTCCTTATTAGACATTAAAAATTATTAGGTAATTTTTTTTACCAACTTCCTTTACGAAAACCCGGTAGCTCTCCGTTAATACAAAGCTCTCGAAAACTTACGCGTGACATTTTATATTTTCGATATACACCCCGTGCCTTACCGGTGTAAACACACCGGTTACGTATTTTTATATAACTATTTTTTGTCATTTCTTCCGCATTATACATTATATTTTTTTCTCCCTCTTTTTGCATATATTTTATATATAAATTTTTTAATTCATACTTTTTTGCCTTTTCACGTCTCTGTATATCCCTCTTAATTTTATTATGTTTAGAACCTTGTCGCAATTCAACTCCATAACCTAAACGCATATTTTCGGTTTACAAATATAACAATTTTATATTATACTATAAGCTAATGCAAACAGCTTTGCTAACTTAAATTTACGCACTTCTAAAAAGATTGGCGTTCTTACACGTGTTCCTATCAATTCATAAAAAAAATTTTTTTTTATGGTTACAATACTATTTTTATTACCATTTACTAATAAAGTACTTCTTTCAAATTTTTGCGTGTTAAAAACTAATAATGCTTTTAATAACTGCCCTTTTGTTATTTTTGTAATTTTCTTTTTTCTTACAATCACATGTTTTACAGTTCTTAACTTTATTTTTCGCGCTGAGACTAGTAATAAATCACCCACCGCATGTCTATAATTCCTTTTATAAATTTTAATTATTTTAGCAACTTTAACTCCACTATTGTCTTGTGGTATAATTAAGCTACCTGGGAACATAATTTTTATAATAATTACCCGTGCTGCCTGCAACACAAACCGATGGAAATAACATACGACCACATGTTTTTTTTAACAAATTATTTTTTCCATGGGAAAGTAAAAAATTACCATAAAATAAAATTTGATTTCTCTTAAGCGGTATACGCCAACCACCCAGTTTACTTTTGCCACGCCCTAATCTTAAACCTAACGCTCGTTCACTAAAAGATACATAAGCTCTTATAAACCTTTTATATCCTTTTTCTTTATTAAAAAAACGTACACCGCATTTTTTTTTTAACAACGTTTTAATTTTTTTTCTTCTACGCTGTAAGCGAGTAGCCAAACGTACCATAATTTTTATACTAAATTCACCACAAAATAACGTGTTATTTGCTAATATATAAATGTAATTAGCGCGTTTTTTAGGTAAACTTAAATATGTAATTTTTCCGCCATTGTGACTTACACGCTTGCTTGTATATTTAAACTTAAATTTACGTGGCACATTCACATTCCCTCTTGCTAATTTTTTTCTCTTACGCTCACTAGCTTTAGCTTTTACTTTTGCCTGCATTCTTTTATTTTTATTTAATTGCTTTTTTGTAAATGAAACTTTTTTTTTTTTTTTTTTTAAATCTTTTCCCATTACAACGTACCAACCACAAAATTACGCTGAAAACGAACTTTTACACAATGTAAATAACGTGTTACACCACAACTTTGACTTTTTTTTTTATACTTTTTAACAGCAATCACAATTTCTTGCATTTTAACATACAAATTTAATAAAAACAATAAACTTAATGCTGCTTTTGGCCGCTTTTGTTCAGATTTTTTTTTATATGAAAAAATATAATACGATAACGACCTCTTATGCTTTAACTCCCCCACAAAAAGTGCTTTAGCTTCTTTGTGGACACGAAAAAGATCCTCCGAATATGTTTCATAAAAACTATAATTTATATTATTAAATTTACTTATGCTTATTCTAATAGGCATGCTAAAAGAATAACGATTAAAAAAAAAATTTTCATAATAAAAACTTATACTTTTTCTTACATTAAAATCTTGTTCAATGTTCTCTAACTTTTTTTTTGCATTTTCTTTATTTTTAATTAAAATAGACACCTGCAAAAAGCGACTTACGATATAAGTAGGATAAATGGTTGAAAAATTATTTATGAACTTATTTGAATGGCTGTTTAATACTTTTTTTGAGATTAAATACATATTTTTAAACCAAAAACCAGCCTGAATCCTCAAAAAAATTTTTGTTCCCCGCTTAAGAAATAAATGTAATCTCATTAACATATTATTATTTCTAAAATGGCCTGTAGTCCAGGAATTCCATTTTTTTATAAATAAAATACGTCGATTTGTGTTAGAATAATATTTATAGCCACGTTTTAAACTAACCTCAATACTTTTTTTCAAAAAATTAACGTTATTATAAACACTACTTAACGCCCCGCTTATTATCCAATTTAACAATGCTTTACGTTTCGATGTAAATATTAAATTTTTAATGTTAGCATTAATGATATTTTTATTAGTTTTAAAAAATAAAGTTTTAATCAAAAAACCTGCTGTGTACATTATAGGTTCGGAGTGGTAAGTTGCAACTTCACCTAACACTTCATTATATTTAATTTTTGCTTTAAAACGGCAAGCCTGCTCATATATATATTTTTGCAAAAATGATTGCAACTTATGAGAACCACCAAAACTTGGAGTATGATACTGTAAACGGTAACGTTTTTTTAATACTCGTCGTTTTTTTTGAAGATATGGCTGTCTTTTTCTTAATCTAAATAACATATACTGTACTTGACCTACTTCTTGACCCGTCCTGCGTCCTGGTTTTACAATAAACCTATTTTCTTTTTTTACTATATAAGGTACAAAACGACTATAAAACCGCTTAAATTTTTGTGATACTTTTAATTTTAATTTTAATCTACGGTGCTGTCTTAACAAAGACCTATAATTATAAATTTCGATTTCTTTTGTATTACTGTCATATTTATGTATCCACACACGTACTGTACTTAAACCAAATTTCATTACTAAAGATTTCCATTTATAATCCAATAAAGAGTCATATGATCTGCGACCCAACGGTCCTTTTTTATAAACTTGATAAATAGCTCGTTCTCTGCGAAAAAAACGTCCACTAAATTCTAAACGGTACCCTTTTAGGCCTAGCCGTCGTCGTATTAAAAATAATGCATGGAAATACATCGATTTTAACGGATAGGCTCTTCGACTCATTTGTCTTAACATAGTTACTACAAAACTTGCGTTTAACCCCTTGATTTTACTATGCAAAAATATTTTATATTTTACAGGAATACGTACCAAAAAACTCATTAAATTATTTAAAGTATTAACAACTTCTTTAAAAAAAAAACCACGTAAAAAATATACTATTCTACCATGTTTTTGGCTTTTTATAAAAGTTTTATGGTAATTATAGTTCAATAGCACATTATCCATAACTAGTATTATTCGTTTTAATCCAATAGATATCAGTCCTTTTTTTAAATTTTTTAAACCCTTTCTTGTCAAATGAAACCCCTGTAAATACTCTGACCAATAATCATATACGTGGCGATGCTTTATTTTTCTATCCAAATAACTGTTGTAATATATATCCATGTAATTTTTAACATTTTTAAAGGCTGTTATAGTATTTATTTTTTCATATAAAGGCATAGTGTTTCTTGATAACCATTGGTTTTTAAAACGAGCAATAATTGCTGCACTTTTTGTGTATGTTTTATTCCAATCATATTGAAAATTTCTTAATCTTTTATGTTCGTCAATATTTGGTATAAAATTTAAGCCTATATAGCGTATTAATGTTTTGTGTAATTTTATACTTACCAGGCGGTTATAAAAAGCCATAAACTGCATATGTCCTATTTTCCGCAATTCCGCGGAACGGCTTTTTTCTTTTAGAGGCCATACTTCTACTATACGCCACAAAGGGTTAGCCTTAAACAAACGATTATAGCGTGGCTTTCTTTGCACAACTAGTCTTTTTCTACCAAAAGGTTGCAGCCTCCCATAGCAGCGTCGTCGTCGCATTTTGTAAAAAAAACGGTTTTTAAAAATTTTTGAAAAATAAAAGCTTTTTTTTAGAGCTCCTTGTACTTTTAATCGACTTGTAAACTGGTTATGGTCGATATGTGCGTAATAGTGGTATTTATATTTATTTATAAATGTTTGTATCAAATTTAAACGTTGCATTAAATAAAAATAAACACTAAAACAATTTCGTCGAGCCATTAAACCCATTTTCCACCCGTCCAACCTAAAATAACCACGTAGTGGTATAGTCCGTCGTTTTTTTTTATATAGTGTACTCAGACAACGTGCTCTTTTTTGACGATATTTTTGTCTATGATAAATGCGATAATTAATAGTAACTAACGCTGGGTTTATATAAATTTTTAGTTTTTTTTGCTTTACACTTTTAGTTTCTAAACGATTATTAAAGATTGTTTCTAAATTTTTCACATATTTTTGTGTTTGTAGTTTCACTTGCTTTTGTATCTTCATTTTTTTTACTTGCTCCGTTTTTTTTTTTTTGTAAAATATATATTTTAATTTATTTAATTTAATTTTATTATATAAAAAATTTATATAGTTATAATATAATATTTTTTTATATTTTTTAGCTATAAAAACGCTTTTTTGTCTCCATTGTCGCCGTCTTAAAATATATTTATTTAACACTAGAGGTGTTAATACTAAACTATAAATACAAAACCTTACAAAAAATACCTTTTGTAGTAATTTATTATCATTTTTAAACATCTTTTTTAAATTAAAAGTTCCGAAACGATGCCATACCTTTGGTTGTTTACGCTTTAGTAAATATTTTTTTTTCAAGAAAAAAAAATTTTTTAGTAAATTAAACTTTAATTTGTGACTCAAAAAAAAAAAAAAACTACATAAATTTTTATATTTTTTTTTCTGAGACCACGTTATTTTATTATTCAAATATTGAATGTACGGAACGCGACCCCTAAAAGGTATAAAAAATTTTTGCCACATTGGCCATAATGTACGTCCTAAAAACGACCAAGACCTACCACTCCACTGTTTTTTATATGTATTTTGTAAAGACTCAGCGGACACTGCCCTATAATAAAAACCTTTTTTTATCCTGTGAAAACTTATTTTTCGTTTTTTTGCGGACAATTTTAACCACTTACGGCGTCTATGCCCTGAATACCCCTGAATTTTGGGAAAATTTAAGGATCTGTAAATTTTTTTTAATTTAACTTTTTTTTTTTTTCTAGTTTTTTTTCTAATTAAAACTTGACTGCGGTTAGTATTAGCCACCATATACTTTTTCTCGCGTTTTTTGTGAAAAAACCTCTTTTTTTTGTTTTTTTGAATTTTTTTTAAAACGTACACAAAATGTCTACGTTGAAAATAGGCGTGACTTTTACCTCTAAGTCTACGTTGCGTTTCCTTAAAATCTAGTACATCCCATAAAAAGTCTTTATAAAAATTTTTACTGCGCACTACACTTGGTGTTTGACTTAGTAATTGTCTACGCACTAAACCCCCCCTTACGTTCCTCTGCGTTTGGCTTTTTAACCTTACATTAAACCTCAAGTTAAAACTTAACTTACTCCAAAAAAAAAATTTATTTTTTTTTTTTAAACGTTTACTTTTTAAAAAAGTTAAAGCCCACACACGCCAAGGCTTCAAAGGCCACTTTTTATAAATCCCTAGTTTATTTTTACTTTTTAATTTTATTTTAAATCTACTTTGCTTTACTAGTTTTGTTTTTTTTATAAAAACTTTTAAACCATAAAGCAAAAAAATATTTTTTATAATTTCATTTGCTTGAATATTTTTATTTTTTTTATTTATGTGAAACTTTCTTTTCACTTTTACATTACTGAACTTTTTGTTTATTTTTATTACTTTAGGATACTTATTGTTTTTTTTCGACTTTTTCACCAATTTAACTACAGCATATTTATCCAATTTTTTTATTTTTGCTTTTTTAAACCCATTCTGTAATTTTTTTTTTAATAATTTTTGGTGTGCTACCGTAGCTAAACCATTTTTAGCCTTTTTTATTAATTTTTTGGTTGCTGCGGTCTCTAAATCTATTTTCTGGTTTTTTTTTGTATTTAAAAAACGATCTAAACTTTTTACACGTAGTTTTAAAACCTTAAAGCGGTCTTGTAATTTATGGAATACAGGCATTTTCGGACCATACAAGGTATCTAACACCTTGACCAAGTTTGCTGTGCCTACTCTTTTTTTTTTCTTAAACCGTACACCCTCTTTCTTTTCTTTTTCTGCCTCTTCTAATAGGAACTTAGAACGCTCCGCCAGCTTACGCACTCCCCGCGCTTTTTTAGAAATTTTACCAATACGAGCTTGTTTATAATTTTCACAAACTGTTGTTATTTTTCCATAAAATTTCACACTTTGTTTAAGCTTTAAATTTTTTTTTCTGGCATATAACGACCATAAAGCCTGCGTCGTTTTTTTTTTTTGTCGTTCTAGTCTTAAGCTACGCTGTTTTAAGTACATAAACTTTAATAAGACCCTTAAACGTTTTTTGTATACTTTATATTTTTTTTTATTCATTAATAATTTTTTTTTATTGCTACAATCTAACGACGCCTTAAGTTGCACATTTAATATAGCCTGTTTAATCGCCACATCCACGTCCTTACTGTTAATTGCTTTCGCCGCTAAAAACCCTATTAACCCTGCCGGGTTTTTTGTGCCATCTTTTAAAACACTGTTTTTACTTTTTTGTTTTTTTACATCATGCTTTAAATTCCTATTAACCCTATCCTTTAAAATACTTAAACTGCTAATACTTTTTTTTATAATATCTGCTAATAGTCTCATGTTAAATATAATTAAAATTTAAAATATTTATTTTTTTTTTTTATTTATAATAAATACCATTATTAAACCCACACAGTCACATCTTTGTTTATTACTTAACGTCTTATACGGTTTACCCGGTTTTCTGACTACTTTAAACCGGGGCCACTTTTTAAGAACATCTTTTTTAAAACAGCGTAAAAATGTAGTTGCTGTGCTTGTATTAAAATAATAAGCTTGTCGGCGCCGTTTTAAAAGATTTTTTAAACTATTAAGGAACACACATAACTTTAATTTATAATAATAGTAATTTTTATATCGTTTTTTTATTAAACGTGACTTATCACGTTTATTATTTATCAATTTTAAAATACTTTTATGTTTTTGCACTTTATATGGTACTCTTTTTATAAGCTTTTTTTTGTATTTTAATTTTTTAAATAAAAAATTTAATGCTTTTTGTGGTTTTACATCCCACAAAGACCTATAAAAAGTTTTTAATTTTAACTTTTTAGCCCCTGTACTGCCTTTAATCCACATTATTTTTTTTTGAGTGGTAAATGTTGCACTTGTTTTATGCTTATTTTTTATTTTTGTAACAAAATAGCGTCGTGGCGCACTCACATTGTCTTTTTTTTGATTATTGTTCGTTGGCTTATTGACTTGGTTAGGGGCTTTCCAACCTCTCTGTTGGTCCGCCCCTATTCTTCTTTGATTATTGTCCGTTGGCTTATTGACTTGGTTAGGGGCTTTCCAACCGCTCTGTTGGTCCGCCTCTATTCTTCTTTGCTTATTGTCCGTTGACTTATTGACTTGGTTAGGGGCTTTCCAACCTCTTTGTTGGTCCGCCCCTATTCTTCTTTGATTATTGTCCGTTGGCTTATTGACTTGGTTAGGGGCTTTCCAACCTCTCTGTTGGTCCGCCCCTATTCTTCTTTGATTAGTGTCCGTTGGCTTATTGACTTGGTTAGGGGCTTTCCAACCTCTCTGTTGGTCCGCCTCTATTCTTCTTTGCTTATTGTCCGTTGGCTTATTGACTTGGTTAGGGGCTTTCCAACCTCTCTGTTGGTCCGCCCCTATTCTTCTTTGATTATTGTCCGTTGGCTTATTGACTTGGTTAGGGGCTTTCCAACCGCTCTGTTGGTCCGCCTCTATTCTTCTTTGCTTATTGTCCGTTGACTTATTGACTTGGTTAGGGGCTTTCCAACCTCTTTGTTGGTCCGCCCCTATTCTTCTTTGATTATTGTCCGTTGGCTTATTGACTTGGTTAGGGGCTTTCCAACCTCTCTGTTGGTCCGCCCCTATTCTTCTTTGATTAGTGTCCGTTGGCTTATTGACTTGGTTAGGGGCTTTCCAACCTCTCTGTTGGTCCGCCTCTATTCTTCTTTGCTTATTGTCCGTTGGCTTATTGACTTGGTTAGGGGCTTTCCAACCTTCTAAGTTTTTTAAAACTAATTCGTTCTGCTCCTTGCTTTTCCGACTCTTTTTGGAATCTAATTTTTGCTTAGGATTAGGAACTTCGTCACTTTTTTTACTAAAAACCTCCTTTAATAATTGAATCCTTTGTCTTCCTACCATAATAGCCCACTCATCCTTATTAAATTGCTTATTTTTTTCCACATTTTGGCTTTTATCATATTTTACCTTAATTGGCAGTTTTTGTCTTGGACTGACCTGCCCATTATATTGGTTGTGTACTTTCCGGCCTTCCAGGTTAAAGCTTATTTCACCCTGATTATAGCTTTTCTGACTCGTTTTTAAGTTATTATTTTGCTTCAAATTTTTATCATCTTCTTTAACCATAGCCTCATTCTCATTTTGAATTCTTTTTTTTGCCATTTGTGCAGCCCATTCACCCCAAGAAAATGAAGCCTCTTTTTCCTTCTCGGCGTTCTTATCATATTCTAACTTTGTGGGCGCATCTTGTCTTGAACTGTCTTTCTTATATACATGCCCATTATAATAATTGTTGAGGTTCCAACCCCCCTGGTTATTACTCTGCTTATAGCTGTTTTGACTAAATTTTAAATTATTATTTTGCTTCAAAATTTTATCATCTTCCTTAACCATAGCCTCATTCTCATTTTGAATTCTTTTTTTTGCCATTTGTGCAGCCCATTCACTCCAAGAAATTGGAGCATCTTCTTCTTTTTTTTGACTTTTATTATACCCCATTTTGGTTGATAAGTCCTGTCTTTGGCTGTCTTTATTATATCCTTTATTATCATTGCGGTAGTTAACATTAGTATTCCAACTTTTTTTATTAGCATCTTTTTTCCACTTTCTATTATAATTTTGCGCCTCATAAAAAACTTTATTTTTTTGCTCCTCTATAAACTTTTTTTGTCTTAAATAACGTTTACGTCTTTCTTCTTTCTCTTCTTTTTTTTGTTGTATTAATAAATTTCTTATTTTTTCTGCTTTTTCTAACATAGCTTTCCTATGCTTTAAAAGCTCATCAATTTTCTCTGGCGCTACACTACTTGCCCTATTCCGCAACCTATTAAATCTATTTACTAATATAACACTTTTTATTAAAAAATTTTTAGTTACACCTAACCTTAAATGTCGTAATAAAAATGGTAATCTTTTCTTGGACATAAATTTCAACTGTTTTTTATTCATGTTTTTATAAAACCTTTTTCTGGTAAAACTTGACACCTCAATTGCACGTCTTTTCATCTTTTTTAGGTAAAATTTTTTTATATATTTAAAATTTGATAACTTAAACTTTAACTTATGTTGTTCTTTATTTTTTAAATATAAACTTAAAATAAGTTTTTTTTTATAATTTTGTAAATTTTTTATAATTTTACCTACATACTTATTCCAAATTTTTTTTCTATGGAAAAATTTATTTAAAAATAATTTAAACACAAAAGTACTAAACAGCGGATACTGTCGTTCAATACTATATTTATTAAAGTATTTAAGCAGTCTTAAAATAAATAAATCATAACTTTTAAATGTTTTTGTTTCACGTCGTACGCGCTGTATATGCTGGATTTTATAATGTTTTTCCTGTTTTTTTAACTCTAAGGGACTAAAAGCACGTGGAAACCACCTAACACTGCTACTCATACTAATTTTTTCTCTTTTACCTTTTTTATATAAACGGTAACCAAACTCCGTATATACATCATGGTATCTCCGCACTTTTGCAAAAATTTCCTGTGCTTCACCTATCTTTTTGTAAAAACCTAAAGGAACTTTTTTATTACATAATTTTACAATTTTGTGTATAGTTTGATTTATGTAAATAAACTTATTCACGACCGTATCTAGACTACTTTTATTTTGCATATTAATTAAAATTTTTTGGTTTCTAAAAAAATTTAATAATTGTTTAAATTTATTTAATAATAATATGTTATAATGTTTACGCATTTCGCTGTGTTGTTGTTGTCTTAGTTTAAACCCGGCTAATACCCTTTGAGAAGTCTTCACACGATAAAACCGATAACGCTCACTTCTTTTTAAATAAACGTGACGGTGCAACCTATTCCTTTTTTTTCTACACTTTTTCAACGTTTTAAACACTGTTTTTAACCACGCAGACTTCCCCACATATTTTTGAAAAAATTTTATTTGTTGTAATTTAAAATAACCTTGACCATTACTTATTATTTTTTTTTGTAGTAGTAAATATTCTTTTTTTCGATGCACGGAATTTAAACATGCGTAGTATACATATGAATTTTTTTTCTGAAACATGGCTGTTTTTTTTAAGCGTAAAAACCACCATATCACAGGCTTTCGCGACTTCACACTTTCCCATTCAGCCGCTAACACTTTATTCACAAAATTGCCAGCTTGTCTTTTTTTTAACTTTTTATAAAAAATTAACATATAGGTATCAACTTTTTTTTTTGGAAAAAATTTAGGAAAAAGCTGATGAAACTCCATCCTTTGCACAGTTTGTGCTGTTTTAATTTTTAGTAATTTTTTCGGTAAAAAAAAACCTCTTAGCAATTTTTTTAAAACTAATAATTCCCTAGTCGTGAAATTAAGTGCTATTTGGTCTAAACTTTGTGTGCCGCGTCTAATGAAATAACGGATTAAAAGTTTAAATCTTTGACTACGCCGCGCTTCTAACACCATTTTTTCTTCTGATTTGCGTATCATTTCCTCTTCTGGCGTTTCGTAATTCCTAGCATTTTTAATAAATTCTTGCGTGGATAAAGGGAGGCCCGCTATATCCGCCGGTGTCATCCGCTTTGCTAACTTTTCTACATATGTTGCTTTTTTTTTCACCACGTAAACCGGTTTTGTTTTTATTAAAGCTTTTAACACTTTATCATCCATTTTTTTTTTTATATTTTTCTTAGTTAATTTAGTCTTATAGCTCAGGGGATAAAAACTTTCTAGTAGTTTTATTTTAAAGTTTTTAGAGGTTAAAGCTCCTGGTTTACGTAAACGCCACATACTCTTCGCATACTTTTTTTGTTTTTTTAAAAAAGCTTTCACTGCTTGATGTAAAGTTTTTCTAGTTAAATCCTCTTTTAATTGTTTTTTTTTACTTTTCTCACTTTCTTTTTCTTCATTTGTTAACACGTTTAAAACTAAACTTTTATAACGACTTAATGTATAATTTTGCGCTTGTAGTATATTTTTTATCCTTGTACTTTGTATTAAACTGTATACTTTACGTAACTTAGGTTGGCTTGTAAAGTTAACCCTTGGTTTTATTACTAACGCAAAAATACCCTTTCTACCCCTGTTCTCTTCACTTATTTTGTCACCTAAACTTTTTACTAGCAAGCGGCATAAATTTAATCGAAAACGCGTCGCATACTTTTTTTTAAATTTTTTTTTATGGGTTTTAAAATTATGTAAGTCTGCTATAACCCCACTTTTTACCTTTGAACTTACACACATTGCAACCTGGAATAACTTAGGAAACTGTAGCAAACTATATGAATGCATTTTTTTTACAAAATATTTTAAGGATGTTTGATAATGTTGCGATACTTCACCGCTAATTCTTATATCTTTTAACATATAATGTTGTAATAATGTTTCTATGCTTTGTCTTTTTTTTTCTTGGCGATTATAAAAAGATTGAAAAAGCATTCGATTTAAGTCTACACGTAATTCAGAATATAAATTGTCACGTCTTTTAAATTTGTAATAATTTTTTTTTATAAATAATGTTAAACTTAACCATTCATGTGAAAAATTTATATAGTATTTATTATACAAAGGGTTTAAACCTAAAAAACACTCCCCAAAATATAAAAATTTATTTTTAAAATATTGAGTAGGTTTTAGCGTTTGGCTAAAACCTAAAACTAAAAACGTTGTTAAGAAACTATGATTACGGTTTCTTTTATAAAGACCCTCTACCATATGCAAAGCTTCTCCTCGTCTTTTATTAATCCTTTTTTTTAAAACTCTATTAAATGTTTTTTTCATTTTATATAAACCTTTAGTTATATATAAACTATGCCATGTTTGTAACATTTTTACATAATCACCTTCTTTACTTCTCACTTCATAGTTTTTTCTCACAAAATGTGCATATAAACCTTGTTCTATTACTTCTTTAATACGCTCTGCTCTAAAATATGCTTGGTATTTCTCTAACCTTACAATAGAATAAAACCGCCTACGTACACCAAATACTGCCGGATGCAAATTTATCTTGTTATAAATGGCTTCTCCTCGTTTTGCTAAGCTTTTTAACCAGCCTTGCATTTTTATTTTTAAAACACCGCCTAACACGTTCAAACTTTTGTCCACAAATCTTAAATCTACCTCTTTTTCTAATACATATGCGCGCCAAACCCACCACACTTCTTTTTTACTGTTATAAAAATTTAAACGCACTAAAACCGTATCATTCGCCATAAACATTACTTTGTTATTCCAATAGGATAAAAATAATTTATTACGCATATATCTTTCACGTTTTCTTAAAACGCGCTCACTTAACGTTATTACTACATTTTTTATATCCTGCTCGTGTGTCCTATTTATCCCTATATAATTCCAAAAACTATAATGTCCAGCTCGAAAAATTACCGGATTTACTAAACCGCCCACTTAATTATTAATGCTCTTAAAACTTTATTGAATATAACTTTATTTAAGAATATTTTTAATCAAAATATTTATTCACTTTATCCTTTAACTTTTTTAATGTTTTCTTTTTTTTTTTTGATCTACTTTTTGGGCCCTTAGTTTTCCAACCCCAGGGTGAACAACTTTGTCTTCCTCCTGAACTCTTACCCTCACCGCCTCCCATTGGATGATCTACAGGGTTCATGGCTACTCCACGGCTTTGCGGTCTTTTTCCATTATGAAATGACGTTCCTGCTTTTCCTATATTTTTTAAAAAAAAATTTTCATTTGACACCTGCCCTACAACCCCTAAACAATCCCATTTAACATAATTTACTTGTTTTGACGGTAACTTTAAAGTCACATAGCCTACTCTACTGTGCTTTCTCACTACCCTCATACTAGTACCTGCTGCTCTACAAAATGTACCTCCTTGATTCTTCTGCATTTCAACCGTATTTACGTCCGCTACAAGCGGCATTGAATATAAAGGCATGCTATTCCCTTTTAAGGGTCGGTCTTTAAACATTGTTGTAGTTTCATCACGTTTATATACACCCGCTGGTGCTATTTTATATTGAAAAAAACTATTTGCTGACTTATATAATAACAAGAAACTATTACGTTGTCGTCGTTTTCCTACCCATTGAACTTCGTTCTTTATATTAAAAATTTTATTGTAAAAATTTATTTTATAGTAAAAATGCTTTTTTTTTTTTACTTTACCTCTAACTGTTATAACTCCTTGGTTATTTCTTCCACTATTTTTTTTTAAAATAATACGACATTGTTTTAAATACATTTTTTTTAATTTTCTATTGTTGCTAATATTTTAGCTTTCTTTAAGCGCATTTCTTTCAAACTAACAGGTATACTATCTATAATACCTTTTATATTTTTCGTAAAATAATTTTTTCTTACATTTTCCATAAATAACAAATGCTTTAAATATTTTTTTGAATATAATCTTACATTCGGAAACTTTAATCCTCGTTTTTTATGTTTGTAAAGATTATGTCGTTTCTTTTTATAGAAAAATTTTTTTATTAGCTTATCACCTCTGTAAACACCCCATACTTTTTTTAAAAAATTTAAACGATATAGTATATGTTTATGATACCTATACATTAAAATAAAATAATAATCAAAAGTGCTATATAGCACTTTTTTTATATAAACAATATACCAATTTTTTGTAAAAAAATCTCCCAATACTACATTTGTTAATATATAGCGAACTTTGTTACCCCAACACCAAGCATTTAAGCAAGTTTTCTCCCTAAAATTACCTATACTATTTACTTTTAAACTCATAAACCACATGTCTAACATGTTAATACTAACTTTTATAAGAAAATCTTCGGAGCTTGACATTTTTTTTATTAAAAAAACTAAATTTTTAACTAAATACTTTAAACTTGGCTTAAAAATATTATTTATTAAATGATAAATGTAAAATACTATTATTTTACGACTTTTAACGTTTTTAAAAACTAGCCTGCTTATTATGCCGTATTTACCAACTAGGCCACTAAGATACCTCGGGAGTAGTAGTTTGCTACTGTTTTTTTTTAACATTTTATTGAATCTTTTATGCTTTTTTTTTATAAAAGCTTTAAAATGTTTTCTTAAATAAATTTCTGCTTTTATTAATTTACTATACACACCTAGGTTTTTCACTTTTTGAAACTTTTTTTTAACTCTACGTGCTTTTTTTAATTTTTTAACCTCTTGATATTTTTTTTCTTGGATATTTTTTTTTCTATCGTAAACATACACTTCTCTCTTCTTACGATACTTTGCTAAATAAATACCACTTAACAAAGCATACCGTCTCCGGTATCTTAATGTTATAATTTCTTGATACACTTCATCGTTTTTTTTATAAAGCTGGCTTATACCCATGTACAATTCTTTAAACTCACGGGTTAAAACATTTACATAACTTTGTTGTGTATCAAATACTTTTTGCTGCACATGCTTCATCAACAACTGTACCGCTTTACTTATACTTTTTTGTTGGTTTAATAACTTAGCTTTTTTATAACGAACACGTCCTTTTTTTTTAATTGGCATTATAAAAAATACTTGTTCTAAACGTTTAATACCATCTATAATATAAAATAAACCGCCTAAACTTGATCTGCGTTCACTTTCATCTTTAAACAAATTAAACACGACTTCACGTATAATTTTTAAGGCTTTTTCACTTTTACCTTTTTTCATTAAAGTTTGTATACATATTAATACACGATGCTTATCGATTTTTTTTTTTATTTTACTCAATAAATCGTAAGCTTTAACTTTTGCGTTTATATAAACTACAGCATTTTGGCGTCTTAATAGTTTAAATTTTTTTATTCTTTTCATTGTTTATTTCTTTCTTTTTCTTTTCCTTTGTTTAGTTTATGTTCTTTCGTCGAAATTCCATACTTCGATAAACGATGTGTCCTTACAATACGCTCACTTGAATGGAAATCACGCATTCCTCTTATTAAGTGGTATCTAATTCCCGGTAAATCTTTAACACGTCCACCCCTTACCATTACTTCATTATGTTGTTGTAAATTATGGCCTTGCCCTGGTATATAACAGTTAATTTGTTTTTTATTACTTTTTAATCTTATTTTTGTAATTTTTCTATTAGCGGAATTTGGCTTTTTAGGTTTCATTATACGCACTTTCATCACTGTACCCGCTTTAAACGGGTGTTTTCCTTTAAAAGCTGGTACACTTGATCGCTTATAACGTTTGTGTTCGCGTCTACCTTTTCTGGCTGCTTGATAAATACTACCCATTTTTTTTTACAACCTTAATACACACTTTTATTATATTTATAAAACTTCTTTGCAATAAATACCAGCTTATTTTTTTACTCTCTATTAATTTTTTAACCATAATGTGATGTACCATTTCTTTCTCATACTTTTTCAAGCCTATAACTTTATAATAACGTTCTTTATTTTTTATTGTTGTACATGTATGCCCTACCTTATTTACAGGAGCCTTATTAGAACTTATATTTTTTATTAGATACCCTTTTTCCTCTAAATTTACAAGTTTTTTTTTCACTTCTTTATTTGTTGTTATTATATGTAAATTTAAGTACTTGCTTTTTGTCATAACTTTTAATTTTTTTTTTTATACGTAACTCTTCAAAATAATAGCGATGTTCTTGCCATTTTTTAAAATTTCTTAAAAATTTTACTCGAAGTTTATAAAAACGTATTTTATACTTATTTTTATGTTTTTTATTGTAATTACCTAACAATACATCATTATGCTTAGCTATTAAACTTTCATAGTTTCTGGTGTTATTAACTTCTGGCTTAAATACACCTCCTTTTATTAAATTTTTTAACTTTACATATAATAATAAACGGTTACCTTGCAAATTTGTTAATAAATTTTTAAACATTTCTTTATCCTCTAAAATGTTATTATTAGCCGTTAAAACTACAACTTCTGTAGTCTTTTTCCTATTTTTTCTTTTTTGTTTTTTTTTATTATAACGTCGTCGGGTTAAAAAAAAATAATTTAATGCTTTAATTTCTGTTTTACTATAAAGCTCGTGCGGTACTGACCACACTCTTTTTTTACCGTACTTTTTACTTTCTAATACTATTAAAAACTTTTTATACATGTCGTGAAATTTTATTGCTTTATATTTGTTATTGTTATTACTTGCTATGTAATAACTGTACACTGTTGTATAATAAAATTTAAACGTTTTATTTTCAAAAATACTAATTACAGTTGGTATCTTTACCCCAACACCATACTCACTTTGTTCGCTTTGTTTATTAAATTGATTTACAAATTCTGAAACATTTACACCATATGGGCTTAATATCGGCGATAGCGGGGCACCGCTTTTCGCTTCTTGGCTTTCTATTTTTACATAAATATCCCGAATCAGGGGGTTAATACCCATTGCTGCTCTTTTTTCCTTTAATTTCTTTTCTATAAACCTTAAATATGCTTCTTCTACATGGCCATGAAACCCAACTTTTGGCATTTTTTTTTATTTTTTAACACTACGTGAAAATTTATTTAGTACTTGTTTTGTAATTTTTATAAAAAAATATTTATAAATTTTTTAAATTTATTATAATTTTAATTAAAAAGCCACGTTAATAAATGATTATTTGCTAGCGAGATGCTTGCGCACCCGGGAGACAGGACTTTAACCTATATTGGTTGTTTTGGAAACAACTGTTTTAACATTTAAACTACTCCCTTTTGTGAAATTTATCCCTGGAGATGACCGGACTTAAACCGGTATTATATGTTTGCAAGACATATGTTCTATCTTTAAACTACATCCCTGTGGTCATCTTAATTATTAGTTAATTAATATAAAAAGATAAAGTTCACATGATAAATAAACTATAATCAGTGGGAGTGGAATTGAACCACTACCTTAGGATTATGAGACCCACGAGCTTCCGTTACTCCACCCACTTTTATCATGTGAACTTTATCTTTTTATATTAATTAACTTTTTTAAAAAATTATACATATAGACTCTATATAACCTAAGAAAAAATTGTTTGATTAACAGCACCCAACGAAACCACCAAATCCCGTGTTTAGTTACAAATTTTTTTTTTTTGTTATGATCCCAATAAATTAGTATAAATTTTGTACTTGTTGTTAGTTTCCATAAATTGTCGTAAATATTTAACAAGTATATATTGCAATATATTTCTCTCACATAAAAATAACTTAATAGTAACGTTACCAAGCAAAATATTAACAAGTTAATGTAAAAAATTGTTTCTAATATAACCACTTTATTTTTTTTTCTCATGTGTTGCGTGTTTTTACTAAAAAATTTTATGAAAAAAATTAAACTTATTAAAAAGGTGCTCCAAATTTTGAAAAACTCTTGTAGTATAAAAATATATGCACATAATAAAGTTATTATTAAATTTAAATATAGCATAAACTGTAAACTTTTATAAATTTGGTTTTCATTTTGTGTATTTTTAAATATAAAGTAAAGATACGTTATAAACCAAATTAATGTTGAAATGCCATATGTGATGTATGCTATTACATATAAATTATTTGTTATATTAATTATACTGCTAATTTTACATAAGTTGTAATATAACATTGTACACCCAGTTGTGTAATGATAAATATAAAATTGATTAAGTGTTAAAATTAATACAGATAATAGTAACAAAAAATCTAACACACGTGTTAAACTTCTTACATTTTTTATAATAAAACTTTCTTCTAAAAGAAATAATGCTTGCGTAATTATAATTACTACACTTAGAATGGTAAAATAATTTTTTCCTTCTAAAATTAAAAAAATATTAAATAAAAAAGTTATTATTTTAATTTTTGTTTCTAACAAAATATTTAACATTAGGTTTATTTTTCTTTCCCATATTTTTTATAAAAACGAAATAACGCTAATGCTAATGACCAGAGATTTTCTTCTTCCAACTGTTGCTCATTTTTTAAAATTTTTTTTTTTCTTTTTTTTCTTACATTTTTTTTAAATCTTTTAAATTTTTTAAAATTTAACTTAAGATTTTTCTTTAAAATCTTTACATTTTTTTTTTTATTAAACGCTGAGTATATTTTTTGTTTAAAAAAAATTTCTTGTTTTTCTTGCTCTTGTTTTTTTAAACAAAATTCTTCTACTTCATAAATACCGTGAAAATTTTTATATTTGTAAAATACGTTATTAAACGTATCACGTTCCAGAAACTCAGACCACTGATTAAAAATGTTTTGTGTCTCCGGTACATAAAGACCTACTCTTGTTATATTGTCGTTGATTACACTAAAAAAATAAAACTTACGCATTATTTTATGTTTTTTTAAAGTTTTTTCTTGTTTCTTAAGTTTTCTCCGTTTAAAAAGGTAAATCTCAGCTTTAGTCCTGCATTTGAATTTTTTTAAAGCCCCTGTTATAAAACCACACACCGTAAATTTTTTAAATAAAAAAAAAATTCCATGTAAATACCACGAAATTTTACAAAAAATTTTCATTCTTCTATAAGAAATTCTTTTTAACATAAAATCTGTATAAAAAAAAAACAAGTTTTTTAAACATTTAAAAAACTTGTTTTTTGATACAAAAATAACATCCATTACTTGTAATGTATTTGTGTAAATAACAATGTCGATTTTTTTTAAATGCCGTAAATAGGTATTTGTTGGTTTTTTACAAAAATTTATTAAAATTAAAGTTTTATATTTTTTTTCCTCTAATTTCTTTTCTTTAAATATGAAATTATCTTTATAAAACTTTATTAAATTTTTATAAAAAAATCTCATTGTAACATAATTATAATATTGCGATTAACGTAGTATTACACTACGTTAATCGCATATCGTTTTATATTTTTTTTTTTAGTTTATGTTTTTTTTTTATTTTATATTTTTTTTATCAAACAAAAGTTACACCCTTATTTATAATAAATGATAACTTATTTAATAAGATTAATATAATATTATTATAATAAAATATATATATATATGTTTTATTATAATAATATTATAAAGTATAGAGGTAATTACTATTCTTAATATATAAATCTACAATTTTTTATAAAAAATAAAATACTTAAAATATCGACAAAATAAATAATAAATTTTACTAACATTAAAATAATATTAAAATTATAAAAATATATGTATAACTTTTTTTTTTTAAATTAAAAATAATATAGTAAAATATACTAATAATAAATAATCTTCTTAATTATATTATCTTCAAAAAAATAGCGTGATCAAAAAACTTCATACAAGAGATTTTAACTTTTCTAAAATTAAAATAATATAAAAATAACGTTGTAACAAATAATAGTTTCATTACACTACACAATAAATTACTTAAAATATTTAATCTTTTAGTACATTGTTTTGTTTATTTACAACCTCATTATTTCCTTAAATTAAAAACTCAACCATAAAGTTTTAAATAAATTAAAATAAAATATAGTATTTATTTTGTTATCTTAAAACATAAACAAACAAATAATATAATATATTCCACTTAACTAATAACTATATACCTAAAGTTTAAACATCACTTAATTATTTAAAAATTTAACACAAAAACATAATGCAAAATAAAAATATATTAAGCCTCATACTATTATCAAATTATTAAAATTTTAAAAATAGCATACATTACATATTGAGACTAAGATATATTTGTTTATTTTACATATTAGGTCTTTAATCACATAGTTAGCTTTATCTTTTGAAGTACAAGATTTCAACCACCACGTTTTATAATAGTCTATTATTACCATTAAAATAATTAATTTTAGGCAAATCTTCTAACTTTTCACCTAAGTTATTATATTTTAAATAATTAGCTACCCAACGTTGCTACTGGTTAACAATTGGTACACCATTGTCATTTCGCATCCGGTCCTCTCGTACTAAGATTTGATATCCTTCAATTATCTATATTACGGCAGATAGGGTCCGAACTGTTTCGCAACGTTCTAAACCCAACTCACGTACCACTTTAATAGGCGAACAGCCTAACCCTTGATACCTTCTACAGCATCAGGATGTGATGAGTCGACATCGAGGTGCCAAACGATCTTTTTGATGTGGTCTCTTAAAAATCATTAGCCTGTTATCCCTAGCGTACCTTTTATCCGTTAAGTGATAGCCATTCCATGCTGTTTACATCAGATCTGCTATGACCGACTAACCATCTCTGTTTGATATGTCTATCTTACAGTCAAACACGCTTTTACCATTGAATTTCCTTTAATACAAAAAAACGTATCATAAGCGTGTCTTTGTACACCTCCGTTACTTTTTAGAAGGCAACCGCCCCAGTTAAACTACCACACATAAATTTGTTTTTCTTTATTTGAAATTAATTTTTTTTTTTTAATCAAAATATAAGAGCACCGCATTTTATTTAATCTATCCAAATCAAATAAACTACAGCCTTTAAATTACTTATACCCTGCTTCATATATACTTAAATATATAAAATAATTCTAAAAAAAAAAAAAACTAATCACAACAAATCGAAATATAGAGTAAATTAGAATTACAACACTTATTTTCACTTTTATCTTCTTTATCAACTAGCATTGATAAATCTTAAATATAATGTGTTATCCTTTATATTAGTTCTAACTTAAACAATAAATGTATATAGTTAAGGTGCATAGGGTCTTTCCGTCCCACCGTAAATATTTCGCATCTTCACAAAAATTTCAATTTCACTGTGTTAATACTGGAGACAGTGAGAAAGTCGTTAAATCATTCATGCAGGTCGATAATTATTCGACAAGGAATTTCGCTACCTTAGGATCGTTATAGTTACAACCGCCGTTTATTGGAACTTATATCTTCTTCTCAAAAAAAAAAATTTCGCTTACCAACACCGGGCAGACCTCAGACCCTATACATCATCTTACGATTTAGCAGAGTCCTGTGTTTTTAGTAAACAGTCGCTTTCTCCCATTTCTTTATTTTACATTTAAGTCCTCGATATCCCGAAGTTACTGAGTTATTTTGCCGAGTTCCTTCAGTATTATTAGCACAAACACCTCGGTACACTAATACCAACCCACCTGTGTCGGTTTATAGTACGGTCTACTTATATTACATTTTTTATTAATATAATATCTCGCATATTAGTTTTTTTTAACATCATTTTTTATATTATTAAACTTTTCCTTCAGTTTAAAACTAATAAATAATGGTCACTTTTACACAGGTTACGTAATATTATACAACCGCTTACCCATCAAAAATAGTAAACACTTTCTTTCTTAGGGACCGACTAACTTTTATTTGTTTTTCATGTATATTTTTTTTAAGATAATTAATTATTATAGGATAATAATCATCTTTTTTTTTACAAAAAAAAAACCTTGGGTTTTCGGTGATAATGTTTCTCACATTATTATGTGTTACTCATGCCAGCATTCTCAATTGTGACTTCTCCATGAATACTTACGTACCCACTCACAATACACAACGTTCTGCTACCATCACTTGAATTCATAGCTTCGGTTAAACATCTATTCCTCATTTAATTTTTGATGAATTATAACCTTTCTATACTTTAGCGAGCTGTCACGCTTTCTTTAATGGATTACTGCCGCCAGGTCAACCACCTAAATATTGATTTTACTCCTTTATATTCACCTTGTCTACTTCATGCTTTTATTAGAGACCTTAGCTTATGATCTGGGCTCTTCCCCTCTTGACAAAGAACCTTCGCGCTCTTCGTCTGTATGTATACAGCTTTTTAATGTTATTCGGAGTTTGATTCGTGCTTGGTTGAGTATTTATACCCTCCTTACATAATTAGTTGCTCTACCTTCATTAAAACCTTATATACTCCCTACTTAAATAAATTTCGCAGAAAACCAGCTATCTCCTAATTTGATTAGCCTTTCACCCCTAATTACAAATTATCCCTGTATATTGCAACATACTAGGGTACAGTCTTATACTTACTCATAATTAGCTCATTAGGTTTCGGGTCTAATTTAAATAACTACCGCTTTTTAAAGCTTGCTTTCACTTCGTCTTCACTTTACAGCTTAAACTCGCTATTTAAATTAACTCGCTGGCCCATGATGCAAAAGGTACACTGTAACATAATTTATTTAATTTATAAATAAATATGCTCCAATTGTTTTAAGCATTTAATTTCAAATTCTTTTCAATCTCGAACTCAATTCTTTTCACCTTTCCTTCACAGTACTTGTTCACTGTCGCTTTGCAATCTATATTTAGCCTTTGAAGATGGTACTCCACTTCTCAAATAAATTGTGTTATTATTTTACTCATTTATTTGCATTTTTTAGTACAGGTTTATTTATACCTTGGTTTCCCTTTAAGGTATTACCTTTGATATTGTTTATACAGGACTATCACCTTCTTTGGTGTAGTTTTCCAACTACTTAACTTATTTTAAACTATAAGTTAAGTAGTTTTCCAACTACTTAACTTATAGTTTAAACTATAAGTTGATATGCTAACCAACTCATATCAATAACCTAAAAAATACATAATGGGCTTATTTTTGTACTTTCGCTCGCCACTACTTGCACAATCTCGGTTGATTTCTTTTCCTTTCGCTACTAAAATGTTTTAGTTTACGAAGTAATTTTTTGATATTTATTATTTAATAATGTTTTCATTTAATATAAAACTATTAAATGCATCAGTGTTCTCACCAGGATACAGAATACTTCACACTTTTTATTTATATTCTTTTTCGCTTTCTCCACGTCCTCCACTATTGCAAGCTAGGTATTCGTTAAATGCTTTATAATTTTTTATGTCATTTTTTTCAAACGTTTTTTTTTTTGTTAATTTTAATACCTTAGTTAACTTCATTGTCAAATACTAAAACTATAGTGTCAATCATTTTCATTTCATATTACTCGTAATTTTCTAACCTTTTACTCTCTTAAACATACTGATTTCCAAAAAATTTTAACCCACTTAACTTTATAAAATCCAAAACGCTTTTTTTCGACTAAAATATTCGACGCTTTATTTATTCACTTTTATTAAAAAATGTACTTATTCAATAACCACTTTATATAAAGTATTCTTTTTTTTTTAAACAACCCAGACTTTACGCGGTAGCTCTGCCCTTTGACCGCGCTTACCACACGCCTAAACACTAATTTGTTTCAAATAAAACAAATTTTATTATAAACTTACCACGTATAAGCTTTTATTTAAGTCTAGTGCTATTACTTTTTTTTTTACAATATTTTATAAACAATTATAAAATAATTATAAAAATTTTTAACGTTTTTTCGACTCCTTTTATAAAAAAAAAAATACACCATCACTTATCTTTGCCTTAAAGAAAACTCACCACATCCAATTACGTCCTGTACTATATATCAAAACGTTACCTTTTTAATTATTTTAAAAATTTATAAGTAAATTTATTAAATGTAAAAAAGTTTACGTTATTTTGCTATACCTCTTTGTTTTTAAACCAACACTTTTTTATTTTTTTTGTTTAAGCTTATATAATATTTCAACTTAAAACTAGACACTTAAGCCATAAGTCTTTATCTTTAACTCTTTTTTATATTTATAATACTGGTTAATACATAAACATTATAAATAATATAAATATTAACCAGTTTAAAATAATACATAAAAATATAAAAACAACACTAAATTTATTTTATAATAAATCACTTTTTTTTTTTTTTTAACCGATGCTTAACACCTCCTTTCTTAACCTTTACCCTCAAATACTAAAACTATAGTGTCAATCATTTTCATTTCATATTACTCGTAATTTTCTAACCTTTTACTCTCTTAAACATACTGATTTCCAAAAAATTTTAACCCACTTAACTTTATAAAATCCAAAA
>Ga0207433_10004608_pt1 | contig 25276 bp, 11 predicted proteins | sample YelNatPaOPGAMG01_FD_187559 | JGI IMG/M metagenome (GOLD analysis project Ga0207433, IMG submission 187559) | Hot spring thermophilic microbial communities from Obsidian Pool, Yellowstone National Park, USA - OP-RAMG-01 (SPAdes) (version 3) | ecosystem: Environmental > Aquatic > Thermal springs... | reverse complement strand
ACCTTCGTTTTCTAATACACTACTCTCTTTATTTTTCAAATCCAAGCCGAGTTCCTCAATCCTCTTTTTCTCCTCATTCAACAACTTCTCTCTTTCCAAAAGTTCTCTCTCTTTCGCTGACAATTCTTTCTCTTTTCCTTTTATCTCATCAGATAACTTCGCTAACTTTTCTTCCTTCTCAATCAATAACTTCTCTTTTGCACTTATCTTAGATTTATCATCTGAAATCATCACGCGCTCTAATTCCAACTTGTTTATTTCCTCTTTCAATCTTGCCTGCTCATCAACTAAAATATGCATCTCATTCTCTATATTTGCACTCTTTAATGCAATTTCATCCTCGATTTTCCCAAGCCTTAACTGCTCTTCTTTTAACTTCTCCTTCTCTTTATCAAACTCTCTCTTCTCTTCTTGAAACCTCTTTCTTTCTTCTTCTAACTTTTTTATCTCTTCATTATAACTTATCTCCTTAAATTGCAGCTCCTCATTTACCTTCTTTAACCTCTCTTCTTCATCTTTTATCTGCTTTCTAATAACATCAATATCTTTTTCCGCATCTATTCGCTTGCTATTCTCTCTCGTTAGCATCTCTTCTCGCTTATCTAATTCTGCTATCCTTTCTTCTAACTTTATCTCCTTATCACCTATACGCTCATATTCTTTCTCTAACTCAATACGCATTTTCTCAATTTCTTTCTCCTTCTCTTTTATCAACTCTCGCTCTTTCTCTATCTCCCCTTTTTCCCTTTCAAATCCCATTATATCCATCTTCAACTTTTTCTCTTTCTCCGCAAGCGCACGATATTTATTATCTATCTCTTCCCTTTCTTTCTTAATCTTCTCATCTTTCTCTGCTAAACTGCTCTCTATTGATAAAATACTCATCTCTTTCTTTGATAATTCCACTTCTTTTACCTTAAGAACAGATTCCAACTTCTTTAATGAGTCTTCTGCTTCTTTTAACCTTTTTTTCTCTAATTCTAACTCCTTCATCATTTTCTCTTTTTCTTCTAAAACACTTCCTTTTCCAACAACTTGCTCGACTTGTAATAACTCATCTTTTTTACCCTCAGGCTTGGGCTCAATCTTCGCTTCAATCTTTGCCTCAGTAGTTTCGGGCTTGGGCTCCTCTCCCTTTTTCTCACTTGTTTTCTCTTCTTCTGCTTTTGCAGAACCTTCACTTTTTACGGCTTTTGCCCTATCCCTTAAGCCCACATCTACCACCCTACAATCCTAGTTTTTTCATCAATGCATCATACATCTCATAATACTCTGAATTCGCAAATTTCTCCACTTCCTCTTCCGGCAATTTCCCTAACAATTCATCTATAACTTTCAATATCTTCCTTAACTCTTCTTCGAATTTCTCTTTATCCTTAATCATTGCATCTTTATCTGAAATCGCTTTCTTTAACTCTTCAATTTCACAAATCTTTTTCTTAATATCTTCTTCTTTTACTCTTAAATCATCTTCCAACTTCTCTATCGTACCCTCTAACGATTTTATATTATCCTGTTCAAATAACAATTGGCTCTTTGCATCCTCAAGTTCCTTAATTCGATCTTCATATCCTTTCATATTTTCTTTTAATCTCTCTAAACTTGACAATAACTCAACCTTTTCATTCTCTAATTCCTTTATTTTTGACTTCATAATCTTCTCTTCTTCTTCAAGTTCCTTCTTTTCCAATCCATTTCTCAGTTTTTCTTCTACTTCCTTTAATTTGTTTTCCAATTCTTTCTCCTTTAATTCAACTTCACGTTCCTTTCCTTCAATTTTCTTTTTTAATTCGTCCAGCATCTTTTCCTTTTCTCGGATCTCCTCTTCTTGTTTTGCTAATGAGTGGACTGAACTATACACTTTTGCAGACTCTTCTGACAATGCAAGTTCAAGTGCTGTAAGTTCTGCTTCTTTTGCTTTTAATTTCGTTTCTAATTCTATAAGTTCTTTCTCTTTTGCTTTCAAAGTCTCCACAGTTTCTATTTTTATATCCCCAAACTTCAACTCAAAATTCTTCTGTTTTTCCATCAATGCATTCTCAGATTCCGCAAGCCTTTTCTCTCGCTCCACAAGCTTTGCCTCTAGTTCTTTTAATTCTATAAGGTCAAGTGTCCTCTGTTCTATCTCTTTTCTTAACTCCTCTTCTTTACTATTCAATTCTTCTTCTTTACTACTCAACTCCTCTTCTTTCTTTTTTATCCGCTCCTTGTTCTCTTGGACTGCCCTTTTTAATGCCTCCTCCATCTCCCTCAACCTTTCTTCCTTCTTCTTAATCTCTGCCTGCTCTGCAAGTATCTTCTCTCTCTCTTTAACAATTTCTTCAGGGGTCGATCCCAAGCCAATCCATTTCTTTTCTAACTCTGCAAGATTCGCCCCAAGTTCTTTATCAACTTCAACAGCATCATTTTTCATCTTAGATATCGATGATATTATATCTTCCATCTCTTTGAAATATTGCTCCTGCTTCTTCAACTCTTCCTTCTCTTTTATCTTCGTTTCAATTTCTGTTTTAAGCGTCTTTTCCTTATTCTCCTCAGGTTTATCTTTATCCTTCTTTCCATCGAACACTGCTTTAAAAGTATTGAGCGCAGTTTTAACATCTTCATCGATTTCTTCGTTCTGTCCATTGTGAACTTCTGCTTTTTCATTTTTCACTTCTTTCTTTGCTTCTTTTGTCTTTACAAAAAGTGCGTTATCTATTAACTTTTCAACATTTAACTCAGGAGCACATCTTGCATGTGCTGTCTTTTCATATATCATCTTTATCTCATCAATTTCATGTTGGGTGGTATAGTGATACACCTCTACTATAGTATCTTTCTCGAAACTATCTATTATTACCTTCTCTACCGCTGCCATTCCAAAAGTTTGTATATTTGAATTGTAAGTCGAAATCGCAGGATTCCCTTTTAGAAAAAACAAAAACCCCACGGAAACTCGACTTGTCCCACTAAGAATTGTTTTTAAATACCCATCTCGTGAAACTCGCTTGAACTCACGATATACATTCCTAAGGGTGTCAATCCCCCCACCCATTGTCTTAACTAACTTTCCCTTAGGTATCCTCACTTGCCAACCTCCATTTTTACGAATAATGCCTAAGCGCTTTCACGTACAGCAGATTTATCATTTATCTTTTTCCTTTCTTCGTATTTATTCCAATTTATGAATTTATACTCCCTTAAAGTATTCTGCACTTCTCTTATAGCATTCATCTGCCTTTTCACATTCTCCTTTTGCTCTATATAGGTCTCCTAAATGACTATATATTTTTGCAAACTCTTCTGCATCTTCGATTTTGCTCCCTTCAGCAAGTTTCAGACAGGACATATATGATTTTATCGCATTATCATAATCACCTAAACTGTGGTACACCTCCCCTAGATTAAAATGCACTTTTCTCAGACTCTCAGTCGCATTCAACCCTTCAAGGATACTTAATGCGTTCTTATACTCTTCTAATGAATTAAGATAATCCCCCTTCTCCCAATAGATTATTCCTAAATTATTATGTGTCTTTGCAATTATCTCTTTTGAACCTTCACGAGAATATAACTCTAATGATTTCTTATAGAACTCAATTGCCTTATCCCATTCAGATTTCCTGTAATATATAGAACCAAAGTTGGAATACGCCTTTGCCAAGCCAACCTTGTTATTCATCCTCAACATCATCTCAAGATATTTATTATAATACTCAATTGCATATTCCCACAAGTTCTTTTCTCTATACAAATATCCAAGCCGGTCGTATGACTTGGCTAAACCTTCCTGACTTCCTGAAGTTGTTGCACATTCTATTGCACACTCATAATGGCTCAATGCTTTGTTCAATTTTCCCCAAGCCATCAGGATATCTCCTCTCAATATTGACACTTCGCACCATTCCGCATCTTTAAAATCTTCTCTTTCTAACTCCGCAAGAATAGAATCTAACTCTTCTAAATGCCCTTCTTTTATCATCTCTTCTCCTTTTTCAACTCCTATCTTTATAACTTTGCTATGTTCTCCTGCCCTCAAATAGTGATACATAGCCTCAATCGCAGATGGTAGGTCCTCTTCACCTTCATAGTATTTCGCAGCACACAGATGGTAGTAACTCTTCTGCTGTGGCGTTAAACGAGTATAGAAAAATTCACGAATTAAATCATGTATGTCATACCTTTCAAACGAAACCTCTTGTACTAACGCCCTATCTATTAACTTATCTAATGCTTCATAGCATACTTCCTCATCAACAAAAAATGCCTTTGAAGCAACAGGATACCTATATACAGATGCAATCCTTAACAACTTCTTTTCCTCTGGGGCGAGTTTTGAAAATACCTCTTCATGAACGAATTTCATTATGTTATTTTGCATTCCAAAATCATCAACAGATTCCAGAAGTTCAAGAGACAAGGGATGCCCCTCTGTAAGCCTATATATCTCATCAATAACATCTTCGTCAACTATGTTTCTTAATTTCAAAATCTCCTTACTTGATTCTTTATCAAGCCCTCTTAACTTCATCTCTGCAATAATCTCTTTTACTGCAACTGCACGCCTATCATAAAATCCAGGTAGCCTCCTTGTCATTATTAAAATCTTTACCCCTTTTATCCCTTCCATTATTTCTGTAACTGCTGCAAAGAATAACGAAATTTCCTCAACTGATTTTTGATAATCGTCAAATACCATTAGGGCAGTTAATTCTCTTATGTCCTTTTCAAATGCCTCGACTGCACTGTTAATATCTATTGTTTTTGCTCCTTCAACATAAGTTTTAAGCCCTTTTTTTCCACATGCATGCAAAAATTCAGAAATCTGCATCAGCACGTTGCGCAAAGTATCCCATTCATGAAAACGATACCAAAATGTATTCATTGTTTGCTTATACTCAGATAATACCTTTAACGCCAAAGTCGTTTTCCCAATACCTGCAATTCCATGCACTATCACTATCTTATGCGTTTCAATTAAATCCTTTATTTCCTCAAGTTCCTCTGTTCTTCCAAAGAAATATCTCATCTTAGGAGCTCTTATCGAGAAATCGACAAGTTCATCCCCTTTAGGTGCACCTTTTTTAAGTGGTACGGTAGAATCAAACACTCCCACAGAATCTATATGTCTTAAAATGTCAAGAATTGAGGGTCTGGAATTTATTAGTGTATATATCTCACTAACTTGGATTGTTCTAATTTGCCCACTTGCATCCTTGAAATTTATCTTTAAGGTTTCTATAGTCTCTCTTAATTTCTTTGCTTGCAAATATCCATTAGGTGTTAAAAAATAAACTTTCTTCTTTCTTGCATCTCCTTTAACATGTGCAAGCCTCTCAATTACTAAGCCCTTAGACATTAACTTTTTCATTGCCCGAGGAACATTGTTCCATACAATACCAACAGAATCCCCAATCCCTTTTTGTGCAACTGCCTCTGGGACCTCGTATTGCTCTGAATATTTCATATAATCCATTAAATGAAGAAGAATACGTTCATGAACCGTGAACTGGAAGCGTGTAACGGTTTCCATATTTGTTGGATAGATATCACGATATAAATAGTTGGCGTTTCTAATTTCCATAGATTAGTTCTGCATTTTTGAGGTCTGCTTTTTCAATCTAGTTAGATAATGTTTTGCTTCCTCCTCTGCCCGTCTTGCAAACTTTTCTGCTTTAGAAGCATTCTTGCTACGAAGATAGGTACGCCCAAGCCTTATCGGCCCTGCGATATCTTCTTTTTCCGCTTCAGAAAGAACCCCTGCATCTGTAAGTTCTTTAAGCCGTTCTTCACACCATTTCAACTTCTCTTCGGCTAAATTCAATCGCTTTACTGTTTTCTTTGCTTCTTCTTTTTCAGCCAATGCTCTTTCGGAATCTTTACTTAGCAAAATTGTTTTTCCATCGTCTTTTTCTTTCGATTCACTTTTTACAACACAAAAAAGTTCCTCACTTCTAATACTCTTCAACTCAATATCTGTCTTTTCTTTTGGTTTGCTTTCAATCTCCATAAATTCCACTTTAATTTCGTTCTTAATTTCCTTCGTTTCGGGCTCTTTGCTCTTTTTTATTTCTTGTTTATTTTCCAAATTATTATCCAAATTAATCTTTTCATTTGTTGTAGATGCAAATCCATCCTCTTCTGTCCCCATTTCATCTACTTCCTCATCCATTTTTTCGATTTCGTATGTAATTACCTTTTCCATTGCAGGCATCAATTCGACCTTTTCCTCATTCTTATTTTCTTTTTTATTTATATCTATCATATCTGTTTTATCTATTCTGATACTACCTGTTAACTCTTTACTTTCCTTGACCAGGAGATACTCGGGAACTGGTGCATCTGGTTGTATTCCTTCCTTCTTCGCTGTTTTATTATTTTGCAAAACGTTTGTTACATTTATTCTACTTTTCTTATCTTTCTTGAATTTGATTTTCAATATACTTCCATGCTCATTTGTCTTGGTTATAACATACCAAACAATAATGCAAAGAAACACAACTAAAAATATGGTTATCGCATATCCGCATACCGCAGTGGTAAACCTGACCAAGCCTTCAAAACCTGTTTCTGGAGATATCACCTTAATTTGAAAATTAGTGCTATTAGACACGCCTAGCTCATCGAAGATATCTACCTTAACTAAAAAATTCCCACACTGTTCAAAAAGATAAGTTGTATTCCCAATTTCTGTTACCCTTTCTTCTTTCCCATCGCCATCAAAATCCCATACAAATTTGCTTATTCTACCATCCAAATCTTCTGCAATAATTGAGAAATATACATTTTCACGTAGGCGCACAACTTCTGAATTGCTGTTGGCTGAAACAATTTGAGGCGCCCTATTTTTAATCTCAATCGTCTGTAAAACAGTTGCCGGTTCTCCTGCAGAATCAACAACTACGAGTTCCACTTCGTATCTTCCAGGTCGAGAATATACATGTTCACAAATAACTCCTGTCCCCACAAAACCATCGCCGAACTTCCATAGATATATCATGTATTCCTCTGGTCCATCAGCATCTTCCGAAAATGTGGCATTAAAAATAACGATATCCCCCGTATAAAAAGTTGAACCTTGAGAATAGGTTGTATAAAAAAACCAAGCCTTTGCAGGGGTGTTATCTACAACTAGTTTCTTTATGCAAGATACACTTTGGGCGTCTCGGTCATCTATTACTATGAGGGAAATATTAAAAATACCATAAGTGTAAAACCTATGCTGAACTGTTTTTCCATATTCTGTTGTTCCATCTCCGAAGTTCCAAATATAGGTAGTTATATTCCCATCTAAATCAAATGAGGAACTTGCATCAAAACAGAAAGTCGTTGTGGAATTTCCCCTAATTGGTTCAATCGAAAAATTTGCAGATGGCGGAATATTTTGTACACGAACTTTGAAACTCGTTTCGTTTATCCCATTTAGATTATCTGTTACATGCAACTGCACAATATATGGTATTTCGGAATAGGTGAAAACGTGAGTGGCATTTGCAGTGTACGATACACACCCATCGCCAAAATCCCAACTTACATTTACTATATCTCCATCTAAGTCTGCGCTAAATGACGAAAAAGAGACAGGTTCTATCGAGGAAACGTTATATGTTTCATAGGGCTTTATCTCCAAATTTGAGATATATGCTTTTATGATTGGTAAACGGTTGTTTACAGTTATCTCAAAAGATGCAGGCAAGCTCTCCAGCCCTTTTGTATCACGCACAACAACTCTCGCCATATAGGGTTTTGAGGAGGATTTTGTATAAATATGCGAGGCGTTTGGTAAACTCTGCCAAGAAGTTCCGCTTCCATCTCCGAAATCAAATTTATATGCAAAAATTCCATCTTCATCATAAGAACTTGATGCATCAAAAATTACCGGAACCAAAGATAAAGTCTCATTTACCTCAGCATTCAAGATAGCAATTGGTCTATTGTTCACCTTTACATCTATCGAAGCAATATTGTTCCCAAGATTTTCATCAAAAAGAGTTTGGTTGTCAATGAATGCGGTTATCTTAGTAGTATTTCGTAAAACAATCCAATTTATCTCTATTAAATATGCATGTCCAAGCCCAGATATATCAACTCCATGTATTTCTTCACTTCTGTTAATTCCATCTTCACAAACAGTTGCAAATACATGAAGTCTTCCGGAACCGTTATCGTGTAAATCCTGCACAACGATACTAATAACTATCTCTTCGCTTTCATTTGGAAATTCATTAGACAAATAGATGTCAAGTATTGCCAGATCCACATCAGCAGGCAACTGTGCGCTAACTGGATTAGAAAAAGTATGATGGTTATCTTGTAACATATCTATAACTTCAAATAAAAATACAAAATAGCATATTATTCGAAATATATGACTTAATCCATGGTGGACGCCACAAAACTGCTTTTTCGATATAGAGTAGATCCTCCCACCAAAGGTAATAAGATTTTGCATACTAATAATCGCTTTGGTCATAGGGTATCTTAAGTGTATCTTAAAAATAAAATAGCAAGAAAATAATTAAGTATTTGCTTTTGCCTGGGATAATTATATGATAATATACCATTTCAATTAAGAAAGAATTTGATAATAATCAATGATATATTTTCGAAAAATATTTAATATAGACGAAACGATAACACCTCGGGTTAGGTATGTTTACTCACATGAATGCTTTTGTTATGCTGAATGAAAGTCGCTTATCGTTTGGTCAAACAGTATGTGCAATTCACGAAAATGAGAGTAAAAAAAGTAGGTTTATGTTTGAAGTGTTCAACTTTGGCTTGGAACAAAAGTGCAAATCGGTTTATTTTTATTGGGGAGACATTCAAACTTTCAAAGATAAGTTATACGAATACGGCTTGGACTTAGAAAGTGAGGAAATTAAATCAAATATCGAAGTTCACGAAGCAGATGGGTATTATAGAATGGTAAATATGGATTTTGAAAAAATGATTCTTAAACTAATAGAATCTATTAAAGATGCTTTAAAAGAAGGATTTAAAGGTTGTATAGTATCAGGAGACGTAGGCTGGCCAATTCGTACTCAAGAGGCAATACAGAAATATATAGGCTATTACCTCAAGTTCAAAAACACCTGTCCAAATTTACCTCTATTAAGAATAACTAACTTTGAAGCAGATAAGGTAAGCACAAGACTTTTAATAAATCTTCTTCATTCTCACGATATGGTTCTATGTAGTGAACTCTCACTTCCAAAACAGAGCGCAATAGTTTCGGAAAAAACTAAAGAGAGGAAACAACAGAACATTGCAAAGGTAATAATGAAGAATACCAAGCCGCTCTCTTCTTGTTATAATAAGAGATTGTATAAGAAAAAGGTTGTATAATAAGGGGTACGTTTTTTCGTATCTATTTTTACTATCTTTACTATCAAGGAATTACTTACCTAACTTCCGCCTGTTAATAATGGCAGAACAAGGACTATAGCAACGATAGTTCCCATGAGTGCCTCTCCTACAATTAGACCTGTTGCAATCATATATGTTTCAAGTAACTTAAAAGTCCTTTGTTTTTCAGACCATTTTTCAGCCTTTGAGCGTTGTTCAAGATACTTTATCTGCCAGTAATCACGCAATGCGCCTCCTAAGAGTTGAGGTGTTGTTATAGATAGAGGGAAGTACATTCCCAAGCCAAATGCAGTCCCCATCCCAGTCATTAATTCTGCAAAAATTCCAATAAGGATTCCTGCAACAAATAGATTATAGTCCATGTGTCCACCTGCAAGCGCTTGTGCAAAGGTTGCAAATGCATTTGCTTGAGGTGCTTCAAGAGGTAGTTTGTCCATTGCAAGACCATACGAAAGAACAGACGCGCCTATTGCAGATACTATTGCGCCTGGGACAAGACCTGTGAGTTCGCCTTTCATAAGATGATATGGTCGGTTGCCTATGTAAAGACCAGTCTTGAAATCGCTCGTTATATCGCCTGACATTGCAATCGCACATCCAAAAACAGTTGTGCCGATAAGTGCCATTATAACTGTCTGGGTTGAATCCATGCCTGTCAATTTAAAAACAACGAATAGCATTATCAATACTATAAATGAAGTTCCAGATACTGGGGTCGTTCCAGTTTCGCCCATGACTTTGACTGCAATCGCACCCAAGAAGAAAGTAAGAATTACAAGTAAAATTCCGAACAAAATCGATTGACCTATTGGATATCCTGCAACGATAAATACCAATGGTATCCCTATTAAGGCGATACCCATCATTAAAGGAATATGTGTTATAGGCCATTCATACCAACCCAAGCCCTTAACATAGTCTTTTCTTTCGCCTCCTTTCCCGGATGCTATCTTGAACAAATCGTCCATTGCTGTTTTGAACACAGGTGCCATTTTTAAAAGACCTGTTACACCACCGCCAAGTATCGCACCAACAGCAATGAATTTTGCAACTTTTGAGAATGCAGTCAACGAAGGTACTGCGAAATTCTGAACCGAGACGTAAAAACCATCAACCGCAGAATATATGGGAACATTGAAGATGACAGCAAGTGGAACTATAATGAACCAAGTTAGCAAAGAGCCCATCGAGATAAGAAGGGCAGTTCTGAATCTCATAAACCAACCAGATGCAATCTGTATTGGAATTAAGCCAAAAGAGAGATGGGAGTATACTGCAGTTTCGTACGGCTGAATTATGTTACCCTGTTCATAGTATTTTCCACCGAATATGATATCTAAAGGTGCTTTTCCGTCGGATACAGGAAAATCTCGGAAAAAGGTAAAGCACATAGTTGCAGCTGCCCAACCTGCAACCAATTTAATGCTCTTCCGAGCCATCTCTGCCCCGCCTGTTGTTATGCTATTTGCAATCTCCATTAATTTGATACCTGCCTCGAAGCCAGGCATGGGCAAGGGGTCTTCAACTAGCCAAACACGCCTAAATATTATGAAATAAAGAGCACCTAGCATTCCTCCTAAAATAGACGCCGTAAGAGCAACCGAAATAGATGGTATGGTCTCTATCAAAAATACATTCTTTCCATTTTCCACGCCAATCGCATAATCAGGATGGTAAGCAAGTAGATAAATCGCAGGATAGGTAAATACAAATCCTATGCAAATCTTAGATGCGCCTGTGCTTGCTCCTGCAGATACATTTACTTCAGTAGGACGCCACTTAAGACCCAAGCCTAATAGGTATGCAATATACCAAGAACCACCAACGACCATTCCTACTTTTAGTCCCACATATTGATTAATCAAGGCGAATACCAAGCCGATACTTATCCCAATCAATACCTTGGGCCAACTCCATATTGAGGTTCTGAACCCTTCGGCGCTTCTGTTCTTTTCTTCGAGATATTCTTCGAGTATTTCTGTATTGAAATTTGCAAACATTTCGGTATCGAACCATTTCAGTTTACCTTCCTCAATTGCCTTAAGTCCTCCAGGTGTTATAGGTCTCCGATATACAGAATCTCGAACCTTACCCATCTCGACACTCTCTTTATTTTCCAAAAATACGTTCTATTACTTAAACCCTATTAATCTATCTTCTTTCTTGGATTTCAGATAAAGACATATGTTCAAGCGTTTGTTCAGTTGCATGTCTTCTTTCGGCTTCGAGTTCTGCAACGCTCATTTGGAATAGAGATAATATCATGCCTGATATAACAAGCCCTAAGAGCGCACCTGGAATAGATAACTTTTTTGCTAACTTGCCAGCTTCCCCATATCTGCCTTCTTTAAATGGAAAGTATATGCCTATCAAAATCATCAATCCAGTTACGAAGCATAACAATCCTACGAGGAGGAATCCAAGCCAAAGATTTCCAACACAGGTTGTAGAAGTTTGTGAAACGAAACCAGCATCTTCTGATGAAGGTCGAGCAGAATATAACCTCATACCAAGAATTAAAAGGATTATCCCCTCAATTACATGAAGAGAGACCGCAACCTTGAGTGATGTCTCATACTGCATTCCCATTAGAGTAGGACCAGTTGTTTTCTCTTCTTTTTTCTCAGGTAGAGGAAATGCAGGCTCATTCTTTCTTCTAAATCGAGAGGTTGTTCCAAGCCTGATTTTCCCATCATTTCTTTGTATAGATTGATTTTGCTCTGTATTCTGAAGAGGCTCTACTTTTTGCGTACCTTTAATCTTTATTTTTCCATCCATTATCTCCCTCTTTCTTAGTCCTTTTTGCAATCTTAATATAATTTTTTCTAATTCTCTCAACTTTTTCAAGAAGTTCTTCAGGCGAGCGAGCAAGTACACGAATCATAGGCTCTTTCCCAGGACCTCCTTCATCGTAAATCACATCGGGGAAAGTTTCTTTCCCGTTCTCTTTCAGGTATCTCTCAATTGCATTTGCAGTCCCCCATTCCATGGTGCTAACATTTTCTTTTGGCTCTTCTTTTCTTGAAAAACTTGCACATTTTAGTTTTGCATCATCTACAGATTTGAGCATATCTTTCGAATATCTTATATTCATCGCGCATCTCATTTCAGGAGCGTATTTCATTGCAGAAAGTATAATGCTGGCAACATGCTTAGATGCTCCGAAAGAAGGGCAGGAAAGAACACGCACTTTTCCATGTATATTTATAATTCTTCCATCGAAAGCACATACATCTTCTCTTCTTAAAGCATGCGATTTTGCATAACCAAAATTAGTTCCTACTTCAGGAATCATATCAGTTTCCAACGAATTTTCGATTTCGTATGTCATATTTCTCATCTTTTCAAGGATATTTAATTTCTCTTTGTCATCAAAAAGAGGAGCCAATTGATCAATCATATGTACACCTTTTCCAGGAGCATACGAACGAACAATCGATTTTAGAATATGCTCTTTTGCATACTCTATGGCAGTCTTAACTTCCAAGCCCATAGCTAAATACCCTGTAATGAGTGCAGAAAGTGTGCATCCTGTCCCATGATAGCCTGTTCCACCTCCAAGCCTTATACTTTCGTATCTTCTTATCTCTTTTCCATCGTAAAAGATATCAATTACCTTTTCTCCTTTCGCATGCCCACCTTTGAGAAGAACATATCTTGAACCTAATTTCTTTAATTCTTTACAAAAATCTTCTTCCTCTCCTTTTCTTATCTTTTTTCCAAGCAACTCCTCTGCTTCGTCATAATTTGGAGTGATAAGCGTAGATACTGGTATCAAATTCTTTATTAGAGCATTAGAAAAACCATCTTTTGACAATTTCGACCCCGTGGTGCTTACCATGACAGGGTCTACGATTGCAATAAGTCTTCTTTTTTCGATCTCATCTGCTACAAAACGAACAATCTTTTCAGAATAGAGCATGCCTGTTTTTACATGGCTTGGGGATATATCATCCATTATTGCTTCAAACTGTGATTTTATCATTTCTATAGGGAGAGGCTCTATATTAATTACCTTTTTTGTGTTTTGCGCAGTTATGCATGTTATTGTAGATGTGCCATGCACGCCAATAGATGCAAATGCTTTTAAATCGGCTTGGATGCCTGCTCCACCAGAAGAATCAGAACCTGCAATCGTCATTGCAGAAATTACCTTTTTGTTTAACATGAGTGCCAAATAGAACGCAGAGTTTATAAATATATCAAATATGAACTTCATATCAAATAAAGACTTATCAGATGATTGAGTAAATTATAAATTTTGTATATCCAATGCTGTTATGTGAATCAGAATTACATCCTTGCCACGCCTGCTAAAAACGAAGAAGAGAACCTACCAAAGTTAATCAAATCTGTCCTTGCGCAGGAAATAAAACCTGTTGTTTGGATAATCGTCGATGATGGCTCAACTGATAACACAGGAAAAATTATCGATGAAGTCTGTGCGCATCACGATTGGGTTAAAAAGGAGACCTTAGGAAAGGCAGAACGTGATTTAAATTATAGATATGCTTTCGTATGCAAGTATGGATTTGAAAAAGGAATCGAGTATTGTAATCGAAACAAAATACCTTTCTCCTACATTGCTCTTATTGATGCGGACATTCAAATAGAACCTTCATATTTTAAAGATTTGATAAAAGAGTTCGAAAAAGACGAAAAGCTAGGGATAGCCTCTGGCGGAATATACATGGAAAACGAGAAAGGAGAGATAAAATATCGTGAATTTTTGCTAGACCATCCGATAGGAGCAGCAAGAATCTGGCGTAAAAAATGTTTCGAGGAGACGAAAGGATACGAAGTTACAAAAATTCCAGATACGATTTCAAATGTGCGTGCTATGATGTCAGGCTGGAAAACAAGACAGTTTCCTCGATACAAAGCATTGCATGCAAGAGAATCTAACGCAGTAGGTGGGCTTTTACGTGGATATTATAAGAAGGCAAAAGCAGCACATTATGTAGGACAACCATTTTGGTTTGTTCTCGGAAAATGCATAAAGATGACATTTAATAAACCATACTATCTTGGCATACCTTACTTTTTTGGTTATATTTCTGCCATTTTAACACGCGAGAAAAAGATTGATGACGAAAAAGTGCTAAAATATTTTGGTGAAATAAGACCTAAACAGGTAAAAGAGGAAATTTTCTCGAAGAAGAAAAATAAAAATTTAAACACTCAATAAGCAACTCGTTATCTATCTTCCTTTTCCCTTCTTTGCAAACCACTTCTGTTTTCCCAAGCCTTTTTTCTTCTCTTTTCTTTCTTCTCTTCTCTTTCCTTTCGGTCCTTTGCCAAATTTCTGATAAGACACCTTAGGTTGCTCTATTATCTTTAACCTTTTTGGTTCTTTTGGATACTTTTTTGCAATCTCTGCAATGCGTTTATCCAACTGCTCTTGTAGTTCATCGCCTATATATCTGCCTGAATGAGCATCAACTTTAGAGGCAATTGCAATCTTTCCTGCAAGTGCACGAGCAATCTTTCCACGCTGCCAATATGGTGATTTGTGAATTAAAGGATGCTGAAAAATCACGCCATATTTTGGTGGACTTTCTCCTTCACGAATATGTCTAAAGAGTGCTTTCTCGGCACCAAGAAGTTGAACGGCGCTTGCAGGTAGTGTTGCTAATCTCTCCAAGCCACCGGTGAGAGCAATTAGCCGCGCACCTATTATTGGACCTGCTAATTTTGCAAGATTTGGTGCGATTTCTTCCATTCGTTCTGATATGTATTTTTCGATTTTCTCTTTTGCAGAATAAATCTCCAATAAGGAATGTGCAAAAGCCATTATTGCATCACGGTCTGCATGCGAAATATCTCCACCTACAGAACGGCTTGGGTCTAAATTCAATTTGGAATTAGAAGCAACAGAAAATCTATCGCCATAATTTGCAATCAGGTTTACAAATTCATCTTCTTTTGCCATCTCTGCGAATTCAGGAAAATGAAGACCGTACCATTCGTGTAACCGTTCGGAAAGCAGGTTTGCTGTCTTGGTAAGTTCATCAGCAGCATTTACGGCTTGGATGATATGCTTGTCTCCACTAAGAGCAGTTCTTGTTTTAATTCGAGCAAGTTCGAGGCAAGAGGCATGTAAAAGCAAGCGAGTATACCCTCGCTCTTCTGCAAGTTCTAACAAATCAGGAGATTTCCCATCTATATAATTTCCGAGATTTGACAGGCGAGGTTCACACACTTCTATTTGGTAGCCATTAGACTTTGCCTTTTCTGCCATTTCTTTTTCTTCCTCGAGAATTTCCCCTAAAGTTATGCGTAATAGTCTTTTTGCAATTTCCTGGGCATCTTTTGACGCAGGCATAAACTCAAGAACCTTTCCACTTGCTCTGTCAATAAGCATTGTTCCGAACCATGCTGTTAGAAGCAACATAATTCACATGAATACATTATATAAAGATAAGCCTGTTTATTCATCTCCATTATTTATCTCCAAGGTTTCCAAATATTATCTTAAATAGAAGTGTATGTAAAAATTCATATATAAATAATACAATTCGATGGTGGGGATGGAAATGGTTTTCAGTCTAACTAATAGAAGTTTGAGCAAAATTCCGAGAGCATGGTCGGTTGTTCTTGCTATGTTACTACTTTTGAGCGTCCTACCTACGACACATTCGTCAGGTTCGGAGATATATGTTTCGAGCGATATTACATCTGATACAACTTGGTCTAATGGTGATGTAGTTCACATAAATGGTTTAATCCATGTCTTATCAGGCATTACTCTCACAATCCTTCCAGGTGCGATTGTGAAGTTCGATGCAGATAGCGTATTGTATGTAGATAGTGGTGCAAAGTTTAATGCAATAGGGAGTCAAGGAGCATCTATTATATTTACATCAAATTCATCGATTCCAAATGTGGGAGATTGGAATAAGATTCAATTTGCTCCAAACTGCATATCTTCCTTGGAATATGTGAAAATCGAATATGCCACCACGGGAATAAACATACTCGGCGGAAATGTTACAATCAAAAATGTAGATATATCAAATACCACGACTGGCGTGCAGATTTCAGATGGTAATCTCTCTATTGAAAATGCAACGATGAATGTATGGAGTGGTTTGAAGGTTATAGGTTCGATATCTCCAACGATATCAAATTCGACTATTATATCTACTGGAGAATCGTTTTCGCTCTCAAATGGTGCAACGGCGATTGCCATAAACTGCACTTTTGATGTAAACAAGGTAGTTTCGAGTTCGGATTCAAAATTGATTGTTAAAAAATATCTTGATTTAAGGGTGCAGTGGTCGAATGCTACTGGAGAGAACATATATCCTGCCGAAGGAGCGGATGTTTACATAAACGCCACGGATGGCACTTGTGCATTCGAAGGAACAACCAACCAGTTGGGCGAAGTTGGGACTCTTACTCTTACTACCTCGATAATAACCCAAGGTCCATCTTTTACAAACCAAACTCCATACTATGTTAATGTTTCTAAGAACGGAATATATTCATCTGTGCAAACGAACCTTACTTTGAGTATGTGTATTGTTTCACTTATAGACGATATACCTCCAAGCCTGTATGATTTTTCTTTGCCTAATGATTATTCTAACTCCTCTTCGTTCTATATTTCAGGGAATGCGATAGATAATGAGAGCGGTCTTTTGGTTGTTAAGTATTCAACCGATGGGGCATTCTTTTCAGTGGCTGACGGCTTGGAATGCTGGTATGCTAATTTTACATTGTTATCAGATGGTGTTTATGAGTTTGTCGTTAGGGTATACGACCTTGTGGGCAACTATGTGTCGGTATCAAAGGTTTTTACATTGGATGCAACTCCTCCCGAATTTGTAGTGTTAACTCCAGAAGATGGGTATAGAACAAATAAGAAGACAATTTGGATAAATGCTACACTTTCTGAACCTGTAGATGCGGAAATAAATGGCGTGCAGGTCTCAAGCATGTCTTCTACATTTAATGTAACATTTGAACTTTCAGAAGGTTGGAACTATTTCTCAATAAACCTTACGGATATTGCAGGTAATATCGCATCCACATTTAGAAATATATTTTATGATATCGGCTCTCCAGAGTTCGTTATAGTTCAACCAATTAACAATTCCATAACAACAAACGATACGATTGAGATATACCTCATCACAGAGGCTTGGGCGCAAATCTCTATTTCAGGTTCTTGTGCAGGCAGCGCCAACGAAACTGGCGAGTTCAAATGTCATAGAACACTCGTAGAAGGGGAGAATATAATATGGATATCGGTAAGAGATTTTGCGGGGAATGTAAATATAACGTTCATCAAAATTATTTTGGATACAACCAAGCCGGAAATTCTGCTTGTTTCACCAGAGAATGGCAGTATAGTAAATAGCACGACTGTAACTTTGTCTGGCAAGACAGAAATAGGAAGTACACTTACTGTTGCAGGTATCCCTGTATTAGTCGAGCAAGATGGCAACTTCTCTGTTGAACTTTCTCTTGTTGAAGGAATAAACGAAATTGACATCATATCGATAGACCAAGCCGGAAATGTAAACGAAACAAACCTAACATTATATGTCGATACCTTACCACCTGAACTATATGTTACATACGCATACCAAGGTAATTTGATGGTATTGGTTTCGGGTATTACTTTAAATTGTTCACATTTATATATCAATGGCACAGAAATATTCGTTGAAGAAAACACTTTCTCATATAACTGGACAGTTGTCGAAGGAGAAAATATGATTATAATAGAGGCGGTTGATAATGCATGCAATCGAAACTCTACGACAATAAACTATATCTGTGATATCACGCCACCTTTGCTAAATATTCTTAACGAAAACAACAGCGTTGTTTCTCAAAGGAATATTACACTTGTAGGTTATACAGAAAAGGGGGCAACCTTAACTATAGATAATAAGATTGTTTCAGTATCCAAAGATGGTAGTTTTTCGTATAACTATACTCTTCTTGATGGTAACAACAGCATAAAATTCTCATCATGCGACCAAGCAGGTAATTATGCAAACAAAACGCTCAACATTTTCCTTGACCTTCCGCCTTATGTGGCTGCAAATATAAACGATATCGTGATAAACGATACAGAAACAAAAAGATTTTGCATTACAGAATACATCTTGGATAATCTTACCGCATCTTTAAGATGGATTATCGAAGGTGTAAATACAGAATTATACAATGTTTCGCTTTCTGCTTGTGAGATTATTATACGACCTGTAAAAGGAGCAAACGGTACAGACACTTTCCAAGTTACTGCATACGATGAGAGAAACCAATCTATAACAGTTGATATCATAGTAATCGTAAGATATCAACCTCCTCATCTTGGAAATATAACAGGTAGAATTTTAGATGAAGATTCCAAGCCGGTTGCTGATGCTCAGGTTAATTTGGAAGGCGATAAACTGTTCAGGACCATGAGGAGCGATGCAGATGGAAAGTTTTTCTTTGAAGAAGTGCCCGAAGGAAATTATCTTGTAAGAATAACAAAAGCAGGGTTCAAACAGAAATTAGTATCCGTAAATGTGCTTTTAGGCTTGGAAACCCCCATAGGCGATATTACAGTAAAGAAAGAAATCAAGGAAACAAAATCTGACGATACTGCGTATGGATTGATTTTTGCTGCGCTTTTTGCAATAGTAATAGTCATGCTTGCTTTCCTGATTATACATCATAAGAAAAAAGAAGATGAGCAACTCGAGAAAGAGTTTCTTAAACCAACCGAGGATAAAAAAGATAAAGATAAAATCGAGACAAAAAAAGAAAAAGACGAAGAAATAAAAGATGAGGACGAAATAGATGAAGGGCCGCTTGATGACGAAGAAGACAAGGAAGAAGTCCCAATAACAAATGAAGAAGAGGCTGAGGTGGACGATTCTGTGATTTGTATATTGTGCAATTCTGTAATTTCAAGCAAAGAAGCAACATATTCATGCGACTGTGGAAAAGTTATGCATGATGAGTGTGCGTCTAAGGAAGGTAAATGTCCTAAATGCAATGCAAGGTATGTAGATAAATAGAAACAAGATGTAGGGCAAAATATAGAGCAATAAGGAAAAAGATAAAAAAGGGATTTTGTTTATTTTTTAATATTTTTGTTTACTTATTTTTAATTCTTTGTCTTCTGTTTACTTTCGTTAAAAATCTCTTCTCCTGTAGTTCTTACAAGTTCGCGGTATTCTTTCATTAAGTGTAACGAAACCTTCCCTGGTTTTCCGTCTGCGATCTTTCTTCCATCGACTTCTACGCAGGGTGCTACTTCTGCTGCGGTCCCAGTAATGAAAATTTCGTCTGCATTGTATATGTCAAATAAGGTAAGCATGGTAACTCTTGTATCATATCCGAGTTTTTGTGCAAGTTCAAGCACGGTTGCTCGCGTTATTCCTTTTAGGTTAGTTGCTGTTGGAGGGGTTCCTACAACCCCGTTCTTTATATAGAAAATATTGTCAGCAGTTGCCTCAGATACATATCCGTTTATGTCCAGTAAAAGCGCTTCATCTGCGCCGTACTGATTTGCATAAATCCTTGCAAGTATGTTATTAAGATAATTAAGCGATTTTATATTCGGACTTAAACATTGAGGTGGCGTTCTTGTTACGGGTGCAGTTATTAACTTAAGCCCTTTTTCGTATTTGTCGCCGTAGGTGGGAGTTAAAGGCTTGGCAATTATTATCACATTGGGAGTTTTACAAGAGCGGGGGTTTATATTCAAATCGCCAACTCCTCTTGTAACAATTGGTCTGATGTAGGCGTCTCTTAAATTATTAATTCTACATGTTGTCAGTATTGCTTTGCAGAACTCTTCCTGCTCCAAAGGCGGTTTAAGCGCAATTGCGTTTGCTGATTCGTATAGTCGTTCCACATGCTCTTTTAACTTGAAAATCCTGCCATTATATGCCCTAATTCCTTCGAACACACCATCTCCATATAGAAAACCATGGTCGAATACCGAAACACCTGCCTTGCTTTCGGGCACATACTCGCCGTTAAAATAGACCTGTAGTTCACCTGCCATTATATCCCCTTCACTTGATTGCAGTATGGAAATATAGATTTTCCCTGCTTGTAATAGAGACATATTTCGATGTTCCTACCAATAATGATATAAATACAAAAGTAGAGTAGGATATACAAATAGAGGTGGTTATTGTGCCATTGGTGGGAAAGAAAAGCATTTGTTCGATGTGTATGGTTTTAATGATGGTATTTATGTCTTTTTCATTTGAGAATGGAAATGCGCAATATTTTGATTCTGACTATGACGGCTTGGATGATGATTATGAGATTTCGATAGGGACAGACCCTCGCAATCCAGATACAGATGGAGATGGTATAATAGATTCTGACGATTCCACGCCTACAGGTGCTTTTATTGCAGTCGAGGAAGTTTATGAAATGTTCGAATATGAATCAAAGATAACTCCAATCGTGTGTGCAGTCGGTGATAAAATTACCTTCTCGGTTAATGTAAAGAAAGACGGCATACCGCTAAGCAGAACCGCATCTGTTTATGTTTATGTAGGTACCTCCTATGAACTCGAGCAAAAGAAGAAGATGAGTATAAGTATAATAGACGGCTTGGGGAGTGTCGAATACAATCCAACAGAAATCGGAAACTATTATTTCTTGTGTATTGTAAATGAGAGTTCTTTGAACATAGGGATTAGGGCGTCTAAATATGAGTTCGAAACGCTTGTAACGCAAAAAAGGGCCACTTATGATTATTCAACTGTATATCCGAAAAGGTATGCTACAGTAGAATCGCTACAAACGAATCTCCTACCATACCATAATGCAGAGATGAGGGCGTTTCTTTACGAATATTCGAATTCAAATTTAGATAGTGCATTTCTTGAAAGATACAGGACTAATTGGAATGTAAATCCGAAAGATGTTCTTGATACTTTGTATCGAAAGATATCTGGAAAGGTGTATGCATATCGGTTATATAACACACAAGTAACAAGCCAAGAGGTAGAGGTTTCTTCTTCAGGGACCGTCTTTACAGTTTCTCTTGGTAATACAGGTTTGTATACAATCTATGTATCACCTGAGCAATCTTTGCAATCTTATGATTTTGTATATTCATACAAGTTTCCATATGACCGAGCATATGTTTATAGCCATAATGTTCATGTTGTTTGGCATGAGTTCCCAATCGTATGTTCACTATTCGAAAATGTGCCTTTAAAGATTTTCAGTTATAGGTTTTCTGATAACATTCCTCCAAGCACTTTTAATGAATTATACAATCTCTATGGACCTGTGGAATTTGTAAAGCAGTATCCTCAATATGCGGTTGCAGAACAAGGCTTGGGTTATATCTCAATTTTGTACTACTCTAAGGGGTATTATGCTAGGCTTGGGGGAGCGGCAGTTTCCATAGATGGCGTGGGAACATACACATGGAATTTTGATGTTCCTGGAAAATATGTAATTTTAGGTGAGCCCTATTCCTCAAGCATATCCATTCCTTCAGGAAAGTTCGATTGGTATTCTTTCTCTAGAATCTCATGCTCATTTAAATCTTGGATGGATGTAAATTCGGAACATGAACTTTATCTTCTTCCTGATACTCAAGTATTCTTTAAAGAGGATTCTGTAAAAACTACCATTACCTTTGTAGATGGTTCTGGGACTTCGCACTTACCAATGAAGATATACTGTGATGGTTCGTTGATGTCAACTACCTCTATACCCTTAGGAGAAGACAATTTAAAGTACAATTTTGGCATTTTGTCTAAGGGAGAGCATAGACTTAAAGCAATTGCTCTCCTATCCGAGAGGGTAGAGAGTTTGATATCAATTTTTGGTATCGATGGCTTGGAGGGTAATTGGATTGGAAGTTCAACAGTTGAAGTAGCAGACCTTGCAATCTATGCAAGGGTACCAACCTCCCTTGTGAGAGGTCTAAATAATGAAGTTCGTATAGTTGCGTATCGTCCGGGCGAGCATATGACTCCTTGCACAGGTGCAAGAGTAGAAATTCTCATCGAAGATAGTTACCATCATGGCAATCCAATTTATACGGAACAACTCTGGCTTGGAATTCTTGACAACTCAGGCTCTGCTCATGCAACATTTACAGGACCTTTAGGGAGAACTTATTTTAATAACATGATAATAAAAGTAGTATGGACAGAAGGAGTAAAAGAGTATTCTGAGGCGCTCGAAATCCCTATATACGTACGAAGCGAGGATGTAAGGGGTTTGATAATGACAGATAAGGAGTATTACAAGCCAGGCGATTTAGTCCATGTTCGGTTCCTTGCATGGAATCTAGATACCTCAAAACCTTTAGATGAAGTTTCGATTAATAATCTTGGAGGTTCTTCATTTGTTGATTATGTCAATCCGTTTGTTCAAACTGGAGTTGAACTTTCTTTTGTTGACCCATATTATAGGACAATCTACAAAGATTCATTTGAACTAAATGAATATGGAGGAAATTCAACAGATATTCCTTTAGGAGAGGAGATATCTTGGGGTAAATACACTCTAATGCTTCGTGCAGGGGGTAATACAATTGCAACTCATGTAATAAATGTAGAAGAATACAAGTTACCTGCCACAAAATTGTACATAGGTGAAGATGAAAATAAAGATGGAGAAACTGAGGAGATAACAGTTACCCCAGGGGTAGAGAAACGCATTCCAATAAAGGTTGAATATATGTTTGGCGTGCCAGTTACCGAGGGGGTGGTTACATACAAAATATTCGCCTATCAAAGAAATTATTATCCCTTGTATTTTGATATATACCCCGATTACATAGAATATAGTTACGAAGAGAAAGGATATGGAGCATATTGGTCTTACTATGGAGCACCTATAGAGATTTCGAACGGCACGATTATACTTAACCACGGCTTGGGAAATATTACTTTCATTCCGATATGCGATATGAACATAGTAAAATACGAGATAGTAGCAAACTTTTCAGATAGGTTCGAGCATTTCAATTCTGAAACAAAATTTGTTTATGTTGGTAGTGTGCCAGTTGAAGGGGCGAAGTTGATACTAGCAAGCGAGCAAGTGCAGTATCTGCCTAAAGAAGATATTAGGTTCAATGTTTCTCTTATGGTAACAGAAACAAACCTTTTGGGTGAAGAGATAACAATTCCCCTTTCAGGAAAAGGGCTTCTTGTTGAACTATCTGCAAGAGAGCAATCTGGCGATTGGCAGACAGTATCTTCATGTAATTTAGTTACAGACGAACATGGCTTGGCATCTTTTAACATGAGCAATTTTAATATATCCTTGAACCAGATATTATCAAATGGACTTGTCCATTTCCTCGTTAAAGTATCTACAAATGATACAACAGTGCAAGAATTGAATGCAACTAAACAATTTACTATATGCACAAGGGAACATAAATTATCCACAGATAAAACACATTATGCAACTGGGGAGTATGTAAATATAACGATGAGCATAACAGACCTATTAAGTGCTACTATTCCCACAGGTAACTATACTCTTTCGATATTTTCCGGAAACAGAGAGATAATATATTCAGACTACTACTATTGGATGCCAAGATATTATTCATATTCTTACGGATACGACTATTTCGATGATGCCTGTATATACATACATACGGGCGTTCTAACGGGTAGTGAAACTCTTACTTGGCATGTACCTCTTGGTTTGCCTGATGGGGATTATACCATTGAGTTTACTTTCGGCGGATATTCTATTTATCAAAAAATCCAAGTTATTACTCAAAATGTTATAGAAATGGAGATAACCACACCAAACTCATTTTCAGAAAGCGAGCAAATCAAAGTAGATATAGATTTATCTGAGAATTTCAATGGTTTCCTTTACGTCGACATAATCACTGGAACAGGAATCATTCCATTTTCAAGAAAGATTGAAGGCACACATGCATCTTTTGAATTTACCGCACCATTTTCAAAATTACCTTTGTTTGTGCATGCGTATATGTTTGATTCCTCAGGGCGTGTATTCGAAGAAAGTAGAATTATATACTCGAATTTTAGCATGCCTGAACTTAAAATTAGTGTAAACAAAACCGAATGTTCTCCAGGGGATACAATCCAGATTACAGCATCGCTTTTGGGCGATATTCCAAACGGTTCATTACCACTTTTCGGCTTGGAGATCGTAGATGCTGCGCTTTTTGAAATTGCGGAAGATGATTACTATCCCTCGTATGATTATTACGAAGATTATTATAACTTTGGAAAGAGCGAATACTATCCATACTACTCATACTACTATCAAAGAAACATACAAGCAAAAGATTTCTTCGAGAATTTTAGATATCCCAATGCAAGATATCATAGATTGGTTACTAACTGGAATGTAAAAAAGGTTAATTTTGAAGAATTGGAGAATACAACAGTAAGATACTGGCCTGAGCATTCGGAAAAAATCGAACAAATGCCTATTTACAACACAACTAATTGGGTAGTAGAAGATATGACATATGCAGGTGGCTTGGCGCCTCAATTTACAAAAGAGAACTTAAGAAGCGAACTTGAAAAGACAAAACTTAGAGAATGGTTTACAGACCAGGCATTCTGGCTTGCATTTATGCCTGGAGAGAATTCGGTTACAATCGAAGTAAGACTACCTGATAATATATGCAAATGGAGAATCTCGGGCATATCCATAATGGAAAATTGCATCGGAGTAACGAATTTCATTGAAATAAACTCTGCAAAAGAATTCTATATAGAACCAAGCCTGCCCGATGTTCTTACACAAGATGACGAAGTTAACATGAAGGTTAGAATATACAATCTTAGAGAAAAATCAGCGAATGTTACAGTAGGCGTGTATGCAGACGATTGGTTGCTTGTTCGAGGACCTGAATTAAAAACAATTCCAATGACCGCATGGTCGGTTGATGAAGTAACATTCGAAGTGATAATCAAAAAATGCGACG